>Ga0272443_10000261_pt1 | contig 99889 bp, 97 predicted proteins | sample SSMAcet12_FD_193581 | JGI IMG/M metagenome (GOLD analysis project Ga0272443, IMG submission 193581) | Marine sediment archaeal communities from Little Sippewissett salt marsh, Falmouth, MA, United States - SSM-Acet-12 | ecosystem: Environmental > Aquatic > Marine > Wetlands > Sediment ... | reverse complement strand
GGGGGATCTTCCCGGAGGACGGGAAGATCCCCCCACAGCCCTGACTGCAGCCTTAAACTGGTACATAATTCCGTTGATTTTTTTGGGTTATAACGGCGAAGCCGCGTTTGATAAAATCGCGGCAGCGATTTTATCAGAGGATGGTCACTTCCGGGGATAATTCGATGCCGAACCGGTCGAACACCGATGCTTCGATGCGCGCTGCCAGATGCTGTATCTCTTCTCCGGTGGCGCTGCCGTAGTTGACCAGCACCAGGGCATGGCGGGGGTGGACTCCGGCGTCGCCTTCCCGGAAGCCCTTCCAGCCGCATCGCTCGACGAGCCATCCGGCCGGAATCTTGAAGCCTCCTCCGGCGGGCGGATAGACCGGCATCGACGGATTACGACGGTGCAGGATTTCCAGGCGTTCTTTTGTCACCTCGGGATTTTTGAAAAAACTGCCGGCGTTTCCCACTTCGGCCGGGTCCGGCAGCTTTCGTTTGCGCACCGCGATGACGGCATCCCGGACGGTTGTCAGGGTGGGGGGACCTTGCCCGGCAAGTTCCTGCTTCAAGTCCTCATATGCGAGATTGAGGCGCGGAACCTTGGAAAGGCGGAACCGAACCCGGGTGATGACGGCTTCTTTTTTCATCCCCTGCTTGAAGATGCTGTCCCGGTAGGCGAACCGGCAGCCCGGGTTGTCAAGAAGATGCAGGCCGTAATCGGTGGTGCTCCAGTATTCTACCCGTTCGACGACGTCTTTGACCTCGGCCCCATAGGCGCCGATGTTCTGCACCGGCCCGGTTCCGACAAATCCCGGAATCCAGGAGAGGTTTTCGATACCGCACCAGCCCATGTCAACGGCGTGGGCGACAAAATCGTCCCAGTTTTCGCCGGCGCCGACGTTGACGAGAATCGAGTCTGCATCTTCTTCCACAACATCGATCCCGCGGATTGACGGATGGAGCACCAGGCCGGGGAAATCCTTTGTAAAAAGCACGTTGCTCCCGCCGCTGAGGATGAGCTTGGGCACGTTTCGCCATCGTTCGTCCCGGTGATAATAGAAAATCAGGTCTTCATGGGATACGAATTCGGCCCAGTAGCGGGCCTTGACGTCGATGTGAAAAGTGTTGCGGTCTTTTAGGGAGACGTTTTCTTGAACCTGGATCGGCATGGTTTTCATCGGACGGATCGGACGAATTGGACGGATCCGACAGCCGCTGCCTTTCTTATGGCTTTTTCTGGTTTAAAGGTCTGGTGCCTGTGCAGTCGGGATAGCCGGTGCAGCCCCAGAAACGGGAACCGGCGCGCTTCCCCTTGCGGGCGGTTCGCTGCACCATTGGTTTTGCGCAAAAGGGGCAAACCGGAGGCGTTGTCCAATCCGTCGGATACGTCTGATCCGTCCGATTAACCTGCTTTTGCCTCCAACCAATCTTCCCTCTTTCCTTTAAACGCGCGGCAGTCAGCTGCTCCCGATAGCCGCCCTTTTCGATTATGGACCGCTCCAGAACGGCAATTTGCCGGTCCAGAAGAAAATTCGCCTGGTGAATCAGGCAGATCAGCGTGTTGGCAACGACTCCGGGATCTTTGTGTTCGAGCCAGGGGGCATATCGGGCCCAGCGATCTTTGTCTGCTTGATCCGACGGATCGGACGCATCGGACGAATTGGACCTTTGCCTGCTTAAATCTCGGACTTTCCTGACTTCCGGGGAATTCTTGGGCCATTGTTGAATTTTTCGCTGCCGGAGAAAATCTTCAAAATCCAAGAGAAGCTCATCCAGGCTGGCGCGGGCCACGTTGGTCAGATGGGTTTCAGACTTGCTGCTGGTTGCGCCTGCGCGGCTCCCCTCGGCGATGTTCTGCCGACCGCTTCTTGCCGCCTGGACCATTTGATCACGGGTGCGGGAGCGTGGATCGACAAACCGCTCGCAAAAAGAAGCCGTGCCGTCGTATATGAGGGTCGCCGCCTGAAAGCTCCGCAGGTTCCGGTAGCCGCCACTCGGCCGGAGGCGACGGTGCTGCCGAACTGTCCGATCTGCTGGATCTGCTTTCACCGTCCGATTCGTCCGATCGGTCAGATCCGTCCAATTCGGCTTTGCTGTTTTATCCGGCCGATCGGACGGATCAGACGGATCCGCCATCTGTGACATCGCCCTATTCCTTATTTCTTGGCGGCGACAGCGCCTTCAACAGCCTCTCGTGGATATTGTCGAATCCGCCGTTGGACATGACCAAAACGAGATCGCCGTCCCGGGCCCGGGAGGCGACAAAATCGACGATTGGGCCGGTCTCCTCGAAAAACCAGGCGTCCTTTCCCCGGCGCTTCAGATCGGCGGCCAGCTTTTCTGCGGAAAACCGCTCCCCTTCCGGAATTTTGGACAACAGCGGCGGTTTTCGGATGCAGACAAGATCGGCCTCGTCAAAGCAAGACGGATAGATTTCCTGAAAAACGCTTCTCATACTCGAGTTGGTGCGGGGCTCGAACACCGCGATCACCCGTCCGGCGGGAAAGAACGGTCGCACCGCCCGGATCGTCTCTTTCACCGCGGTCGGGTGGTGGGCAAAATCGTCCATCACGGTGACACCGTGTTTCACCCCCCGGATCTCCTGGCGCCGGCGGATGCCGGAAAACGTCTGAAGGGCGGCAGCGACGTCAGCCGGCCCGATCCCGGCGGCGTCGGCCGCCGCCGCTGCCGCCAGCATATTGGTCAGATTGTGCTCGCCCATCATCTTCGAGCGGAATACGGCATGGGGCCGGCCCTGTCGCAGCACCTCAAACTCGGTCCATGGCGGGGCGATAGAAATCCGGCCCACCGACCAGTCGTCTTCGATCCCCCAGCCGTAACGCAGGATCCGGCACCTGCCGCCATCCAGGACGGGGAGCAGGTTCTGCTGGTCGGATGCGGCCAGCAGGTGCGCATCCGGAGCCAGGGATGCCACGAACCGCCCGAAAGCCGACTGCACGTGAGCCAGGTCCCGGTAAATGTCGGCATGATCGAACTCCACCCCGGTCAGCACCCCGATACGGGCTGGGTAATGAAGAAACTTGGGCCCCTTGTCGAAATAGGCGGTATCGTATTCGTCTCCTTCCAGCACGATGTAGGGGCCGATCCCCAGCCGGCAGTTGGCGGAAAAATCGTTCACGATGCCGCCGATCACAAAGGAAGGCGACAGTCCGGCCGTTTCCAGTATCCAGGCGATCAGGGCGGAAGTGGTGGTTTTTCCATGGGTCCCGGTGACCACGATCGGTTTTTTGCCGACGGCGATAAAATGATTGATGGCCTGGGGCATGGAGCAAAAGGGCAGCTTTTTTTCCCGGACTGCCGCCACCTCCGGATTGTCTGCGGAAACGGTGTTTCCCACCACCACCAGATCCGGCGCCTCGAAAAGGTTCTTCTCTGAAAAACCGTTGTAGACGGCGATGCTTCGCTCCGCCAGGAAGGTGCTCATGGGCGGGTACACGTTCTGGTCCGATCCGGTCACCCGGTAGCCGAGTTCCTTGAGCATGGCCGCAAGCGCCCCCATGGCCGTGCCGCAGACGGCGATCAGATGGATGTGGTTCACCTGCTTCGGGATTCGGTTTTGCGCCAAGATCGGACGCAGTTCAGGAGGGCAGGTATTCGTTTGATTGCCGTTCATTATAACGTCTTTTCTATCGTTTTTCGCGGGATGCGAAAAACCGCGGTAGCGATTGAATCAGGGCGTTTTCCGGGGTCCGGGCCGTTTCTTGGGAACCGCCCGGGCAGCGCGCCGCGACGGCGGGGCCAGTTTTTCCCGCCGGACCGCCATCAGGGTGACCATGGCCTTGGCCGCGAGCTCGATCTTCTCTTGGGGGCCCTCCTCCGATGCACGGACATCGTACACTTCCGACTCGGCCACGATGACCCGGCTGCCGCCGCGAATGACCCGTGCCCGGCAGCGAAGGGCTCGTCCGAAAGCGGGCTTTAAAAAATTGATCTTGAACTCCACGCTCAAAATCTGGAATCCAGGGGCCACGGTGGTAAAGCCGGCATAGCCGGCCGTGTGGTCGGCCATGGTCGCCATCACCCCGGCGTGCACGAAGCCGTCCTGCTGCCGGTGGTGTTCTTCGATATCGACCTCTGATTCGAACACCCCGGATTCGACCCGGATCGCCCGGAACCCGCAGTAATCGATGAATCCCTGCCTGAAATCCTCCGCCAGAAAGGCGGCCCTGTCGGTGGTGATCGTTTTCATCTTGCTCCTCCCAAGGGTGTGAATTGCCTACCATGATCCGGAAATACATGCAATCTGTCTGCAGGGCCGGAATTGAGGGCGGCCGACCGTTGGGGCAAAATGGAAAACATCACAAAGCGCCGGAGAGGAGGTCAGGGGGATTTTATGGATTCCGCCCTTGAAAAGACACTGGGCGAAATTGCCGCCGGACAAGGCCGGGTCACCGTCATGACCGGTGCCGGCATCTCGGCAGAAAGCGGCATTCCGACCTTCCGAGGGCCGGAAGGCTACTGGACCGTCGGCCCGAAAGAATACCATCCCCAGGAGATGGCGACCTACTCGATGTTTCGGCAATACCCGGAGCAGGTTTGGGCGTGGTATCTCTGTCGCCTCGGCGTCTGCCGCCGGGCCCATCCCAACGAAGGGCACCGGGCCCTGGTCAGACTGGAGAAACTCTTTGTCGAGCGCTTCACCCTGATCACCCAGAACGTCGACGGGCTCCATCTGCGCGCCGGCAGCAGCCCGGAGCAAACCTTCCAGATCCACGGCAACATCGAGCAAGACCCGTTTTCCCGTCTTGCCGTCAGCGGCGGCGGCCATTTCATCCAGGGGCCTGCCGCCAAGGTGCTGCCGGAAATCGTCGAGGTACTCGGCAGGGGGCGTTCCTCCAGTCTCGCCGGCAAGCGTCTGGCCGAACGATAAACAACTCCCAAGCACCAAATCCCAAATTCCAACCATACGAGCGCCGACAGTTGCGCATTTTTTGCCTATCGAACCACCTTTCTCAGAGACTCCGCTGCCGCTGTTATCGTCTCGTCGATGTGGTCGACATTGTGGGCAGCCGACAAGAACAGGGCTTCGAACTGGGAAGGCGCCAGGTAGATCCCCTTTGACAGCATGGCCCGGTAAAAGGCGGAAAAGAGATTCAGATCACAGGATTTGGCGTCCTCGAAGTTTTCCACCGCCCGATCCGAGAAAAAGAATCCGAGCATCGAGCCCACCCGCGAAATCTGGGCCGCTACACCGGCCTCCTGGGCCACCGTTCGAAGGCCCTTTTCCAAGTATGCTCCCTTTTCCTCCAAAGCGTCATAGAAGCCCGGGTGCCGGATCTCTTTGAGCGTCGCCAATCCTGCCGCCATGGCCACCGGGTTTCCGGACAGGGTTCCGGCCTGGTACACCGGCCCCTCCGGCGCGATGTGCGCCATGATCTCTTTTTTCCCCCCGTAGGCCCCGACCGGCAGCCCACCTCCGATGATTTTACCCAGGGTAGTCAGATCCGGAGTTATGCCGTAAAGGCTCTGGGCCCCTCCATAAGCCACCCGAAATCCGGTCATGACTTCGTCGAAAATGAGCAGGCTGCCGGATGCCGCCGTCAGCTCCCGCAACCCCTCGAGAAACCCAGGCCGGGGAGGCACCATGCCCATGTTGCCAGCCACCGGCTCGACGATCACCGCCGCGATTTCGTCCTCCCGATCTTTGAACAGGCGAGCCACCGCTTCCAGGTCGTTGTATGGCAGTGAGACCGTGCAGGAGGCCACCGGCTCCGGAACACCGGGGCTTCCCGGGATCGACAGGGTCGCCACCCCGGATCCTGCGGCCACCAGCAGGGTGTCGCCGTGCCCGTGATAGCAGCCGTCGAACTTGACGATCTTGTCCCTTCCGGTGGCGCCCCGTGCCAGCCGGACCGCGCTCATGGTCGCCTCGGTGCCCGAATTGACCATGCGCACCTGCTCAATGGAAGGCACGGCGTCGATGATCATATCAGCCAGCTCGATTTCCAAGTCGGTGGGAGCTCCGAAGCTCGTCCCCCGGGAAAGAACTTCTGTGACGGCGTCGATGACCGAGGAATGACGATGCCCGAGGATCATGGGACCCCAGGAGCCGATGTAGTCGATGTACCGGTTGCCGTCCGCATCGTAGACGAAGCAGCCGATGGCCCGGTCGATGAAAAGAGGGTCTTCGCCCACGGATTTACATGCCCGGACAGGGCTGTTGACGCCCCCCGGGATGGATTTCAGCGCCCGGCGATACAGGCGCCGTGAAGTTTCGCGGTTCATGGAGTTGTCCTTTCCGCCGACCGCCGGCCGGCTGTTTGCATAAAAGAGAAAGATTCTTATAAAATAGACGTCAGGCAGGGTCAAGGCGGTATGCTGGATGCTGAATCCAGCAACCAACAACCAGGAACCAGGAACCAAAATGGCTGCAAAAAAGTCTCCCAAAGCGCTTGCCAAGCTGCTGGCCTATGTCCTGGGACGCCGTCCTGACGAGTTCGGCCTGGTGCCCGATGCGGATGGTTTTGTTCGAATCAAGAGCCTTCTGCAGGCCCTGAGCGAGGAAAGCGGCTGGGGATACGTCCGGGAAAGCCATGTCAGAGAAGTGATTCTCAGCATCGCCGATCCACCCGTGGAACTGTCCGAAAATCGAATTCGGGCGCTGGACCGAACCCATTCCCCGGCGCCTGAATACGAACCTGAGCCGCCCGGGCTGCTCTATGGCGCCATCCGCAAAAGGGCCTGGCCCCATGTCCGGGAAAAGGGGCTGAGCCCCGGGGCAGAAGACCGGATCTGCCTGGCCCTCGACATGGAGACGGCGCTTCGGCGGGGCCGCCGCATTGATCCGGAACCGGTGCTGGTGACGGTCCACACCACGACGGCTGCATACCGGGGGGTGGTTTTTTTCCGCTTCGGGCAAAAACTTTTCCTGTCCGAACACCTGCCGCCGGACTGCATCACCGGCCCTCCTCTGCCAAAAATGAAGGAAGAGCCGGCGCCGGTCAAAAAATCGGCTGAAGCCCCCAAAACCCCCGGCAGCTTTCTCCTTGATCTGAACAAGGATCAAGACCGCCGACAGTCCGGCAGCGGCCGGAAAAAACGAGGGAAAGACCCGGACTGGAAAAAGGAGCAGCGAAAGTCGCGCCGGCGCTGACAACATGTGGAATTCGTCCGGTGATCTATTACGCATGGATCCGATAGGGCTAAGGGGACGGCGCGGAGGTGCTTTATAAATCCGAAATTCGAATGACCGAATGCCCCAAGCATAGCAATGGCCTTCTATTGCTCCCGCCTATGTAACGCAGTGAAAATTTTCACCGTTCCGCGCAGCGGAATTTATCGAGAAAATCACGCAAGCGGTTTTCTCGATTGACAAAGGGCTTTTCGGCTGCTATAAGGGCAAATTCGTTTACCGGGCAACCCGAGCATGGGCCGTTAGCTCAACTAGGCAGAGCAACTGACTCTTAATCAGTAGGTTGAAGGTTCGATTCCTTCACGGCCCACCACCATGCCTGATTCAGGTTGGCTTTGCCGGAAGCTGACCTTTTTTTTTGGGGTGCGGCAAAAGCGTGCCTTGACACCTGCGGCGCCGCAAGAATAATAATGAGATTTTACTCCCGGTCCTTGCTCCGGGATTTTCCCGGGGCTTTACATCCACAAGGAGGGAACATGAGAAGGTATGAAACCATGGTGATCGTCGACCCGGACGTCGCCGAGCTGGAACGAACCGAACTGTTCGACCGGTTCGGAGAGTTGATCGCCGGCCAATCCGGGTATTTGGTTGAAAACGATGAATGGGGCTCCCGGAAACTGGCCTATCCCATCAGGAAAAAGCCCCGGGGGTTTTACCTCAGGATCGATTACTGCGGCAGTGGAAATCTCGTCACCGAACTGGAGCGCAACCTGCGCATCGAGGATCGGATATTGAAGTACATGACGGTGCTCCTGGAAGAAAACCCCGACGTCGAGGCGCTCAAGGAAGCGGCGGCCCGCAAAGAAGCCGAGAAGACGGCCGCTGCGCAGGAAGAAGCCGAACGCAAAGAGGCCGAAAACGCTGCAAAGTCATCGGCACCTGAGGCTGCAGAAGCCCCGGCACCCGAGGCTGCAGAAGCCCCGGCACCCGAGGCTGCGAAGCCTTCGGCACCCGCTGAATCCGAATCAGAAGCGCCCGGCGAGGCGTCTTCCCCGGAGACGGCAGCCGGGTCTTCCGAACCTGCCGTCGAGCCTGATGCGGATGCCGACACGGCCGAAGAAAAACCGGCGTCCACCAGCGAAAGCGAAGTCAAGGAGGGAGCGTAATCATGGCAGCCGTTCGGTCTCGAAAACGCAAAGGCGGATACCGAAGAAGAGTCTTCCATCGACGCAAGGTCTGCCGGTTTTGTGCTGACAGCAATATGTCGATCGACTACAAAGACCCCAAAACGCTCCGATACTTTATCACCGAGCGGGGAAAGATCATTCCGAGGCGCATTTCCGGCACCTGTGCAAAGCATCAGCGGGCCCTGACCCAGGCAATCAAGCGGGCCAGAACCATTGCTTTGCTGCCCTATGTCGGCAGCATCGACCTGTGAAGGACAAGGACTTCAGCGCCCGTTGACCCGCCCGTCCGGACTGTTTCCGCCAAATGCGGCGCCACAGCGCCGCCGCCAAGGAGGGCGTAGAAGCGTGCCGCGAACCATGGCTCCGTCCAGGGACATCGCTACCGGCATTGGGGCCACCGTTCTGATTTTCGCTGCCGTTTTCCGGTTGACGATCATCGGATTTTTCTGCTCCATTATCCTTCCACTACCGGTGCTTTTTTACCGTGTGAAACTCGGCAGAAAACCGGCGATAATCATTGCCGGTGTCAGTGCGGCGATCATGGCGGCGATGATCGGCACCCTGGCCGTTGATCTTTTGTTTTGTTTGTGGCTTCTGATGATCGGCTTCGTGCTGGGAGAGCTTTATGAAAAAGGGCTCTCCATCGACCAGACGCTGCTCCGGTCAGCCGCTGCCGCTCTTGGGGCCGTCGTCGGCGGGCTGCTGATCTTCAGCCTCCTGGCCGGCAAAGGACCGGTGAGCCTTGTCAGTGACTATGTGGCTGAAAATCTACGGCTGACCCTTGAGCTATACCGCCAAAGCGGCGCTTCGCTAGAAATCGTCGACCAGATCGAGGGCTCCCTGGAGCAAATCCGCTTTGCGCTGGTGCGGGTCCTGCCGTCGATGGCGGCGGCCGGCTCGTTGTTGATCAGCTGGGCGTGCCTGCTGATTTCCCGGTCGTTGTTCCAGGCGCGGAAGATTCCGGTGCCCGAGTTCGGCCCGCTCAACCAGTGGCGCTCACCTGAGCCTTTGGTGTGGGCGGCCATCGGCTGCGGCGCCATGCTTTTGTTGCCGGTCGCCGCGCTGAAAATCATCGGGATAAACGGTTTGATCGTGCTGATGGCGGTCTACTTTTTTCAGGGGATAGCCATCGTCTCGTTTTTTTTCGAAAAAAAGAAGTTTCCGGCGGCACTTCGCTTTATCCTATACAGCTTGATCGGCCTGCAGCAGTTTCTGCTGCTGTTGATCATCGGGCTCGGTTTTTTCGATATGTGGGTTGACTTCAGGAAACTGGGGGCACATCAGAACGGCTGATCGGCATCCGTTTGCCGACGCCGGCTTACATTGGAGGATCGCAGATGAAAGTGATACTGAAAGAAACCATGGAATCGCTGGGGCTGATCGGCGACGAAGTCACCGTGGCCAAAGGCTACGCCCGAAACTTTTTGCTGCCCCAGGGCAAGGCTGTACTGGCCACCCCGCAGAACCGCAGCCTTTTCGAACATGAGCGCAAAAAGGTCGAGCTGCAGCTGGCACAGGAGAAGCAGTCAGCCGAGGAAATGGCCAAACGTCTGGAAGGGGTGAAAGTGACGATTCCGGCCAAGGTGCACGAAGAAGACCGGCTTTACGGGTCGGTTTCGGTCCGGGAAATCATCAACGCGCTAGCCGAGCAGGATATCGACGTCGAAAAGAGGATGGTGCTGCTCATCGAGCCGATCAAAACCCTGGGAACGTTTCAGGTTCCGATTCGCATCTACTCGGAAGTCGAACCGGAAATCACAGTCGAGGTCGTGCCCGCCGACTGAGCGCTCAAAGTCATCATTTCGGCGGTGCATCTCAGAGCAAAGACCACTCACCGCAGGGACGCAAAGGGCGCAGAGAAAACCTTGCATGGCTTCATCCGCGCATCCTCTGCGGCCTCGGCGCCTCTGCGGTGAAATCATCGTTACCTTAATCAACCCAGCAACCGCTGCCTTTCCTTGAACCGCCTCGGAGCCGTTGACCAAAAAGTCAACGGAAACCGACGGGAGAGCACCCATGGCCGATCCTCAAAAAAAAGGCGCGACAGACCCCTTTTTCCAGCACGTCCCGCCCCAGAACATAGAGGCAGAAGAATCGTTGCTGAGCGCGATTTTGGTGGACAACAGCACCCTTTTGGACATCATCGAGATCCTGAGCCCGGAGGACTTTTACAAAACCGCCCACCGCCGGGTCTTTTCCGCCATTACCGAACTGTTCACCCGAAACGAGCCGGTCGACCTGGTCACCCTGGCCAACATTCTCAAGGAAAAGGGGAAACTCGAGGAGGTCGGCGGCGCCGGCTATCTCGCTCGCCTGGTCGATACCGTCCCTTTGGCCATCAATGCCCAGTACTATGCCCGGATCGTCCATGACAAAGCCGCCCTGCGGCGGTTGATCGAACGGGCCAACCAGATCGCCCGACGCTGCTTCGAGGACCGCGGCGAGGTGGACGACATCATCGATTTTGCCGAAACCGCCATATTCGAGGTATCGGAGCGAAAGCACCGCCAGTCGTTTCACCCCATCAGCCGGATCATCGAAAAAAACATCGATGCGCTGGAGGAACGTCAGGGCAACAAGGCGCTGATTACCGGCGTTCCCACCGGCTTTTCCGATCTGGACAGCCTGACCTCCGGGCTGCAGCCTTCAGACCTGCTGATTCTCGCGGCCCGGCCGAGCATGGGAAAAACCGCCTTCGCCCTGAACATCGCACGCAATGCCGCCGTAGACCACGGAACGCCGGTGGCGGTCTTTTCTTTGGAAATGTCCAAAGAGCAGCTTTCGATGCGGATGCTGTGCTCCGAAGCCCGGGTGGACTCCTCCCGTTTGCGAAGCGGCTTTTTCAGCCAGGAAGACTGGGTGCGCCTCACCGACGCGGCCGGGACCCTGTCCGACGCCCCGGTCTTCATCGATGACTCCCCGAACATTTCGGCCACCGAGATCCGAGCAAAATCCCGCCGCTTGAAGCTCGACAAGGGGCTCGGGCTGGTGATCATCGACTACCTGCAGCTGATGAAAGCACCGGTATCGTCCGAACGCCGGGATCTGGAGATTTCAGAAATTTCCCGTTCTTTGAAGGCGCTGGCAAAGGAACTGGACCTTCCGGTGCTGGCCTTGTCGCAGCTCAATCGAAAGCTCGAGGAAAGAAGCGACAAACGTCCCCAGCTCTCGGACCTGCGCGAATCCGGTGCACTGGAGCAGGATGCCGACGTGGTGGCCTTCATCTATCGGGAGGAAGTATACAACAAGGACGAAAACAGCCCCAACAGAGGCACCGCGGAAATCCTGCTCAAAAAGCAGCGAAACGGTCCCACCGGCGAGATCAAGCTGAAATTCTTCAACTCCTACACGCGGTTTGACAACCTGACCACCCGGGAGACGTGAAAAAAATCTTCGGCAATACCAAAGGCCTGAAGGCCGACCCGCTCCGGCGGCTTCAGAATCTGTACCGCCGCCGAATCCCTCCCCGATTTCCGATCACTTCCGAATTGGCCCGTGAAATCAGCCGTCTCTCGGCTGACATCCGCCGACAGATCGGGCTGCTGATCGACCGGCGGGGTCGGATCGATTTTGTCCTGGTGGGAGACCGCCACGGGCTTGTGATCCCGGATCTCAGCCAATACCGTCTGGCCCCCGGCCGGCTTCGGGGTCTGCGCTGCATCCACACTCACTTGGGCGCAGAGGGGCTCACCGAAGACGACCTGGCGGATCTCACCCTGCTGCGGCTGGACATGATGGGCGCAGTGGAGGTCGGCGACGACGGCAACCCGGTCCAAGTCCACATCGGACATCTGATGCCGGGCGATGAGTCTGACACCGGCCTGCAGATCATCGATCCTCTCCCCCCTCATCGGCTCGATATCGGATGTCTGGACCTGATCCAATCCCTGGAGCAGGAGCTCTCCCATGTTCGCGAGGGCTACCAGGCCGAGGAAGCCAAAGAACGCGCACTTTTGGTGAGCGTATCGACCGAGTCCCGGAAGCAGGCAAAAGACTCTCTTGCCGAACTCAGGGAATTGGCCCGTTCTTCCGGGATCCAGGTCATCGGTACGGTCCTGCAGCAGCGCCAGAAGGCAGATCCCCGGTACCTGATGGGCTCCGGAAAGCTGCGGGAGCTCACGATTCAGGCCCTCCAAAAGGGAGCCACTCTGATCGTCTTCGACCAGGAGCTGAATCCTTCCCAGATTCGGTCTATCACGGACCAAGTCGAGCTGAAGGTCATCGACCGCACCCAGCTCATCCTCGATATCTTCGCCCAGCGGGCACAAAGCCGGGAAGGAAAGCTTCAAGTGGAGCTGGCCCAACTCCAGTATCTTCTTCCGAGACTGGTGACCAAAAACACCGCCATGTCCAGACTGACCGGCGGCATCGGCGGACGGGGCCCGGGCGAAACAAAGCTGGAGATCAACCGCCGCCGGGTGCGGGACAGGATCGCCCAGCTGGAAAAATCACTGACAAACGTGAGCCGCCACCGGCACCGCCAGCGGAGCCGGAGAGACAAGCGGGGACTGCCGATCATATCGATTATCGGCTATACCAACGCCGGAAAATCGACCCTGCTCAACACGCTCACCCACAGCAGCGTACTGGCCGAAAGCCGCCTGTTCGCCACCCTGGATCCGTCCAGCCGAAGGCTTCGATTTCCCAGAGACATCGAAGTGATCATCACCGACACCGTCGGATTCATCCGCGACCTTCCCAAGGAATTAATGGCGGCCTTCGGGGCCACATTGGAGGAACTGGAAAGTGCTGATCTGCTGTTGCACGTCATCGACATCCACAACCCCCGCCTGGAGGACCAGATCGAGTCGGTGGAGCGGATTCTTTCCGAACTGAATCTTGAAACCGTCCCATCCCTTCGTGTGCTCAACAAACAGGACCTGATCGATCCGGATACGGTCGCCAACCTTGCGGCAAGGCTCGGCGGCATCCCGATATCGGCCACCGATTCAAGCACCCTTGCCCCCCTGATCCAACAAATGGCGAAAATCATCGACCGGATCCACGACTCCGAATGCACGGCGCCGTAGGCGGGCGAATGATCCCGCCGGCACCGGATCGGGGGGATTAGCGGTTGACTATACAAGGAAAAGAGTTGTAAAGGGAATGCCGTATGGACCTTGACGAGGTAAAGCGGATCGGCGTCGCCGCGGCTTTCAAAGGAGCCAGGGTGCTTCTTTCCCGGTTTGGGCGGATCGAAAAAATCCGGCATAAAGGGGCCAACGATCTGGTCACCGAAGCAGATACCGGGGCCGAGCAGGCAATCATCGACTCGATCCGAAGCAGATTTCCGGGACATGGTTTCCTGGCCGAGGAAAGCGGACTGGACCGTGGAGACGGCGGCGACCGCTGGATTATCGATCCCCTAGACGGCACCACCAACTACGCCCACCGCCTCGAAATCTTCTCCATTTCCGTGGCCTTTGCCCGGAACGAGGAAATTCTCGTCGGTGTGGTTCTGGATCCGGTCGGAGAGGAACTGTTTACCGCGGTACGCAATCGGGGGGCGTTTTTAAACAGCCGCCCCATATCGGTTTCTGAGGCCGGGCAGCTTTCCGAAAGCCTGCTGGTCACCGGATTTCCTTACGAAATCCGCTCCTGCCCCGATCCGATCATCGCCCGATTTACCCGCTGCCTGAAAGCGGCCCAGGGCATGCGACGGCTGGGCAGTGCAGCGCTGGACCTTTGCTACGTGGCCTGTGGGCGCTTCGAGGGGTTCTGGGAGTCCCAACTCAAACCTTGGGACACCGCCGCCGGCGTATTGATCGCCCGCGAGGCCGGCGGCCGGGTTACCGATTTCAGCAATCAAGACTACCGGCTTCAATCCGGGCAGCTGCTGGCCACCAACGGACGAATCCACGAGGAAATGGTTTCGCTGCTTTCGGAAGAAAGATCAGAATGAAAAAAGAGGAGAGGATGACCAACTGCTTTGACGATCGGTTCGGATGCTTCGGCAATTTCGATATTCAAGACGCCGTCTGTAAATCACACTGTGCTCTTCGGCTGCGCTGCTGTATCGAAAAAGAGCAAAATGCCCGCCTCGAAATCCTGGAAGACCTTGTGGCTTCTGAGGACATGCTTTTCAACAACAATTAACCTGACAGTCAAAGCTTCCCGGATTCCAATTTCTGACAGAGAAATCCGACGGTGTTTCGCATCCGGGGATCCTGTTTCAGCCCGCGCTCGACACAGGCGATGGCATGAAGGGCCGTGGCATGGTAACGGTTGAAACTTCGCCCGATGGACTGCAGCGATTGGTCCGTGTACTTTCTGGAAAGATAGATGGCGATCTGTCGCGGCCGGACCACGGTCTGCTTGCGGGATCGCGAGACTAGATCTTCTTCTGAAATCCGGGTATGCCGGCAGACTAGCTTTTTGATGGCGTTAATCGTGATGGCCTTCCGGCATTGGACGATGTTCTTCACCACGCTCTCGGCAAGGGGCACGTCGACTCTGGAACCCAGCAGCGATGCTTTGGCGGCGACGCCGAAAAGACCGCTTTCCAGCTGCCGGACATTTTCGGTCAATTCACTGGCCAGAAAATGCAGGACCTCTTCGGGAATCGGACAGCCGTTGTTTTCCGTCTTTTTTTTCAGGATCCGGAGTCTCATCCGGAAATCCGGGGCCTCGATATTGGAAATGAGTCCGGAAGTCAGGCGGGATCGCAGTTCCTCGCTGATCTTGGGAATGTCCGATGGAAGATAGCTGCTTGAAAAAATGATTTTCTTTCCGGAATCGGTCAAGGCGTCGAGGGTCAAGGCCAGCTCCAGCTGCGTCCGCTCCTTGCCGCTGAGAAACTGGATGTCCTCCAGCAGCAGAACATCACAGCGAGTGCGGTATTTTTCCTTGAATCGATCAATGCTGTCGTGGCGAAGGGCATGGACCATTTCATTGGTAAAATCCTCTGCCGTGATATAGTAGACCCTTTCCGAGGGCCGCTCGGTGAGGATGTGATGACCGACGGCTTGAGTCAGATGGCTTTTTCCCATCCCGGTCGCGGACAGCAGAAACAGTGTGCTTTGCTGGCAATTTTTCCGGGAGGCCAACGACAGGGAGGCGCTGTAGGCAAAATCGTTGTTGCCGCCCACCACGAACTGGTCGAAGGTGAAGTTCTTGCGAAGGAGCCTTCCGCTGTGGGGCCGGCCGTTGAGATTGGGCAGCGGCAGTTGATGATGCTCTTTTTGGCCGTTGGCGTTGCCATCGGAGATCTCGATCTTCAGAGAAAGGCTGCGGCCGATCTTTTCGCTGACTTCAGACTCGAGTAGTTTGCCGTATTGGTCCAGAATTCGTCGCCGGGAAAAACTGTTGGGGCAGCATAGGACCAATTCCTGGTCCCGAAGCTCCATGAACTCGATCGGATCGATCCACATCCGGTAGCTGTGGGTCGGCACAAGCTCCTGCATTTTCGCCTTTACTGCGTTCCAGACCTGATCCATGGCCTTTTGGACTCCAATACCTGCAAAAAAGTATCCCTCGATAATGAGGGATCGAAGACAGCTACCGGTCAACTGTGATGAAATCAACCGATTTGGAAGAATTATGAAAGATTACATGATGCGGAAAAAATGTTAGTCGGGTTGTAAAGAATTTGCTTGAAGGTGTCAAACCGGATCAGTAGGGGTTTAGAATTACTTTTCTAACGTCAGCCTAACAAAAATCAACCTATCGAATTTATTTTATTTATCGGCAAATTCTTTTCAATTGTCCTGAAATACTGGATTTTTTAAAGTCAGCGTTTTGTGAGAAATTTTCGGTATCTTCGGCGTTATGAACAGGATATAGACAAAACCGTTTTCGCCAAAAATCTATTTTTTTCTAAAAAATGCTTCGAATTTCTAAAAAATGAGAACAAACGAAATCATCATTCGCGGGGCGCGCCAGCATAATCTGAAAAACGTCGACGTCAGCCTTCCCCGCAACCGGCTGATCGTGGTCACCGGGCTTTCCGGCTCCGGAAAATCGACCCTCGCCTTCGACACCCTCTATGCCGAAGGTCAGCGCCGGTACGTGGAGTCTCTCTCGGCCTACGCACGCCAGTTCCTGGAGCGGATGGAAAAGCCCGAGGTCGACCTGATCGAGGGCCTGTCTCCGGCCATCGCCATCGAACAGCGGACCGCCAGCCACAATCCCCGATCCACGGTCGGAACCGTGACCGAAATCCACGACTACCTGAGACTGCTCTATGCCCGAATCGGGATCGCCCACTGCTGGAAATGCGGCCGTCCGATCGTTTCCCAGACGCTGGACGAAGTGATCGACCGGGTCATGGACCTTCGGCAAGGCTCCCGGCTGCTGATTCTGTCTCCTGTTTCCACCGCATCGGCGGGTTCTCTTCGCAAAACAGTGCGGCGGCTCAAAAGGGAAGGCTTCGCCAGGATCAAGATCGGCGACGAGATCTACGACCTGGAAGAAACCGACTTGCCCCCCGCCGGCACGCACCCGGACCGCATCGAAGTCGTCGTGGACCGCCTGGTGGTCAAACCGACCATGCGCAACCGCCTGGCCGATTCGTTGGAACTGGCCGCCGCCCAGGCCGAAGGCCGGGTCATGATCGACGTGTTCGGCGGAGAACCGATTCGATTCAGCGAGGAGGCCGTCTGCCCCGACTGCGGCATCCGAATGCCGGAGCTGACCCCGTCTTCGTTTTCGTTCAATTCCCCCCACGGGGCCTGTTCCCGCTGTGACGGGCTCGGCGTGACTTCGGCATTCGACCCGGCGCTGATCATCCCCAACCCCGAGCTTTCTCTGCGGGAAGGAGCGGTGGCTGAGTGGGCGAACCGGAACTCCATGCAGTTCATCGAATATATCGATGCGCTGACCCGCCATTACGGAACCGACATTTATACCCCTTACAAGGCCCTTCCCCCATACTTTCAGCAGGTCCTCTTATATGGATCGGGAGACGAAAAGATCACCTTCTACTTCGAACAGGGCCAGCGGAGAATCACTTTCCAGAAGCCATTCGAGGGGTTGATTCCCCGGCTGCAGCGCCGCTATGTCGAAACCGATTCGGCGCAGGTAAGGGAGGAAATCCGGCAGTACATGAACTTTACCCCCTGCCCGGCCTGCGGCGGCGCCAGGCTCAATGAAATCTCCCGTTCGGTGAAGATCGGTCAGCGGGCCATCCACTCGGTTCTGGCCATGACCGTGGCCGCCGGCCGCCGGTTTTTCGCCGACCTGACGCTGCCGGAGAAGGCATCGGCCATCGCATCCCGGATCGTCCGGGAAATCGGCGAACGCCTCCGGTTCCTGGATGATGTGGGGCTGGACTACCTGACCCTCGACCGTTCTGCCGATACCCTCTCCGGCGGAGAGAGCCAGCGCATCCGTCTGGCCACCCAAATCGGCTCCAAGCTTACCGGCGTTCTCTACGTGCTGGACGAGCCGAGCATCGGTTTGCACCCCCGGGACAACCGCCGCCTGCTGGAGACGCTTCTGCAGATGAGAGACCTGGGGAACACCGTACTGGTGGTCGAACACGATGAAGAGACCATCCGGGCCGCAGACCACGTGGTCGACATGGGGCCCGGCGCAGGCATCAACGGCGGCCGGGTGATCTACTCCGGCCCCCCGGAGCTGCTGGAACAGAGCCAGGAGTCTCTCACCGGCCAGTATCTTTCCGGACGGCGCCGGATCGCCGTTCCCCCTCAAAGAAGAACCAGCCGGAAAGAGGCGCTGCTGATCAAGCAGGCGTCGGCCAACAACCTCAAAAAGATCGACGTCTCCTTTCCTCTTGGCTGCCTGGTCTGCGTAACAGGGGTTTCCGGCTCCGGCAAATCGACCCTGGTTCTGGAGACCCTGTACAAGGCACTGTCCCGTCGGCTGACTTACGCCCGCATACAGGCCGGGGCTCACGAGGCGCTTTCGGGAAGCGAACACGTAGACAAGACCATCAACATCGATCAGTCGCCGATCGGCCGCACCCCCCGCTCCAATCCCGGCACCTACACCGGCGCTTTCACCCATATCCGGGAGCTGTTTTCACGCACCGCCGACGCCAGGGCCCGAGGATACCGACCCGGCCGATTCAGCTTCAACGTCAAGGGCGGCCGCTGCGAAGCCTGCAAGGGCGACGGGATCGTCCGAATCGAAATGCATTTTCTGCCCGACGTCTACGTCCCCTGCGACGTGTGCCGGGGAAAACGCTACAACCGGGAAACCCTCGACGTCCGGTACAAAGGCAAAAACATCGCCGAGGTGCTTGACATGACCGTAAACCAGGCGCTGGGCTTTTTCCGCAACATCGGCAAAATCCGTGAAAAGCTCCAGATGCTGGCAGACGTGGGCATCGGCTACATCCGCCTCGGCCAGCCGGCGGCGACTCTTTCCGGAGGCGAAGCCCAGCGGGTCAAGCTCGCCCGGGAGCTGAGCAAAAAAGGCACAGGGCGCACCGTCTATGTGCTGGACGAACCCACCACCGGCCTTCACCCCGACGACATCCGCAGGCTTCTCGACGTGCTCAACCGGCTCGTGGACAACGGCAACACGGTGGTGGTCATCGAACACAACCTGGACGTCATCAAGTCGGCCGACCACATCATCGATCTGGGGCCGGAAGGAGGAGACAGGGGCGGGCAGGTCGTCGCCTGTGGCACGCCGGAACAGATTGCTGCGAATCCCGATTCGTACACCGGGCAGTACCTCAAAGGAGTTTTAGAATAGAACCTGCTGAGCACTCCACCCGCAATGCAGGGTAAGAAGCCAGACTGAGGGAGTAAATTCGAAATTCGGATTTCGTATTTTAAACCAGATCTCGCAGAAACGACAACTCTTTGGCGGTGCGGCGTGAATAAGTGGGAGCGCTTAGGGATTGAAAAAAAACGGGGCGGTGCCGTTGTTCGGCTCCGCCCCGTTTTTTTTGGAGGTGTTTTCGAACTAGTGGGCGCCGGTAAACAAGCCGGCGATCGCCGCTGCCTGGGGATGCGCGTAAATCAGGATGAGCGCGATGACCAGGGCGTAAATACACAGCGACTCGATCATGGCCAGACCGATGAGCAGGGTCACGGTGACCTTTCCGGAAGACTCCGGATTTCGCGCGATGCCTTCCACGGCCGACCGCAGGCCAAGGCCCTGTCCGATGCCGCAACCAAAGGCCGCGATGGCGATTCCAAAACCGGCAGCCGTGACCGCGGCGATGAAGAACTGCAATGCTTGTGCTTCCATACTTTACTCTACCTCCTTGTTAGAATTTTTATAGACTTCTTCCAAAACCCCGCACCAGGCGGGGATCCCCCCAATATCATGAATTGGACGTTTCACCTCACACAACGCTTCGATACAACCGCGGCGGCGATGTTATCAGTGCGCGTGCTCCATGGCGCCGGCAAAGTACATGATCGACAGCAGGAAAAAGACAAAAGCCTGCACCAAGGCAACGAAAATGCCCAGGGCCATAATTGGCAGCGGAGCAAAAAAGGCACCGGCCAGCGCGAAAAGAATCGTCAGCACCAGTTCGTGGCCCATCATGTTCCCGAAAAGCCGGAACGAGAGAGACAGTATCCGGGCCAGGTGTCCGATGAGTTCGATGGGCAAGATGATCGGGATCATCCACCAGACAGGCCCCAAAAAATGCTTGATGTATCCGGCCCCGTGGTACTTGATGCCGATCACATGGGTGAAGATGACCACCACCAGCGCACAGGACAGCGTGGTATTGAGGCTGGCCGTGGGCGGGAAAAACCCGGGCACCAGCCCGATCAGGTTGCAGATGAAGATGTAAATGAAGATCGTGGCCACAAGGGGAAAGAGCCATCTGCCTTCGTCACCGGTGATTTCGACCATGAATTCCTCGATGCCCGACACGATGACCTCGAAAAAGTTCTGCCCCTTGCTCGGAATCATGCTGATGCCCTTGACGGCAAAGGCGCCGCTGATGATCAACAGGGCCATGACCAGCCAGGAATAGATCACGTGGGGGTAGGCATGGGCAAAATGCCCCAACCCGATCGCCTCGAACAACTTGACCAGGAAGAGATACGGATGTTCCACGTCAGAATGCCTCCTTGAAAATAAGTTTTTTGACCTCGAGCAAGGTGGCCAGAAGAATACTGGCGACCACGACCGAAAGACCGAGAAATAGCCCCAGCGGATCGACGATATGCCGGGAGATTAAGAAAAATATGATAATCCCGCTGACGGTGAAGCGGATGTAGTATTTTGCCAGCACCTTGTGATGGGAGGCGATATGGGGCGGGGTCAGGGACCGTTTCAGGGTTCGATACAGTAGATGGAAGTTGACCGTGACGATCAGCCCGCCGGCAACCACCCCCAGGGTAAAGGAAATCGAGGCCAGGCAAAGGCACAGGAGACTGGCTGCGATCAGTACGATCCAGTTGGTGCGGGTGACAAATATCAGCAGGCGCTGCTCAATGTTCAACGGAACCCCTTTTTCCGCCTCAAAATTTGCGGGTTTTACGAATCGCCAAGGCGATGTTGCGGTAGCCGGCGGCGATGCCGAGCCCTAGAAATAAAAACATCAAGATCGGGTCTGTGTCGAAACGCCGGTCCAGGTAAAGGCCGATGAACAGCCCGATAAAGATCGAGAGCGCCACCGACAGCCCAACACTGGCAAAATAAGCGTACTCCCGGAGCTGTCGTCGATTTTCTCTTTTCATATAAATTCAGGCCCTTACATATTACCAAAGGCCCGATCGAATACCCGGTGAAAACCAAGTGGGCTCTACCATACGATCCCGGCCAAGTCAATTAAAAACGGGTGGGGGCCTAAAAAACGGCCCCCACTCGTTTTTCAATTTAAGATTTTGCTGCCCTGATGTCCCCGTCGGGGACATCAGGGCAGCAAAATCTCCCGGGCATCGAACACCGGACCGTGAAGACAGGCGTGGCGGTATCGCTGAGGATCGCGCCGGTCGGCAACGGCGCAGGCCAGGCAGGCCCCCAGGCCGCAGGCCATGAGGGTTTCAATGGACACTTCGACCCGGATTCCGTATGTGTCGGCAAACCCGGCGATGCAGCTGAGCATGCCCGGAGGGCCGCAGGCGTATATCATCGCGGGAGGGGTGAGGCGAATCTGCTCTTCTATGGGATGGGTCACCAGGCACTGATCGCCGTCGCTCCCGTCGTCGGTGGTCAGCACCACCGGAAGGCCAAGCTCTTCGAACCGGTCCCGACAAAGGAGTTCTGCCGCTGTTCGGCCGCCGAGAAACACGCGGATGTCCCGCCGCCGATTTTCGTCCAGGCAAAGCCAGTCTGCCAGAAACACCATGGGAGCGACTCCCATTCCGCCGGCTGCCAGAAACAGCGGCCCGGAAGGCGGCGGGGCAGAAAATCCCCGCCCAAGGGGGCCGAGCACGTCCAGTCGGTCTCCAGGCCTGCAGCCCGCCAGCCGCCGGGTGCCCTTGCCCACCACCCGGTACAGGATTTCCAGGGCGGCTTGCGAAGCAGAAAGGCGCCTGCTCCGGTGAATGGAAAAAGGCCTTCTCAACAGCGGGGTCAACCCGTCCGGAATCCGAACCATCACAAACTGGCCGGGGCGGGCGTCGGCATAGCCGATGTGGGCCTGCAGCGTCAATCGATAGGTGTCGGTGCTCACCGGTTCTGCGCCGATGATTTCCATGCGCTCATCGTTCATCTTTGCCAACCTTTGCCGACGAGTCCGGCGACTGCGGCAAACCGGCCCGTGGTCTTTTCGGCCCGGTATGAGTAGAACAGGTCCGTCCGGCATCGGGTGCATAGGCCGGCGGCGTCGATGTTTTGTTCGGCGAGGCCGGCACCTTTGAGCTGGTCAATGCTCATGGACCAGAAATCAAAATGGAAGCCGTCGACACGGTAGCGCCACAGCGACGGCGGAATTTCATCTCGGTAATGGACGAATTCGGCGCAGCACGGCCCCAGAGAGGGGCCGATTCCGGCCCGCAGGTTTTCCGGGCGGCAGCCGAAAGTGTTCTGCATCTCTGCCACGGTTTTGCCCAAGATGTTGCCGACGCTTCCCCGCCATCCACTGTGGACATTGGCCACCACCAGTTCGACCGGATCGTAAAGGATCACCGCCTGGCAGTCGGCGACTTGGATCACCAGCAGGAGGCCGGGCCGGTTTGTGATCACCGCATCGGCGTACAGCGGCGCCTCGACGGACCGCTCCCCTTGCTTTTCGCCCCCGATACAAACCACCCGGGTGCCGTGGTGCTGCCTGAGAAACACAGGGGTCATGCCGCCCATGTCGCCTTGGATTCGGCGCCGGTTTTCTTCCACGGCAGAAGGCTCGTCTCCCACATCGAAAGTGGCGTTGAGGCTGAAAAATGCGCCGCTGCTGACGCCTCCCAGACGGGTGTAGATGCCGTGCTTCAGCCCCGGAGAAGAGGCCAGCAGTAGAGGAAACTCCAGCCGGGTCAGACCACCGTTGCGACTTTCCCTCATACTGGATAAGCGGGTGGCGCCGGCGGTTTCCTGCAAAGTTTTGCCCATGAATCCCATTCGCATTTCTCATGTTTCTAAAATCGCGTCAGCGATTTTAGAAACTTTCAGCAGAATCGTTCGATGATCCGGCGGATGAGGGCCGACGTGGACACCTCCGGAACAAGCGGCACACGCACGACCTTTCCGCCGCGGGCCTTTACCGTATCGGCTCCGATGATGTGATCCTCGGCCCAGTCTGCGCCCTTGACCAGTACGTCCGGAACAATCTGCCGGATCAGGCTGCCCGGGTCCGGCTCGTCGAAGATGACGACATAATCGACGCAGGCCAGCGCCGAGAGCACTTCCGCACGCTGCTTTTCGGGCACCACCGGCCGCCCCGGCGCCTTGATCCGCTTCACCGACGCATCCGAGTTGAGCCCCACCACCAGAAGATCCCCTTCGGCTCGGGCCGCGGAAAGGTATCGGACATGTCCGGCATGGAGCAGGTCAAAGCAGCCGTTGGTGAACACGATGCGTTCTCCCGCGGAGCGGTGCGCTTCGGCCGCCTCGACCATCGATTCGATGGACAGCCATTTTTTCGATTCGCTCACGTTCGATTCCCCGCCCGCCATGTTGTTCCAATTCGCCGCAAAATGCTGCAATCAAGAGCCGCCGGCTACAGCGTCCGGGCCAGGGTGAGCACATCGATCCTTGCGGCGCCGGCCCCGGCCAACACCCGAGCGCATTCGCCGACGGTCGCCCCGGTGGTGTAGACATCGTCTACCAGAAGCACGCGCATCCCGCAAATCTCGTCCTTCGGCCCTGCCGAAAATGCGCCGCGCAGGTTGACCATGCGCTCCTTTCGCCCCAAGCCGGCCTGGGCGGGGGTATGCCGTCTGCGGATCAGCGCCCCGGGCAGCAGGATGCCGCCGGCCTGGTCATGCGGATGAAGCGCCTGCCAGCGGCGAACCAGTAGTTCGGCCTGGTTGAACCCCCGGCTGCGCAGACGCTTTGCATGCAGCGGAACCGGAACGATCGCATCGATGCCGCTGCCGGGAAAATGGCGCTGGAATGCCGCCTGCAAGAGCGCCGCCAGCGGGCCTGCCAGCTCCACGCATCCCAGGTACTTGAAGCGGTGCAAAAGCGCCAGCATCACTCCTTCGCAAACAAACGCGGCCCGGGCCCGGACGAAATCCGCCGGGCCATCGAGGCAGTCCTGGCAAAGATGATCGTCTTCGGATCGGCCGGCCAGCGGGATCCCGCAGCGGCTGCAGACCGGGGAGCGGACTGGAACGATCCCCAGACGGCATTCCGGGCAAAGCTGGGCCGAAAATGCCGTCTCGACAAGGCCTGCCATCGATTCATCGCCGGGAGACCGACCTTTTTCCCGCTGCAGGTCCCCCGGGGGGGCAAAAAAGGCCCCGCACGCCCGGCATCGGGGCGGAAAGATGGCATCGGCCGAAGCCGTCAGCATCCGGGACCATATCGAGGGCATGGCATTGTCCGGGGAAATGAAGAAAATGCCTAAAATGACTATAATGACTATAATGCCTACAATTTTGGCGCCACTTCCCTCCGTCTATTTCGTCCGAGAATAACGATAAATGGCAATCGCTGATAAACTCCATGCGCTTTGTCAACTGGCGGCGCTCTATGGCCTTCTTTCATTTTAGGCATTCTATGAATTTTAGTCATTTTAGGCATTTCTTTTTCGGTTCCTCTGCCGGAACGCTTCGTAGACCGCAACCGCGCCGGCGGCCGAGGCGTTGAGAGAGCCCACCGGCCCGCGCTGCGGAATCCGCACCAGAAAATCGCAGCACTTTCGCACCAGGGGCCGCAGCCCTCTTCCTTCTCCGCCCACCACAAGCCCCAGCGGACCGGACAGGTCCGCGGCAAACAGGCTCTGGTCCGCTTCGGCGTCGAGCCCGGCAATCCAGCAGCCGTCTTTCTTCATGCCTTCGATGGTGCGGGCCAGATTCGTCACCCGCACCAACTGCACGTGTTCCAGCGCGCCGGCCGAGGCGCGGGAAACCGCCGGGGTGGCCGGCGCCGCCCGGTCCTTGGGCACCACCACCCCATCGACCCCCGCACAAAGCGCCGTGCGAAGCATGGCCCCGAGGTTTCGCGGGTCGACCACGCCGTCGAGCAGGACCCACAGCGGCGGCGAAACCGAATCGGCACGAGCGGCATAGCTGTCCGGCTCCGGTGCGTATGGATACCGCCCGACTTGGGCGGCAACCCCTTGGTGGGCGGCGTCTCCGGCCATTTGCTGAATCTTTCCGGCGGGAAGCTCGTGCACCGGGATGTTCTTCTTTTGCGCCGCCGTCAGGATCGACGCCAGCCGAAAGGGCCGCTTTCCGGAGGAAATATATACCTGTGCCACCGCACGACGCCCGGCAAAGAGCGCCTCGGCCACAGGATGGATGCCGTAAAGAACTTCAGTGTGCCTCGCCTCGTTCGTCATGAGAAGCCAAGCCGATATTCATTCATGGATGGCCGTCCCGTCAGGGACGCTGATCCGGTCGATGGAAAACCGGTCAAAAAAAAGCAGCAGACTGCCTCAGCGGTACCGCTCGACCAGTGCCTGCAATTCAGCCATGGCCCGATCCAGGCGGTCGTTGACCACGACGTGGCGATACCGGCTCCGGCAGCGGATTTCTTCTTCGGCCGCGGCCATTCGCCGATCGATGACCTCCCGGCTGTCGGCTCCTCTGGCCAGAAGCCGGGACCGAAGCGCTTCGATGGAGGGGGGCATGACAAAAATGGTCACCGCCTCGGGAAACCGCTCGACAAGCTGGCACGCCCCCTGGACATCGATGTCGAGCAGCACGTCCTTTCCTTTGCCGATGGCATCGGCCAGAACCCCGGCGTCGGTTCCGTAGTAGTGTCCATGGACTTTTGCCCACTCGGCCCAACGGTCCTGTGCGATCCCCTTCCGGAACTCTTCCTCGGCAATGAACCGGTAGTCGATTCCTTCCTGCTCGCCTTTGCGTGGGGCACGAGTGGTATAGGAAACCGAATACCGGATGTCGGGAAATCGCCTGAGCAGCGCCCGGCAAAGGGTCGTCTTTCCGGCGCCCGAGGGGGCCGATACGATGAACAGGTGCCCGGAGGATTCGTTGGCCGTCATGGAAGCTCGACGGAGGGCTCTTTGCGGGAGCCGGCCCCCCGCAGGGCTTCAAATCGCTGGGAAATGGTCTCGGCCTGGATTGCCGACAAAACGACATGGTTGCTGTCTAAAACGATGATCGAGCGGGTGCGGCGGCCGTGGGTGGCGTCGATCAGTCGTTTGTCGTCCTTGGCCTCGTCCTTGAGCCGCTTCATGGGCGAAGAGGCCGGCGGCACGATGGCCACGACCCGGTCGGCAACGACAGTGCTCCCGAATCCGATGTTGAGCAGATTCTGATCCATGTTCCTCCCGGCTTCTTCCTTCCGCAGGCCGCAGCGCCGCGGAATCGCTGTGTTTACCCCCGCGAGGTTTATCCCCTCTTGGGTATCCTTGTTTGCTTCCGTTGTTCGGTTTCGCGGCACGCGAAACCCTTATCCAAGTGCGCCAGCGCTTGGATTACTCGACGTTCTGGACCTGCTCCCGGAGCTTTTCCAGTTCTGCCCGGACAGCCACGATGGTGTGGGAAACCTCGGTGCTTGCCGCCTTGGATGCCATCGTATTGAACTCCCGGTTGAATTCCTGGAGCAGGAAATTGAGCTTTCTGCCGGCCGGCTCCCCGCCCGCCATGGTTTGTCTAAACTGGCTCACGTGGCTGCGGGCGCGGACGATCTCCTCGGAAATATCGCTTCGGTCGGCCATCACCGCCGCTTCCTGGGCGATTCGGCCGGGATCGACCTCGACGATTCCCCGGGTCAGGGTCTCGATCCGTTCGGCGAGTCGCTGCTGGTAGACCGGCAGCAGCCCGGCGGCGCTTTCGTCGATCCGGTCGATGCACGATTCGATAAAATCGAGGCGACTGGAAAAATCGTCGGCGATAAAGGCCCCTTCCTTGGCGCGCATGGCGTCTAGTGCGTCCAGCGCTTCGGACAAACATCCGTCAACCACCGGCCACGCGGCCTCCATATCCTTTTCGACCTCCGCCGGCTTGATGATGCCCGGGGCTTTGGCCACCAGATCCACGGAAACCCCTCCCTGGAGTGAAAAACGCTCCTGCAGGCGGTGCAGGACGTCCACGTAGGAGGCGGCCGCCCCTTCGTCGATCTCAAACGCACCGGCTGCTTCCGATGCCTCCCGAAAGCGGAGCTGAAGCTCCACCCGGCCCCGGACGATCTTTTCGCTGACCCTGGCCTTGATCCGCTCTTCTAAACCGGCATAGCCGTGGGGAAGGCGCATCACCAGGTCAAAATGGCGGCTGTTGTATGTCCGGATTTCAACAGCCACGGTCAGCGGGCCGCTGCTTTGTTCTGCACTCGCATAGGCGGTCATGCTTCGAATCATTCGGATTTTCCCTTCGCACCGGCCGGCCAGGGCACCGTGCTGCATCGAACGGTCAGCCGCCGGCCTGTTGGTTCTCACGGACTTGCAGGTCGTAGCGGTATCGCCGCCGCACCTCCTCGATAAAGCCGCGCAGGGGGGCTTGCGCATAATCCGGATATGTCCAGGGAAGCGGCTGAAACGCGCCGCCGGAAAACACCAGGGTCAAATCTGCGAAGATTCCCCGGCCCAGGTAGATCCGGTGGGTGTAATTCTTGCCGGTGGCCAGCACGAACCGTTCGAAAGTCACCATGCCCGGGTCGATGTTCACCCGTCGTTGGCCGTCGACGCGAAAGCGGCCTTCGATCCGGTTGGTTTCCAGCTTGACCTCCGGCAGGGTTTCCTGGCCGACCAGGGAGCGAAAGGAGAACATCCTTCGCTGCAGGGGAGCGCCCATTTCTCGTTGGTAGTAATCCGTGAAATCGAAGGAAAGCCATGGGCTGACCATGTCCGGCATGCCGAAGCATTGCTCGAGCGCTTCGGCTGCCGGCCCCAGCAGGGCCTCATCCTTGAGAATCAGCCCGATGACCAGCTTTGCGGGTTTGGGGGGCTGGGGAGTGCTCATGGTCGGATAATGGTTCGGCGACCGATCCGGCTCAAGAAGCCGAACTCGTCTTAGAACCGCTCCTGTCAACCGTCCAGGGGCTTGGCTTCGTCGATCAACATGATCGGGATATCGTCCCGGATCTCGTACACGAGCCGGCAATGCTCGCAGACCAGCCCGTCTCCGGCTTCGTTGAGGAAAATATCGCCCTTGCACTTCGGGCAGGCGAGAATTTCCAGCAATTCTTCACTGATGGCCATTGCTTTCTCTCCCTTTTATAAAATCGCGTGAGTGATTTTATACCAGAATACGCCGGCGGCTGCAAAAACCAATTTACAGCAGCGCATCGGCGGCATCCAGGACCATGGAGACGGTAATCTTCCCCATGCAGGACAGGTGCCCCTCCGGACATTCTGGCTGCAGACACGGGCTGCAGGGTTCCGGTGTCCGAACCACCCGGCTGCGGTCGCTGAAGGGTCCCGTGGTGACCGGGTTGGTGGAGCCGAAAATCGCCACCTGCGGTATATCCAGGGCGGCGGCTACGTGCATAAGCCCGGAATCGTTGGAAACGAAAAGGCGGCACAAGGCGACCAGGGCGAAGGCTTCTTCCAGGGTGGTCTCCCCTGCCAGAGAGATCACCGGCCTTTGAGCCATCTGCGCGATGCCTTGCCCCAACTGCCGGTCCGACGGGCCCCCGAAAACGAGCACCCGACATCCGAACCGCTCCTGGAGGCGGTCGGCCAGCGCGGCGAACCTGTCGGGAAACCACTGCTTGGCCGGTCCATAGATCGCGCTGGGGTTGATTCCCATCACCGTCTCGTCGGGTGTTACCCCCCGGGCGGAGAGTATCTCCCGGGCGCGCCGGCGCGCTGCCGGCGGCACCGCCAGACGCAGGCGCTGATCCGAGGCGCCCAGGCCGACGGCGTTGAGAATATTCAAGTAGTATGCGGTCTGATGCACCTGCCGGACAGCCGGGGGGCAGGGAACCGGGTGGGTCAACAGCACCCCCCGCGCGTCCCGGTTGTAGCCGATGCGCAGCGGGATGCCGGCCAGAAAGGCAATCAACGCAGCTTCAAACGCGTGCTGGAGCAAAAACGCCGCATCGAAGCGGTGGCAGCGCAATTTTCGCGCCACCCGGAGGGCCGCCGACCACCCCCTCTCCTCATAGAGGATCACCTCGTCGACATCCGGACTGTGGTCAAACACCGGCGCCACCCATGGTTTGGCCAATACGCTGATGTGAGCCGAGGGGAAATGGGTGCGGATCGCATGAACCGCGGGCGTGTTCATGACGGCGTCGCCGATCCAATTGGTGGATCGAATCAGGACGCGGCGTACCCCTCGAATCTTTTCCCGGCCGAGTCTCATCAAAGTCGCATCCCCAGCGCCGGCCTTTTCAAGACCGTTCTTTCCAGCGGTTATGCACCCAAAACCACTGTTCCGGGTAGCGTCGAATGATTTGTTCCAGCGCCTTGTTGTATTGGCGGGTGTTTTCCAAAACATCCCGGGCCTTGCTGCCGCTTTTCACAAGAGGGATCTCGTTGCCGATCTCCACCCGAAAGCGATCGCCGTCCCGGATGACAAACGCCGGCAGCACCGGAGCCTCGGTTTTGAGCGCCAGCAGGGCCAGTCCGGTGTTCGTCCACGCCTTGCGGCCGAAGAAGTCCACGAATGCCCCGGTGGCCCGTCGGGAAGTCTGATCGAACAGCATGCAGACGCACTCCTCTTTTTGCAGCGCGCGCAGGATTTTTCGCATGGCCTGCTTTTTGGGAACCATCCGGGAGCCGAACCGCGAGCGCAGCTGCAGGAAAAACGTGTCCGCCGGCGCAAACTTAAGGGGGCGATACGTGGTGGTCGCCGGGACCCCGAGCATTAGCACCATCGGAGGGAGTAATTCCCAGTTGCCCATGTGCCCGGTCAGGATCAGCAGTCCCCTCCCCTTTTGCCGCGCGGCTCGGATCCGCTCCTTTCCCTCGATATCGAAGTAGGACAGGCAATCTTGCTCTTTCCACTTCATGGACCAGCCGATTTCAAACGGGATCCGCATGAGGTTGGAAAACGCTTTCCTGGCCAGCGATTTGCGCTCGGCACTCGATTTCTCTTGGCCAAAGGCCTGGGCCAGATTCCGCAAGGCCACCTGCCGGTGACGGGCGTCGAGCCGGTACCAGAGCCGGCCGAAAACATCAGCAAGTTTTGCAGCACGGCGCCGCGGCACGGCGCCGAACAGGAGGAAGACACCGTGCAGAATCTGGACAATGAGGTCATGGAGCAAGGGATGCATGGCTATCGTTCTTTTCGATACAACCGAGACAAATTGCTTGGTTTATCAGAACCGAGAACATCCAGTTCGTAGAGTTTGGCCTCTTTGAGAAAGGAAGAATAGGCAGAGCTTACGGCAATGATGAATCCCTGCATGCCGTCGAGAAAACCGCGTTTGATCCCGTACATTTCAATAAACTTGCTGATTGGCTTGACCAGCAGGCGCCACAGGTGAAACCGCTTGCCCTTGTTGTATCTCGTCAGGGCTGCAATGCTGGAAAAAGCGTTGATGGTCGCCACCTGGTCGGAAAGGTCCCTGTCGCTGTAATGCAGCAGGTCTCCGGTGAGTTTTTTCCCCCGGCCTTCCAATATCAGTTTGTCATGGGGGTTTTCGCCCCCCCAGTGGGCCCTGCCCTTTCTCACCAGTCGATAGCGGGCATTGGGGTACCAGCCGCCGTGACGGATAAAGCGGTGCATATGGTAGGCGAGTCTGGGAAACTTGGCGCCATCGACGTCCGGGTTCGAGGCAAGAAAGGTTTCGATGGACCGGCGCAGCTCCGACGTCACCCGTTCGTCCGCATCGACGGACAAGATCCATTTCGAGGTGCAAAGCGCCATGGCGCGATTTTTCTGCTGGATGTGGCCGTCAAACGGGTGCTGGTAAAACTTCACTTTTTCAAAGCGGCGGCAGAGCTGTTCCGTATCATCGGAGCTGTAAGAATCCAGCACCACGATTTCATCCACGAAGTCGGCCACTGACGACAGGCAGTCGACAATGTTTTCAGACTCATTGTAGGTAATGATCGCGGCCGATAGGCTCGGTGTTTGGGTCATCGAAAATCCTTATCATCGTGATCGTCCGGTCAGGGGTTGCGGCAAGCCCCGGAGACGTTGACCGGTGAACCGGGGTTGCCAAAAAATTTTGGCATTTATTTGAAACAATGGCAATTGTAAATGATTTTTCTCGGCTCACCGCATGATCTGCAATGGACATCGGGCGGCAGCAGTGGCATACCGGATATGAAAGCAGGAGCATCGTCGAGCGTATGGCTGCAAAGGATCAGAAGGGAAAACCGATGAAGGTGCTGTGTGTCACCGGACACAGCGATCGGCCGGAAGCGGAGACCTTTATCGGTCTCAAGGGCCGGGGGGTCGATATCCAAATCGTCTGCCCGTCGGATGCGCCCCATTACAGCCGCCTTGCACAGGCGGGGCTGTCGGTGGTGGGGTTGGCGCCGCAGGGGCGTATCGACATGCCGATGATTGCCAGGCTTCGCCGGATGCTGATCCAAGAGGAGATCGACATCCTTCACCTGTTCAACAATCGGGCGGTTTCCAACGGCATCATGGCGGCACGCGGGCTGCCGGTAAAGATCGTCGCCTACCGGGGGATCGTCGGCAATGTGAGTTTTTTCAATCCCGCCTCCTGGATGACGTATCTGCACCCCCGGGTGGATCGGATCATCTGCGTTGCCGAAGCGGTCCGGCAATACTTTCTTCAGATGAAGTTCTTGTCGCTGCGGGTGCCGCCGGAAAAGCCGGTCACCATCTACAAGGGTCACCACCTGGATTGGTATGCCGCCCCCCCGGCGGACCTGAATCAATTCGGCATTCCCAAAGGCGCTTTTGTGGTGTGCTGCACCGCCAATTTCAGACCGCGAAAGGGGCTTCACTTTCTCATAGAAGCCACCCACCTCCTGCATGAAATCAAAGACTGTCATCTCCTGTTGATCGGTGAGATGAACGCCTCCAACTTGTTGGAACTGATCGGCAAAAGTCCCATGAAAGACCGTATCCATCTGGCCGGTTTTCGGACGGACGCGCCGGCCGTGCAGGGCGCCTGCGATGTCGCGGTGCTTCCGGCCGTCAAGCGCGAAGGGCTGCCCAAAGTCATCATCGAGGCCATGGCCTATGGAACCGTCCCTGTGGTGACCGATTCAGGCGGCAGCCCCGAGCTGATCGAAGACGGCATCAGCGGCCTGATTGTGCCGCCTCGGGATGCTTCTGCCATCGCCGGAGCCATCAGCTATTTGTCTCGTCATCCCGGTCGGCGCAAAACGATGGGGGAACATGCCAGAAACCGGATCAAAAACGACTTTCGAATCGAAGAGACGATCGAACGGACTTTTTGCCTCTATCGCCAACTCCTTGGCTCTGGATGATGCACCTACTCCGGAAGGGGCTGGCCCCTGGGCGTTTTTAAAGTTTGCCCCCCGTGAGGCGCCGCCTCATGGTGCATCGCTTGCAAAGTCAGAAAAAGATGGGGGCGGCTGGACGCGGCCTTGGCAGGGCAGGCTCGCGCTGCCGCCGGAACATCGGCAGCTCCGGGGCATCTCTGCTGGAAACCATCGCCGGCGGCCTTGACGTTTTGCGGTCAGTCATCCAGTGCGGTCATCAATTCCTTGGGCAGCTTGTGTTTTTTGACCGCCCGCCGCCACCTTCTCCGGTATTTGTCCAGCAGTTGCTGCTTTACCCCCCGGAATGTTCGTGTCTTGTCGAAATCAACCAGAAAGACCCGATCCCGGTCATCGACCAGGACATTTCCTGGATGCAGATCGACGTGCCACAGGCCATCGGCCGCCAGTTTCGACACCTGACGCCCGAGGCTGGCCTGGACCGCGGGCAGGCGCCCGGGCGCCTGCAAACTCAGCCGGGCCAATGTCTGCTGATTGGCAATCTCTCTGGTGATCAACCAGCCCTGGTATAAAAACCGCCCCTTGAAGGCAAAAGTGACCGGTTCGGGCACGTTCACCCCCAGCCGCCCGGCCCGGGCCATCTGTTCAAATTCCACCTGGCAACGCGTCTTGCCCGTCCTGAGATAGTACTTTGGATTGATGCGGGCGACCCACCCGCCTCGACGGTAGTGCTTGACCACCACAGGGCCGATCTGCGGCAGGTAGAGTCTGGATACAGGACGCCTGCCCTCTAGTGGGGATGCCGGATCCGATTCTTTTTCCTGAAATACGGATACCAGGGCAGAAAGGGTTTCTTTGGACAGGCGCCGGCTCGCTCCAAAATGATAGGCACCGAATGTTTGGTGGACCATAGATCTTACCGGTTTCTTGTCGGATCGGCGGTCGGCTCTTGATCGGCCAATTCATTGAATGCCATCGCCGCAATCGCTGCGATCATGATGACATAAAAATTGGTAAAAATGCTTCTCCGGAAAATGGCCTCGAATTGACCGAATTGCGCCATAGACACCACCAGCAGCAACAGCGCATACCCTATATCCCTGAGCCGGTGGGCCTGTCGCCGGATGAAGAATATCGACATCCAAAGGGGAATGACAAAAATACCGACCAGCGACAGAAACCCCACCAGTCCGCAGTCGACGAGCGCTCCCAAAAAGGTGCTCCCGGGGTTGGAGTGCATTGCGGTCAACTCGTGCAGCTCTCCTTCGGCAATCATCTGCTTGACCAGGGGTTTGTAGTTTCCAGGCCCGATACCGATGATGGGATGCGCCGGGAAAATGGCTGCCGCTGCCTTGAAGCCCAACATTCGGAAGGTGGCTCCCCCGTATATCGCACTTCCCTCTCGATAAAGCTGGATCTCTTGCTTCACTTCCTGAACCCGCTTGGCCACCTTGGTCCCAGGCGACAGGTACAGGGCTGCTGCAGCGACGATGCATACCCCGATAATCGACAGCCGTAGAACCAGGCTCCAGTATTTGCCCAAGAAAAAGAAGAGAATCAGCATCAGGGCCGGTATGGCCACCCAGGCGCCGCGGGTTTCAGACAAAACGGTGGAAGCCATGGCCAAAAAGAACGCCGCCGGTATGACCCAACGGTAAATTTCTTTTGTCTTTGCCAGGTAGGGAAGGGAGACGATACTCATGACCGCCAGCGACAACGAAATGTCTCCGACGGCGATGCCATCATAGGCCCCGGACACACGCTGTCCCGGGGCGATCCAGAAATAACGGAAAACGGCGTTGAGGCCGGCGGCAACCGCGCCGATCAAGATGCCGTTCCACAGATAGCGTCGCGGAACCCGAAGGGATCTAAACAGCAAAAAAATCGGTATCATCAAAAGCATTCGAGACTCGTCGTCGAGATATTTGAATCTGGGATCCAGAAGGTCTCCCTGCAGGAAATTGATGATAAAAGACAAATAATAGGAAGCCGGGAAAAGGACAAAGGCGACCAGGAGGCACTTTTCCATGAAACTCAGTGAACACCTTGTCTCGGCTCGGACATAGACACCGATTCCCAGAACGGCAAATCCCACCAGAAACAGGCTGCTGGAGTGTTCCACCAGCAATGCCGCAGCGGGAAATATCAACAGCAGCCAATTGACCGCCTTTTGTAAGCGAGCGTTGTTCATCATCTGTAAACCCTTCTGCGGAAAATAGACCTTCAACGACCTTTCAAAACCTTGCAACAAAGATAAGCTTCCAATGTTTTCATCTGTTTGTCCCGGTCGAAGTGCTCGGCCGCCCGCTGCCGGCCGGCCTCGCCCATCTGTCTTCTCAAGGCCGGCTCCTTGGCCAGGGTCGTCACCGCCGCGGCAAGGGCCCCGGGCTGCTTCGGGGCCACCAGAAGCCCTGTCCGGCCGTGCTCGACGATTTCAGGATTGCTCGTCAGATCGAAGGCGATGACCGGCAGCGCTGTTGCCATGGCTTCGACCATGGCAAATCCGAACCCCTCCCACAACGAGGGGAGGATAAATATGTCCAGTTGCTGCATCAAAGAGGCGGTGTCTTTCACAAAGCCGAGAAGTGAGACCTGTTTTCCCAGTCCCTGCACCCTGATCTGCTCTTCGAGGGCCGGTGCAAGGGGGCCGTCGCCGGCGATGAACAATTTGAACGGCAGATTCTCCTTTTTTAACCGGGCCGCCATTTCGACCAGGTACGAGTGGCCTTTTTGATCCACCAGCCTTCCCGCTGTTCCCAGCATCAGGGGCCGATGAGGGCCGGCGGTTTCCGGCCCCTCTCCGGGCGGGAAAAACCGGGAAAGGTCAATACCGTTGTAAATGATGTTCACCCTCCCGGGGGTGGACGGCCGCGGCAGGTGCTGGAAGAGGGTGTTGGCCGTGTGCTGCGAATTGGCCAGAAAATGGGTGACCATCCGGCTGAACATCAACCGGTTCAGGGCGCCGGCTTTTACCGGCAGGGCCAATCCTCTGCGGTAGACCCGGGCGGGCACGCCGGCGGCGGCGGCCGCTGGCGCCGCCAGCTTCACTTCGGCAGAGCCGTTGAACACCACCGTCTGGATGCGGTTTGCCCGGAAAAAATGCGCCAGGCGGCACATCTTGATCGGGTTGAGAAAGCTCGTGTTGGTGACGGCAATCGGGCGTCTTTTAACGGGGGTAGCCTCCAGGCGCTGAAACAAAACGCCTTCTGGATGGGCGGCACACCACACCCGGTGGCCTCGCCCAGCCAGGTAGACGGCGGTATCAAAATGCCATTTTTCCCCGCCCCCCCAAAACCGGGTGCCGTTGACGAAACAAATCCGTCTGACCGGTGCGCCCTTCACTGTAGAAGCTCCCTGATTTGCTCGATGACCGGTTGCAAGCCGATTTGCCGCATGCACACCGGGTCCGGGCATGTTTTTCGATTGCAGGGTGCGCAATCAACCGCGGCGTTGATCACCCGGCCTTTAAACGGGCCGGTGCGGCGCGGATCGGATGGACCGAACAGGGCCACCACCGGTGTGTTCAGGGCAACGGCCAAATGCATTGGGCCGGTGTCGCAGGTGACGACCACAGCCGCGTTTTGCAGCACATGGACCAATTGGTCGATGCGGGTTTGTCCGGCCAGATTGACGAGCCCCGGCGGGGCCTTTGCCTGGATCCGCTCTGCAGCGAAAACATCTTCTTTGCCGCCGGTCACCACGCACGGCAGCTGCAACTGCTCCCACAACGCGGTACCAAGGGCGGCCCACCGCGCCTGAGGCCAGCGGTTGGCCGGTTTGGTCGCCCCGATGTTCAAAACCGCGTATTTCGCCGGCAGCGTCCTGGGCGGGGGCTGTCCGCCGGCGATTTCCCATTGAATTTCTCTGTCGGCGGCGCCCAAATACCCGGCAAACTCGAGATACTGGTGGACCATGTGGGCGGTGGGCTCCGATGGCGGAACGCGGTCAAAGGGCAGCAGCCAGGTCATCTCCTTGCATCTGGCCCGATCAAAACCGATCCGGCGCCTGGCGCGCGCCAGCATGGCAAATGATCCTGATTTGAGCGTACGCTGAAGATCGAGCACCGCATCGAACCTCCGGCTGCGGATCTGTTTTGCGACAGCCGCCGCAGCGGGCCGCCACCGGCTGCGATCGAACACGATGGCATGCGCCACACACGGATGCTGGGCGACGATCGGATGGCTCAGCGGCTCGATTAGCCAATGGATCCTGGCGCCGAGAGCCCGATGCAGCCGAACGGCCAGGGGCAGGGTGTTGACGACATCTCCCAGCGCCCCCAATTTTACGATCAGGATATCCATGCAGTACCGTTGCTGTGATGTTGCTCAGATGAAACCGCCGTTTCGATCCTTTCGATGCTGCAGGCCCATATCCGAATCAGAACCGGGCATCAATCCCACCGATGCCGATTCGCGCATGCATCCAGCAGACGATCAAGGCTCTCTTTGCCGGAAACCACGGAGATGTCCACCCCCACGACGGCCAGCCCCATCCCGAAGGGGTTTTCCCCTCCAAGGCGGGCAAAATCCTTGTCCGTGGTGGCCATTATATCAGCCCCGGCCTCCCTGGCGGCGTGTTCCAGCGCGCCCCGCTCATGGGCGGGATAGCGGTGATGGTCCGAAAACCCTTTCGCCCCCGCCAGACGGCCGCCGAGCGCCCGGACCGACTGTTGAAAGGACTCGTTGCGGGCGATCCCCGAAAAAGCAAAGACCCGCTTTGCGGCCAGGGGTTCGGTTGCGGTGACCGCTGCCTCTTTTAAAATAGCGGCGCCCGGGGCGGCGACCCCCCGCAGGCGGGGCCGGTGAAACGCCCTGAAAATCGGCTTTCGCCCCAGGGCTTGAATTTTTGTGAGCACGGGGGGAAGCGGTTCGTCCGATTGGCAGGATCGTGTCAACACGATGGCGTCGGCACGGGCGGCGGCGCTGATCGGCTCCCGCAAAGCGCCCCGGGGGAAAATGCGCCCGTTTCCGAAGGGGGCGGCGGCATCGAGCAAAAGAAGGTCCAAGCTACGCCGCATCCGGAGATGCTGAAAGCCGTCGTCGACCAGGATCACGTCCGGAGAAAACGCGCTCTGGGCAATGCGGGCGGCCCGGCAGCGGTCCTTTCCCACCACCACCGGAACCCCCTTTAGCAGGCTTGCAATCAGCCAGGGCTCGTCGCCGGCCGCCTGGGCCGGCAAAAGGATGCGCCTCCTGTCTGATACGATCCCGCCGGTTCTTTCCGATGCGCCCCGGTACCCCCGGCTCACCACGGCCGGCCTTCGGCCGGAAGCGAGCAGCCGGCGGGCAAGGTAGACCACCATGGGGGTTTTGCCGGTCCCCCCGATGGTCAGATTGCCGACGGAGACAACCGGACACGACAGACGCTGGGAAGCAAAGAGCCCCCGGCGGTACCATTCGGCCCGCAGCGCCATGGCCCCGCCGTAAACCACCGCCGCCGCACCAAGGGCCGATTCGACCGACAGCCATCGGTCCGGCCCTGGATCGGCCATGTGTGCCTCGAATCGCTCAACCAACCTGTCTGTTCCCATGGCGGATTCTTCAACCCGGGTCCTCTGGACCCGGCTTTGAGTTAATCTCGGAGGGCATGAATCCCTATGGTTGTCTTACATCCGAAATTCGAATATCGAAATTCGAAACAACTGCAGTTTTCCAAAGATTGCATTCGCCCCTGTTTTGGTCATTCGAATTTCGAATTTGTTTCGTATTTCGGATTTCGGGCTTCGAATTTTTTCGCTTCGGGCTGAAAGTCAGAGCCAATTGCCTCTGAACTGGTCCTGAGGACCAGGATTGTGAGACCGCATTCAAGCGGCGCTTTGAACGGTGATCGCGCCGAACAGGGCGAACACGAAGTTGGCCGCCCACGCCGCAACGATGGGCGGAAGAATCTCTCCACGCCCCAGGGAGATGCAGAAGCTGTGCAGAATCCAATAGACGAATGCCGCGGCGATACCGATGGTAATGGCCCCGGCAAGATTTCGACCGGTCCACCGACCCGCCGCAATGCCGAGTCCCACCGCCCCCATGATCAGACAGACAAAGGGAAAGGCGATCTTGGCGTGCAGATCCACCCGGTAGGCGCTGGCATCGTAGCCTTCGGATTCGACCTTTCGGATGTACTCGGAAAGCTCCCGGTAGCTCATTTCCTCGGATTTTTTGACCACCCGGCGCAGGTCTTCCGGCACGATGTCCAGCGCGACCGCCCGCTCCGGCAGGTTTTGAACCGAATACTCCCCGCTTTTCGGATCGAGGCGCTGTTCCAGGACCTCGGAAAGCACCCACCGCCCCTGCCGGTAGACCCCTCTTTCGGCATCGATTCTACGCATTAGACGGAAATCGTCGTCGAACTCATTGAGGGCCACGCCGTAGACAGTCGATTTGGACGGTTCATAGTACCGGATGTAAAGGATCGTATTTTCGCTCTTGATCCAGATATTCTTCGCGGTCGACGAAAGCACCGCGTTTTTGCTGATTTCCACCGTCTTGATGTGGTTTGCCCGTGCCATGGCGATGGGGGACACGGTTTCGGAAATAAAAAACACGGCAACAGCCGCAACCGCGCTGAAAAAGAATACCGGCCGAAACAGCTGATAGATGCTGACCCCCCCGCCGCGAAGCGCCACCAGCTCGTTTCTTCTGGCCATGATCCCGAAAACCACCAGGGCCGCCAGCAGAACCCCTACAGGAATGAACATCACCACCATGAAAGGGGTCTTTAGCAGAACGAACTCCAGGGCCCTGAACATGGAAATGCCCGATTCGATGAATTTATCCATCCGTCCCAGATAATCGATGGCCACAAATAGGGTCAGCACCAAGACGAGCACCACCATGAAATACAGCAGCATCTCCCGGATCAGATATCGATGCAGGACTTTCACCGTCGCCCCCGTATGATTTGCCGGCGCGGAAACCCTTTCCAGCGCCTGGCCAGATGCAAGGCGGCCATCAACAGCGAGTCGATTCTCATCGGGCGCTCCCGGGCGGTGCGAACCAGCAAAAAGGCCCCGATGGCGCCCATGAAAACATTGGGCAGCCACATCGCCAGGGCGGGCGGGTAGACGCCGGATTCGGCAAATGCCCATCCCATGATGAGCATGATGTAGTACAGGGTGAAAAACATCAGGCCGAACAACAGCCCGATGGCGCGCTGTCCCTCCATGGGCTGGAGGCCCAGGGAGACGGCCAGCAAACCCAGGGCGAAACAGGCGAAGGGAATGGAGAACCGCTCATGAAGTTCGATGAGGATTTTGTAGTAGCGCTCGTTTTTCTCCGGGCTCTGCCGAACGAACTGGAACAGTTCGGCCACAGTCATCTCCTCTTCATCCAGCCCCGAACCGGCCAGGTTTCTGGCGGCCGTCTTCAGGTCGAGTGTAAAGTCGTAGACGTCGAAGCGGAGAAAATGCACGGTCTGGTCTGCCAGATCGGCGTGGTGGATCGTCCCGTCGAACAGCCGAAGCCGGGCGGAGCTTCCGTCCTCGGAACGGAACAGCCGGCCTTCGGGGGCGACGATGGTGCTCACCAACCCCTTTTCCCGACGGTCCTCGATAAAGACGTCCACCAGCCGGCGGTTTTTCAAATCGACCCGGTTGATGTAGAGCATCATCCCCGGGACACTCTCGGTGAAGGTGCGCTCCTTGAGAACCACATCCACATGCCGCGTACCGACCTCAGACAGGGTGTTTTTTAATGCGGTCTTGCCCCACGGCAGGGCCAGAATCGACACCGCCGCGGTCGCGAAAAACCCGAGCAGGCAGAAAACCATCGCCGGCGGCAGCAGCCGGTAGATGCTCACCCCGCCGGCCTTCAATGCAATGATTTCATTGTCGCTGTTCATCCGCAAAAACGCCAGGAGCACCCCCATCATGACCGCCATCGGGATGACGAACTCCAGAAAGTACGGCATGGAGTAAAACAGCATGATCAGGACGGTCACCACGCCGATGCGGTAGTTGACGATCAGATTGGTCAGCTCGAGCAGGCTCGACATTAAGAAAACGAAGGTGAAGAACACCAGCGTGACCCCGAAGGGGGGAATCATCTCGAAAAACAGGTAGCGGCTGACAATGGACGGTTTCTTCACGGCTTCCTCCGGCCCGGACAACGAGCGCCTTCGCCGGCCCGGCCCTGCCCGACGATTCCGGCAAAGTTACAGAGATCGTTGAAACAAGTCAACTCTGCCCGGCTTCGAGACAGCCGGAAGCCTTCGCTCACCAGCCCTCGGCCTTGTATCCGATGCGGACCGGACATATTATTTTTGTATACCGGAGGCAAATGATTCATTTTGCGGCATCTTGACTCCCGAAAGTTGAGTTTTAAGTATGTTACGCATCTGACATCACCGCCGGCAAGGGAAAGGCCTAATTTTCAAGCGGCAGGAAATTGTCGATGTCACTGTTCAAACCGTTTCAAAAAGCGACCCTCACCGGTCTTTCCAAGACCTGCGGCTGAGCTGCCAAAATCGACCCGGTCGGGCTCGGCAAGCTTTTGGCAGGTCTTACGCAGAACCATGACCCGAACCTGCTAGTCGGGTTTGACACCAACGACGATGCAGGCGTGTATCGGCTGACCGACGAAATCGCGGTCGTTACCACCGCAGATTTCATCACGCCGCCGGTGGACGATCCGTATCGATTCGGAGAAATCGCTGCGGCCAACGCCCTGGGCGATATCTACGCCATGGGGGGCCGGCCGGTGGCCTGCCTGAATCTGGTCTGTTTTCCCTCGCGAAAGCTTCCGGCCGAGGTGCTGGAGCAGATCGTGGCCGGCGCCCTGGGCAAGATCACCGAAGCCGGGGCCGTGCTGGCCGGCGGGCACTCTGTAGAAGACGACGAGCCCAAGTTCGGCCTGGCGGTGACCGGGGTGGTGCACCCAAAAAAGATATGGAGAAACCGCGGGGCGCAGCCCGGAGATGTGCTGGTGCTGACCAAACCGATCGGAAGCGGGGTGCTGTTCAATGCGAACCTGAAGGGATGGGTATCGGAGCACGACCTGAAACAGTGCCTTCAGATCGTCTCCACCCTCAACCGGGACGCAGCAGAGGTGCTCGCAGCAAACACGGTGAACGCGGCAACCGATGTCACCGGTTTCGGGCTGGCCGGTCACGCCTTCGAGATGGCAAAGGCATCCCGGGCCTGCCTGGAAATCGACATCGACGCCGTTCCGGTCATGGACGGTGCTCTGGAGATGTACAGAAAGGGGATGAGCACCGGGTCGAACGATTTAAACCGCCGTCTCGTAGCGGTGGACACCGTTTTTTCCCGCGAACTCCCCTCCTGGCATGAGCAAATCTTCTATGATCCACAGACAAGCGGAGGACTGCTCGTCTCGATCCCGGAAGCCGGGGCCCGGGAGCGGATCGACGCCCTTCATGCCGCCGGCATCGTCCACGCGGCAACGATCGGCCGGGTCAGCGCCCGCAGTAAAGGCCCCTATCTGTCTTTCCGGTAGAAGTGGTTTCAAAACCCCGTCTCGCATCGAATTTCTGCGTTGCGGACCTCCGAAAAATGCTCACATACTCCCGTGTATGCTCCGCTTTTTCGTCGTCCCGCGCCTTGAACTTCGACGCGATCCAACGTTTTGAAACCACTTCTATTCCAATGGCTATCGCAAGTTTACTTTACAAAGGATTTTAACCTAAATTTGTTTTCCCCCCGCTGGAAACAGCGGGGGGAAAACAAATTTAAAGGCGGGTGCGGTTGAAGACGGCCTCGGGCAGGGACCGGATGATCAACATGATCCACCGCCAGAATCCCGGCGCGTAGACCACCGGACGCTTCTTTTTCCAGCCCCGGTAGATCGCCTCGGCCGCAGCTTCCGGCTCAACGACCAGCCGCTGCGGCAGGTCCAGGTTTTCGGTCATCTTCGTCCGAACAAAGCCGGGCAGCACGGTCATCACCTGCACGCCGCACCGGAAAAGACGGTGGCGGAGTCCTGCCAGAAAGACGTTGAGCCCGGCCTTGGCCGCGCCGTAGATGTAGTTCGACTGCCGCCCCCGAAGCCCCGCCACAGACCCGATTCCGATGATGAAGCCGTGGCCCCGGGCCTCGAAATCCGAGGCGATCACGCCCAGTATGCCCGCAGCCGCGGTAAAGTTGCTCTCGATGATCCTGCGGGCCAGTTGGAAATCTTTTTGGGCGGCCGCCTGGTCGGCAAACTCCCCGAATGCCAGCACCACCCCATCCGGCTTGGGGTCGATGGCCCCATAGAAGCCCTCGTGGGAATCAAAATCACAGGCATCGAAAAAGATGGCCTGGGCGCGCACGCCGGCGCGCACGGAAATGTCCCGGGCTCTTTTTTCCAGCCGCGGCATGTCCCGGGAGGCCAGCACCATCTCGGCCCGCTCCCGGCGGGCAAACAGGCGGGCCAGTGCGTGGGCGATGTCCGAGTTTGCGCCCAACACCAACAGTCTCATGGTCATATCCTCATCCGTTTGGATTGAAGCGATCGAAATTTGTCATCGAGGGCCATCTCTTGTCGAAGGGCGCGGAATTTCTCCCATCCGGGATAGCCGGCGCGAAAGACCGCCGTCTTCATCCGTACGTCCTTGGCCAGGTAAAGTCGGCCGCCATGGTCGACGACCACCCGGTCCAGTTCGTCCAGAAAGGGAAACAGCCGCCGTTCAATCTTGAAGTCCAGGGCCAGGGTGTATCCTTCCATGGGAAACGAAAGCAAATTGTCGTTTTCCGGTCCGAAAAGCTTGAGCACCCCCAGAAACGAGCCGAGGCCGGCATCGGCGATCCGGCCCAGGATCTGCTTGAGCCCGTCTGCTGAAGAGGCCTTGGGAAACACGACCTGGTACTGGGTAAAGCCTCCCCGGCCGTATATCAGGTTCCATTGCCCGACCCGGTCCAGGGGATAGAAAAACCGGTCCAGGGGGGTGAGCCGTCCCTCGGCCCGTTCCGGAAAGGACCCGTAATAGCGCCGGTTGAACAGCGCAACCGTATGGCGGTTGAGCAAAAAGCCGGGCAAGGCAAAGGGAAGGGTGAGGGGCGGCGGCGGCGGGGGGTCGAGAATTCCGGATTCGGCATGTTCACCCATCATCAGGACCGACCGGCCGATACCGGCGCCCTTTGCCAGACAGTCGATCCAGGCCACCGAATAGGAGATCTCTGCCCCGGCTTCGAAAGCGTCGAAGACCTCGGCAAGGTTCCGGCACTTGACCACCGTCTCCCGGATGAAGGCGCTGTTCACGCGCTGCAGATACAGGACCACATCGAGAATCACGCCGGTCAGTCCCATGCCGCCGCAGGTGGCATAAAACAGCCCGGCATTTTGATCCCGGCTGCACGTGCGGGTGGACCCGTCTGCCAGCATCAGGGTAAAGGACTCCACGCAGCTGCTGAAACAGCCGGCCTTGTGGTGGTTTTTGCCGTGCACGTCGCTGGCCACGGCCCCGCCGACGGAAATAAATCGGGTCCCTGGGGTCACGGAAAGAAACCAGCCCCGGGGCAGGAAGGCGTCGATAATCTCGGATAGGCTGACGCCGCTTTCACAGTGAAGGCGGCCGCTTGCCGGATCGAACGCAAGGAACTTGTCGCAGCGCCGGCTGGACACAACCCGCTCGGCCAAGGCGGAGTCGCCGTAGCTGCGACCCATGCCGTAGGGGATCACCGCACCGGGACCGTCCAGAGCCGCCATAAGCTCCTTTTCGGTCTCGAAGCTTTCGCTCCGGGCTTCGACCACCGGATATCTGCCCCAGCCGGATAGTTTCACGTTGCAGGTTTCAGGTTAAGGGTTCGGGGTTTGGGGTTCAGGGTTCAAGGGGTCAAGCGTTCAGGGTTGAATTACAGCTCAACTTTCGGAATTTGTCATGCCGCGAAATGGATATTTTGCTGCCGGGCCATGGGCCAACACGGCGTCTCGGGCTTACCGATACTCGGGAAAATACCGCTCGTAGAAAAAGCAGTCTCCCACGGGAAGATAACCGGGTATGTCGTAGCAGTCTTTAAAAATCTTTGCCAGGTGCCGCCGGCGGTATTGCTCGAACCGGAACCCGGTGCCGCGGGCGAGCCAATACTGGGCGCCTTTCACGGTCAGGGGTTCGATGCTGAGCCGGGTAAAATAGGCCCGGTATTGGTCAACCTTTGCCGGGCCGAAGGGTCGGTTCGACAGCACGAGAAAATCCCGCCCATTCAGGGTTCGAAAATCGGTGACCTTGTCGTCGTTGCGGCCGCTTCGTCCCTTGTCTGCAAACACCACGAAATGACGTCCGCTGTGGTAGGCCATGAGCGATGCGGTGGAATATCCGGGCGTGGCCAGAACATACCGGTCTCCCATGGCGGCAAGAGACCGGTAGACCTCGTCGCCGTGAAAGGCCATGACGATATGGCCATAATAGTGCTGCGCCTTTTTTCCGGCCAGGGGAACATCGGGCCACCGGGAAATCGGCAGCAGCAGTACGGCGCAGATGACCGCCACGTGCGCGGCGCTGAACAACATCGACCAGCGAACGATCCGTTGAAGGGATTCTATGGGCAGGTAGACCAGGAGCAAAAATACGAACGGATAAAAGGACAGCGTCCAATGGAGCCCGGCATTGAAAAAGGCAAGAAGACCGAGCAGCGCCAGGGGAACTACGCAAAGAAGGAAAAATGGGTTTTTGTCCCGGCGGATGCCGGAGGCCACCGCACGGCCGTGCCGTATGATGAAGTAAACGACCCAGGGCGTTGCCAGATAGAGCTGGGACAGGACAAATTCTCCGAATCCGGCAAGCGAAATCTCCTGGCCCTTGTTCCGGTTGATCACATTGAACATGAGGTTGCGCCAGCAGTCGTTGTAATTCCAGTATAGATTCAAGAAAATCAAGGGAGCGGCCCCCGCGGCCAGCAGCAGCCCCCATCGCAAAAAACGGTCGCGCCGATACAGGAGCAGCCATGCTAGCAGCCCCGGAATCAGCAAAACGGCGAAATACTTGCTCAACACCGCCAGCCCCAAAAACACTCCCGCCAGGAAGATCGGCAGAGACCGATCCCGGATCACCCCCCGGGCAAAGCTCGCGCCGCATAAAAAACTAAACAAAAACAGAGGAGTGTCGGTGGTGATCGGAATAAAGAGCACATGCATCGGGACCGCGAGATAAACAAGTGAAAGTAGCCGGGCCTTTTCCGGCTGGTGCCACAGCCGGCTGGCGATCCGCCTGATTCCCAGGGCGACGATGATTCCTGTGACCACGGCGATGAGCCGGAAAAAAAAGATGTGCCGGCCGAGGGGAAGAAGCAGATGGATCAACCATCCCACCATGGGGGGATGGTCATAGTAGTTTACGTCCAGGTGCACGGCCCAAGTGTAGAAATAGGCCTCATCGGAGGTGATCGGCACCCACCATGAAAGAAGCAGCTGGACGGCGACGATGCCGGCAAATATTTTCCAATAGTGTTTTGTCATTTTTATCGCGCGTTGCGCCGCTGGAAGGCTGGGACGCCAGAAAGCTGGAAAGCGAAAATCATCCTCGTGGGGCAATCCGGGCCTTTTGACTTCCGACTTTTACCCAGCCTCACGGCGACCAGACACGGCCTTCGCAACGCATGTGAACCGACCATGGAAACTCCCCTGTCCTGGGCTGCACCTTTGCATGGCTTTCGCTCGCGGTCCGGCATCCAACCATGCCGGCTCCCGGCTGCACGGCCGCAGGCCGAACCCACGCAAATGCGGGAAATTACCAAAGACTCCCTTCTTTGTCCACTGCAAAGCCCGACTTCTTTGGCCTTGACTTCGTCCTGGAGCGCCGCTATGGGCGGCAGGAGGAGCCGGCCATGGTCCATGCGAGCCCCGCCGCTGACCGGCGGGATTCAAAATTCCAAATTCAAGATTCAAGATTCTCCGGCGGGAGATTTATATGAATCTTTGGGTCTTAACCGGCCAGGTTAATCAAAGATGAAACTCCTGTTTCGTGTGAACTTTTCGGTGCCTTACGACGAGAAAAATCCCCCCCATCCCCCCCTTTTTTCAAAGGGGGGTGCGCTTCGGGCATTTGTTCGGAGTTGCCAAAGGCGAAAGCCTCAAAGTCCCCCTTTGGAAAAGGGGGATCTATGGGGATTTGATGGGATACCGAATGAAGTTTCACATAAGCCCCGCCTCTGACCGCGAGGCGATCAGTTTGATCAAAAGTAAAACTTTGCCTCGAAGCCTCTGCCGATGTAGGCAACGGCCTCCGCGTGCCGAGGCGAAGTTGCGGAGCAACGAAGGCTGGCGCCGTTCCGTGTGACACGGCAGGGACGCCGTGCCCTACAAAAACCCCGGCTTCGGTCGGAGTTTCACAGAAGCGAAAGGAAAGACAAATGGGAGAATACACCTTCTACCGGGTGGAAAAGCGGGACCATGTCGGCTGGGTGTTCCTGAACCGGCCCGAAAAAAACAATGCCATGGGGCCGGCGGCCTGGAAAGAGGCGCCGGAGGTTTTTGAAACCTTAGACCGGGACCCGGAAATTCGGGCGGTGGTGCTTGCCGGAGAAGGACCCTGTTTTTGCGCGGGAATCGACCTTGCGGCGATGATCGGAGCCATCCCCGAGTTCACCGAAGAGCGCCAATGGGGCGCGGTAAAACAGAGGATCGTAGCCAAAATCGCGGAGCTTCAGGAGGCGATCACCGCCGTGGAGCGGTGCAAGAAGCCGGTGCTTGCGGCCATTCACAGCCACTGCATCGGCGCGGGGTTGGATCTGGCCGCCGCCTGCGACATTCGGATCTGCAGCACCGACGCCCGGTTCTGTCTCAAGGAGGCGGGGGTGGGTTTCGTGGCCGACGTGGGCGTTCTCCAGCGGCTCCCTCTCATCGTCGGCCAGGGCATTACCCGGGAACTCGCCTTTACGGCCCGTTCGGTCGATGCGAAGCGGGCGTTGGAAATCCTGCTGGTCAGCCGGGCCTACCCGACTCGAAACGAACTGATGGACGGCGCCGGCGAAATGGCCCGGCAGATCGCCCAAAATGCTCCTTTGGCGGTGCAGGCGAGCAAAGCGGTGCTCAACTTCGGCGTTGCCCGCCAGGTGCACGACGGACTTGCCTACGTGGCGGCGGTCAGCGCCGGGTTGATTCCGACAGAAGATCTGATGGAAGCACTGGCCGCCTTTTCCGAGCGCCGCAGACCCGAGTTCAAGGGCCGGTAGGCGATTATCCGGTTCAAAATTCCAGCCCCGCCGTCACGTTCTCGAACTCGAGCGGGATTTGATCAAAATGGATGGGCCGCAGGCGCATCCATTACTCGGGGATGTTGGGCCACTGGGTGGTCTGCCCCTTGTAGTTCCGCAGCGTGTATTCCTTTTCGTTCTTTCCCATGATGTAATAGTCGGGCATCAGCGGGATCTTTCCGATGTTGGTGGCGATGACGTACATCGGCTGCGCAAGACCGGTGGTATGGCCCCGGATGGCGTCGCGGATCAATTCCGCCCCCTTTTCGACCGGGGTCCGAAAATGATCCACCCCGGGCACCGGTTCGCAGTAAAAGACGTAGTAGGGCTTGATCCGCACCGTCAGCAGCTTTTGGTGCAGCCGCCGGAAGGTCTCCACGTCGTCGTTGATCCCTTTGAGCAGGACCGCCTGGTTGCCCACGTTGACCCCGCAGGAGAGCAGGTCGTAGACCGCCCGGCCCGTTTCTTCGGTGATCTCCTTGGGGTGGTTGCACTGGGTGTTGATCCAGATCGGAACCCGGTGATAGGGTTTTAAAATTTTCTTCAAGCCCTCGGTGATCCGCTGTGGCAGGACGATGGGTGTCCTCGTCCCGAACCGGATCATCTCCAGGTGAGGAATCTCCCGCAGTTTGGCCACGACGTACTCGATCTTGTCGTCGGAAAGAATGAAGGGGTCACCGCCGGTGATCAACACGTCCCGGATCTCCGGATGGTCGGCGATCCAGACCAGCCCCTCGTCCACATCGAATCGCAGCTTGAGTTCCCGGTCGACCACCACTTCCTTGCGGAAGCAGTGGCGGCAGTAGTTGGCGCAGACATCGGTCACGGTAAAGGCGATCCGGTCTTCGTACTGCCTGGCAATGCTGTCCGGCCGGACTTCTTCGGTGGCACGGTTTTCCTTCCATACCAAATAATTTTCGATTCCATATCGGTTTTGCAGCTCCAGCGGGGAGGGAATCACCTGCCGCCGGATGGGGCAATTCGGATCGTCCGGGTCCATGAGGGAGGCGAAATAGGGGGTCGTTCCCCACTTGGTCTTCATCGAGGCGATGGCCTCTTCTTCGGCCTCGGTCAGATTGATAAACCGGCGAAGCTTTTCCGCCGTGTCCACATGATTCTGCATCTGTTCTTTCCATGCTTCCATGACCACACTCCTCTTTTTTCCAGACCGGCGCTGTCTTGTTCCCGGTCCGCCGCGTTTCACAGGGCCGTTTTTTCGCTTTCAGCTATGCAAAAATTTCCCGTGCAGGACCTAGCCTGTCACCTGTCGTTTTCTACATGTAAATTTTTCTTTTTTCGCTTTTTAAAGAATTTGGATTCGTTCCTCACGCAATTTTTCCCGGCCTTTTTCAGTGACAACGTCAAATGCGGCCCCCCTGTCGGCAGCGGGGGAATCCAAATTCATCGGACCATGTATTGTTCATGCTCCCCCGGTGTGACCCGGATCCGGTGGCCCTCCCACTCCTTGACCTTGAGGGCCATATAATTCTCATAGATTCGTTTGCCAAGGGTTTCCTTCAAAAACTTGCTTCGTTCGGCCTCCACCAGGGCCTCGAACATGCTGCGGGGAAGAAAGCGCCGGTCCCACACCCTGAGACCGAAATTGCGCCGGTAGCTGCTGCCGGATACGGGTTTGCCGCAATCGATCCCCTGACGAACCCCTTCCAGCCCCATGGCAATGAAAACGGCAAACTGCAGGTAGACGTTGCCGGCAGGATCCGGGCTGCGCAGTTCAATCCGCGTCTGCTCAGGATCACTGCAAAACGGCACCCGCACCATGGCGCTGCGGTTGCTGAATCCCCAGTTTCGGATCACCGGCGCTTCGCGCTCGATGACATATGCCTTGTAGGAATTGAAGGTGGAAGCCATGACAATGGACGTCTGCCGGGCATATCGCATGATGCCGGCGATAAAGCTCCTGGCATTCGGGCTCAACCCATGCTCGCGGTCTGCGTCGCAGAACAGGTTCCGGCCGCTGCGGTCCTGCATCGACAGGTGGATGTGAAAGGCGTTGCGGTTCTGGCCGTCGAAGGGTTTGGGCATGAAGGTCGCGTGGCACCCAAGCTCGTCGGCGATCTTCTGGGTGACAAAATTGAACAGCACCGTCCGGTCGGCCGCGGCCAGGGGATCGGCCGGTTCCAGATTGATCTCGTGCTGGGAGGCGGTCACCTCGTGGTGGGCCTTTTCAAACCGGATCCCGCAGTCGCCGAGCACCGAGACGATCCGGTTGCGGACCGCCTCGCCCCTGTCGTGAGGCGCCGCCAGGCAATAGGCCGCCCGGTCGGAATGCACGTCTTTACCGAACACGTCCGACTGCAGAACGAAAAATTCATGCTCCGGCCCCGCCAGGAATCGGAAGCCGAATTCGGTCTCCGCCTGCAGCAGCACCTTTTCCAGGATCGCCCGCGGATCGGCCAGCGCCCGTTTGCCTTCCTCGTTGAACACGTTTCCGATAAAAAAACCGACGGTTTGGCCGGAAAATCTCAGGTTCCGAAAGCTTTCAGCGATGGGAAACAAAATACGGTCGCTCTTTTCCACCGTGGCATAGCCGGCAATGGAGCTGCCGTCAAAACCGATCCCGGAATCGGTGATCGCATCGATATTTTCCGGGTTGACCGTGATGCTCATCACCCGGCCGTTTAGGTCGGTAAAAAAAATCTGAGTGGTGTCGGCGTCTTGCATTTTTTTCAGAAATTGCTCCGTTTCGGTCATGATCGGGCTCTCCTGATTGGTCCATGCTTGTCGGAAGCTTCCGCGATTGTTGCGGCCATAGCAACACCGCCGCCAAAGATCAATCCATTTCATCGGCCAGCCGAAGCGTCGCCTGCCTGCCGCAGCGGATGCAGCCTGGATTTTCCCCGGTTCGATACCCTCCTGGCTGGTTGACAGACCTCGTTGTTATCAGGTAGTTTTGATCATCTGCAGAAAAAGAAGCAGGAAACACTTGTCAGCCGCTTTTTCGGCAACCGGCAAGGGGGAAATTCATGATCATCGGGTTGGACGTCGGCGGCACCCATACCGATGTCGTCCTTCTCGGCAACGAGGGCGTCATCCGGGAAATCAAGGTTTCCACCGATCAAGAAGATCTGTTCGCCACGGTGATGGCCGGCCTGGAGAAGGTCACCGAGGGAATTGCTCCGGAATCGATCCGCCGAGCCGTGTTGAGCACCACCCTGACCACCAACGCCATCGCCGAACAAAAGACGCCGCCTGTAGGGCTCATCGTCTCTTCCGGCCCCGGCATCGATCCCACCCAGTTCCAGTTTCATGAGGACTTTTTTGCCGTCTCCGGCTCCATCGATCATCGCGGCCGGGAGGTCGAGCCGGTCGATGCGGTGCAGATCCGGGCAGCCGCCGAACAGCTCGAAAAAAAAGGCATCCGCCAAGTGGGGGTGGTCTCCAAGTTTTCCACCCGCAACCCCATCCACGAAACGACGATCTGCAACCTGATTTCCGACCGTTTCGACCGCGTTTTCATGGGCCATCAGGTCTCGGGCCAGCTCAACTTTCCCCGCCGGGTGGCCACCACCTATCTCAATGCCGCCGTGTATCCGATTCACCGAAGTTTTTTCGCCGCCGTCAAAAAGTCCCTGGATCAAAAAGGGCTTACCATTCCGATTCACATCCTCAAGGCAGACGGCGGCACCATGAGCATCGACGCGTCCGTCGATTTCCCCGGGCAGACGATTCTGTCGGGTCCGGCGGCCAGCATCATGGGGGCGCTGCCCTTTTCCTTTGAAAAGGAGGACTGCCTGGTGCTGGACGTCGGCGGAACCACCACCGATATCGCCGTCCTGGTGGACCGGTCCCCGGTCCTCAACCCGCTGGGGATTGATCTGGGGCCATACAAAACCCTGATTCGCTCTCTGGAAACCGAATCGATCGGCGTGGGGGGAGACAGCGCCGTCCGGATCGTCGATGGCAGCGTCAAGATCGGACCGGATCGGCTCGGCCCCCCCATGGCCCACGGCGGCGCTTCTCCCACCCCCACCGACGCCCTCTCCATCCTCGGCACGAAAAAAACCGGGGACCGGGAGGCGGCCGTGCGAGGGTTTGCTCCCCTGGCTGAAGCACTGGGGGCGTCCATCGAAGAAACGGCCATGAAGGTAGTGGAGAGCGCCTGCATCAAGATCCTGGATCGAGCCCGGGCCATAATCGATCGGCTGAACAGCAAGCCGGTCTACACGGTCACTGAAATCCGGGAGGGCTTCAAGATCCGGCCGGAAAAGATCCTCGTGCTGGGGGGCCCGGCCCACCACTTCGCCCGCCACCTGGAGCGGCTTTCCGAGTACAAGGTGGGGGTCGTGCCCCGATGGAAGGTCGCCAACGCCATCGGCGCCGCCCTGGCCCGCACCACCTGTGAAGTCACCTTCTTTGCCGACACCCAGATCGGCGTGGCAAAGGCCCCGGAAGAGAATTACTCCTGCGATGTCGGCCGGGAATTTTCCCGGGACGATGCCGTAGAATCGGCCTTTTCGCTTCTGCGGGAAAAGGCGATGCGAATGGGGGCTCAGACGGAGGATCTGATCCTGGAGGTCATCGAAGAACTTCAGTTCAACATGGTGCGCGGCTTTTCGACCACCGGCCGAAACATCCGGATCCGGGTTCAGGTCAAGCCCGGACTGATCAACGAATACGACACCATCGCCGGGCTGCTGGCCACGGCAGATTAGCGCCGAAGAAATACAAGGTTTTCGCCGTCGTGGAAGGACGAGGCGATACGAAAACAAAAATTCGATATTCGTGCTTTTGCGCGTGATGGGGGATAACCACGCGATCAAGGATATCTTCGGAACATAACCCACTCAACCAATGTTGGGACATCATATGCTAAAAGCCCGCCACACCACCGGTTTGGTGTTCTTTCCGGCTTTTGACTGGGCGATCAGTCCGACCCACCCGGAGCGCGAAGAACGGTTATTGTACACCCAGGATCAGGTGCTCGAAGAGGGGCTGTTCGACATCGACGGCATCGTGGAGTACAAGCCGGATCCGGTCAATCTCCGGGACATTCAGCGGGTGCACTTCTGCGTCCCCGACGTCTGGAGCGTGGTCACCGAATCGCACTTCATCAGCGCCGGGGGCGCCAAGACCATCGGTATGGCGGTGATGGACAAGGCGGTGGAGCGCGGCTTTGCCCTGGTCCGCCCGCCGGGTCACCACGCCATGCGGGTGGTCCATGGCGCGCGCGGTTTTTGCAACATCAACATCGAAGCGGTCATGATCGAAACCCTGCGGCGGGCCTACGGCATCGAACGTGTCGCCATCGTCGACACCGACTGCCACCACGGAGACGGCACCCAGGACATCTATTGGCACGATCCGGACACCCTCTTTATTTCGATTCACCAGGACGGCCGCACCCTGTTTCCGGGAACCGGCTTCATCAACGAACTCGGCGGGCCCAATGCCATGGGCAAAACCCTGAACCTGCCCCTGCCGCCGAAAACCTCGGAGGAAGGATTTCTGTACGCACTGGAAAACGTGGTCATGCCGGTCCTGGATGAGTTCAAACCGGACCTGATCATCAACTCCGCCGGCCAGGACAACCACTACACCGACCCGATCACGAACATGAATTTTTCCGCCCAGGGATATGCCGCGCTCACCGATCGGCTCAAGCCCGACATCGCGGTGCTCGAAGGGGGCTATTCCATCGAAGGGGCACTCCCTTACGTGAATCTGGGCATCATTCTGGCGATGGCCGGCGTCGACTACAGCCGCGTTCGCGAACCGGGCTACGATCCGGACTCCATTCGCCAGAGCCGGGCCGTGACCGAGGCCATCGAAAAGGTCTGCGAGGCGGTGTGGACGCGCTGGGAAAAACGCGAGGAACTGACGCATGCGGCCCGGGACAAGAGCCGCTTTTCCGACCGCGCCAAAAACGTTTTCTACGACACCGACATGCTCATGGAGCAGCAAAAAGAGCGGGTCAGAATTTGCGACGACTGTGCCGGTGCGATTCGGATCGACTCGTCCTCGGACCGGGGCTGGCGGATTTTGGCCGTTCACATTCCCAGAAAGGTATGCCCCGCCTGCCGGGCTGCCGCCGAGGAATGGTTCGACACCGCCGACCGGGCGACCTACCGCCTGGCGTTGATGCAGGATCGGGATGCGGACCGCTACCAGGAAAAATAAATCCGCTGCGCGGATTTATCAGCGGCGGCTGCGCCGCCGGAGAATCTTGAATCTTGAATTTGGAATTTTGAATCCCGGCGGCCAGAGGCCGGGTTCGTTTGATCCAATACGGGGAGGCATCCAGTGGGAAAAAAAGGCGGCAAAAACCACAAGGCACCGGAGTGGTCCCATCCGCTGGCGAAAACGGTGCTCAATTCGCTTTCGGCCCACATCGCCATTCTGGATGCGTCCGGAACCATTCTGGAAACGAACCAGGCCTGGCGCCGGTACGCCGCAGCCGGAAAGATGGACGGAGATACCTCCTCTATCGGCACCAACTACCTGGCGATCTGCGATGCGGCCACCGGCCAGGAGGTAAAAGATGCCCGGGCAGTGGCCCGGGGCATCCGCTCGGTCATCGCCGGAAAGACCGAAGAATTTCTCTACGACTATCCGTGCCACGCCCCGGATGGGCCTCACTGGTACTATATGCGGGCGATTCGGACCGCGGACGTCGATCCGATGCACGTCGTGGTCAGCCACGAAGAGATCACGTCTTTGAAGCTGACCGAAAAGGCGCTGCGTCAAAGCGAAGAGGAACTCAAGGAGCAGAAACAGAGCCTGGAGGAAGCCAACATCGCCCTGAAAGTCCTGCTCAAACAGCGGGAAAACGACAAGGCCGAGCTGGAACAGAAGGTCCTGTCCAACATCCGCCAGCTCGTTCTCCCCTATGTGGACAAACTCAAGACTGCGCGGCTCAAACCCCGGGAAAAAACCCTGGTCGACATTGTCGAAGCCCATTTGAATGACATCGTCTCTCCCCTGCTCCAGCGGCTTTCTTCAGCAAAACTGGTGCTGACTCCCCAGGAAATCCAGGTGGCCGCCCTGGTCAAGGAGGGAAAAAGCAGCAAGGAAATCGCCGGCATTTTGCACGTGTCGCCGACCACGGTCAATTTTCACCGGAAAAACCTCCGGAAAAAGTTCAACCTCAGCAACACCCGGCAGAACCTGAGGGCCTATCTCCTCTCCCTGTCCTGACCGCAGGCGTCCCCCCATTTTTGCAAAGGTCCCGGCATCGAGGACCACCGGTCCATAGCGTCTTGCTTGGCAAAATGCGCGATTTTGATAAAGCCGCGCCATCGATTTTATCATAGGTTCTGCCTCTAATTTTCTCCTTTTACGTTTCATATTGCGAGCCGGAGCCCGGACCTTACCTTTACGTCGTTGAGTAGGGTTCGGAATCGTATTCCGGTTTGGGTGAAACCCCGTGATCGGGCGGCGGCGAGACCGCTGCCTTGAAAGGATATATGAAATGGCACCCATGAATCATGACAGCCTCGCCGATGTGACCATGGTGCTTACCTGGCAAAGCCAGGATGCGCGGCACCGCGAAATGCTATCGGCCCGGGGCGTCAACCTCTGGCGGGATCAGCTTCCAGAACCGGCAAGGGCCTTCGTTGAAGGGGCCATGGCCGGCGACAGCAAGTGTATTGAGCTGGCACCCGGAGAAATCCTGCCGGCGGGCGACGAGAAAAAGCGGTTTACCCTCAAGCGCGGGCAGTTCGATGAAAAGCGGCTGCACGCCCAGGCCGGGCCCCGGCAGGGACGCTTTTACCCAAAAGGTCTTCTAAAGGACCTGCCTCAAATCTTTCCCCAGAACATCGAGCCGTTTCGCTGCACCGGCGTGCAAAACGGCCACCTGGGGGTCGACTTCAACCATCCCCTTGCCGGCAAGCGCGGAACGCTCGAACTGATCGTCAACTCAGTGAGAGCCAAAACAGATGAGCGGGGAGGCACCAGCCGGGTGTGGATCGAAGAGCTCACCGACGGTCCGGGGATGCAGGCGCGTTGCGGTGGCCGCCCCACCGATTTTTTCTCAGACGATCCTTTCCGCCGCGAAGACGAAGAAGACGATGCCGCGTTTTACCGGCAGCCCCGGATGGTCCAGCACATCGACGATACGGCCATCGGGGTGATCGGCCAGATCTACGGGCAGCATCTGGCTCCGGGGATGCGCGTACTCGACCTGATGAGCAGCTGGCAGTCCCACGTACCGTCCGGGGCCGGGGTTTCAGCCATAACCGGCCTCGGCATGAACGAACAAGAACTGGCAGCCAACGCCCAGCTCACCGAGCGGGTGGTCCATGATCTCAACCTGGATCCGTCCTTGCCCTTTGCTGCGGATCATTTCGATGGCGCCGTCTGCACGGTGTCGGTGGAATACCTGACCCGTCCCTTTGCGGTGTTCGAAGAACTGGCCCGGGTCCTGCGGCCCGGCGCCCCGCTGGTGGTGACTTTTTCCGACCGGTGGTTTCCGCCCAAGGCGATTCGGATCTGGACTCAGCTGCATGAATTCGAGCGGGTAGGAATGGTGGGAGAATATTTCAAAAAAACCGGACGATTCCATGAGTTGGAAACGGTGTCCGTCCGGGGCCTTCCGCGGCCTATCGACGACAAATACTTCCCGGAGCGAATCTTTTCCGATCCGGTCTTTGCCGTGATCGGGAAAAAGGAAGGATAAAATGCGACCGCCAACCGGCCGAGGGTTGCAATTTGCCGGGCATAACTGTATGAAAGATGGGAGTTTTTCTTCTTTCTTCGGAGCACCCATGAAAGGGGGCAAGGCGGCGTTGCGATGAATCGATCCAGAGCCGAGTCCGATCGCCCCTCCGCACTGCAAACCGTGCTTCGGTGGTTCGATTCGGAAGCCGGTCCCGATCCGGAAACGGGCGAAGGTGCCCAGTCCGTGGACTGGCTTCGGATTCTTCCCATGGCCTTGCTACACGTCATGTGCCTGGGGGTGATCTGGGTCGGTTGGAGCCCCGTGGCCCTACTCACCGCCGTGTTCCTGTTCCTGCTCCGGATGTTTGCCATCACCGGGTTTTATCACCGCTATTTTTCCCACAGGAGCTTTAAGACCAGCCGGGGATGGCAGTTTGTCTTCGCCGTGCTCGGGAACAGCTCGGTTCAGCGCGGCCCCATTTGGTGGGCGGCCCACCACCGGCACCACCACCGGCACGCCGATCGCAAAGAGGATATCCACTCTCCGCTCCAGCACGGATTCTGGTGGAGCCACATCGGCTGGCTCACTTCCCGGGCCAATTTCTCCACCCAGTGGCGGTACGTCCCGGACTGGAAAAAATTCCCGGAGCTGCGCTTCTTGAACCGGTTCGACGTCCTGGTGCCGATCCTGCTGGCGGCGACGCTTTACGGCTTCGGCGCCCTCCTGGCCGCCGCTGCCCCGTCGCTGCAAACCAATGGGCCCCAAATGCTGATCTGGGGCTTTTTCATCTCCACGACCGTGCTGCTTCACGCCACCTTCACCATCAACTCGTTGGATCACATGTTCGGCACCCGCCGGTATGAAACAAACGACACCAGCCGAAACAACTGGCTTCTGGCGCTGATCACCCTGGGCGAGGGCTGGCACAACAACCACCACCATTATGCCGTCTCCGCCCGCCAGGGTTTTTTCTGGTGGGAGATCGACATCACCTACTACCTGCTGAAACTCATGGCCCGGTTCGGCATCATCTCCGAGCTTCGGCCGGTGCCGGAGGCAGTCAGGCGCCCGGCCAATGTTTCTGCAAAAGGGTAAGACGCCTGCGGGCGCAAGGAGAAGAAAATGAATATCGCCGTTGTCGGCGCCGGCATCTCCGGCCTGGTCACTGCTTACCTGCTCTGTGAGGACCACGACATTACGGTGTTCGAGGCCAGCGACTATATCGGCGGCCATACCCACACCGTGGATATCCCCTCCGGCGCAAAAACGTATGCCGTCGACACCGGCTTCATCGTTTTCAACGAAAAGACATATCCGAATTTTGTCACCCTGATGAAGCAGCTTGGCGTTCCGTGGCGCAAATCGGACATGAGTTTTTCGGTCCAGTGTGCCCGAACCGGTCTGGAGTTCAAGCCGAGCACCCTCGATACGATCTTCGTCCAGCGCAAAAACCTCCTGCGGCCCTCTTTTTACCGGATGCTGCTCGACGCGTTTCGGTTCAAAAAAGAATGCGAGGCCGTCCTCGACGACGAAGGAGACGAGGCGCAGACCCTGGCCGACTTTCTGGCGGAAAACCGCTACTCGAAGGGGTTTGTCGACTACTTCATCATTCCCATGGGAGCGGCCATCTGGTCGGCCGATCCGGTGCGGTTCGCGGATTTTCCCGTGCGCTACTTTGCCGCCTTTTTTAAAAACCACGGTTTTTTGAACATCAAAGACCAGCCCCAGTGGCTCACCATCCGCGGTGGTTCGAACCAGTACATCGAGCCGCTGACCCGAAAGTATGCCGACCGGATCCGTTTAAACAGCCCGGTGGCGGAGATCCGCCGCCGAGATGACAGTGTCGCGGTCACCGTGGCCGGGGCCGGGGCGGAATCCTTCGACCAGGTGGTGATCGCTGCCCACAGCGATCAGGCCCTGGCCATGCTGGCCGATCCGACCCAAGAGGAGCGGGAGATTTTAGGCGCCATCGGGTATCAGGAAAACGATACGGTGCTGCACACCGACATCTCGATGCTGCCGAAGCACAGAAAGGCTTGGGCGGCATGGAACTACTTTATTCCGCCGGAAGAAACCGGCCGGGTGGCGGTCACCTACGACATGAACATTCTCCAGGGGCTGGCGGCCGAAGAAGAATTTTGCACGACCCTGAACCGGACCGAATCGGTGGACCCGGACAAGATCATCAAGCGCATCACCTATCACCACCCGGTCTATACCCCGACGAGCACGGCCGCCCGAAGGCGGCGGGGCGAAATCAGCGGAAAGAACCGCACCTGGTATTGCGGGGCTTACTGGCACTATGGCTTTCACGAAGACGGGGTGAAAAGCGCGGTGGAGGTTTGCGAACATTTCGGAAAGAGGTTGATTGGTTGAGTAGTTGATTGGTCAAGTCGAGAAAAATCCAACAAAATATGGGCATTTTATCCATTAAACCGTTTAACGATTCAACAAATCAACTGCCACATCTGGCTGAAAAAGCCCAACCGGCCTGACTGGCTCAACTGGAAAACTGGCAAACTGGCAAACTGACCATGCACAGCGCCATCTACGAAGGCACCGTCCGCCACAGGCGTTTTTCCCCGGTGACCAATGCATTCCGGTACCGGCTGTTCATGATGTACCTTGACCTGGACGAGCTGCCGCATCTCTTCGACGATCAGCCGTTTTGGTCCGCCGACCAGCCGAACCTGGCATGGTTCGACAGAAGAGACCATTTGGGCGATCCTCACGTGCCGCTGTCTGTCGCCGTCCGGGACCTTGTGGCGAAAAGGACCGGCAACCGGCCTCCGGGTCCCATCCGGCTGCTCACCCACCTGCGCTACTTCGGGCACTGCTTCAACCCGGTCTGCTTTTACTACTGCTTCGACCGGAACGGAGAGCAGGTGCAGACCATCGTAGCCGAGGTGCACAACACCCCCTGGCTGGAGGAGCACCTCTACGTTCTTTCCGCCGCCGAAAACGATCATCCTGTGGCGGGGTGGCGAAGGCACCGGTTCGAGAAGGTGTTTCACGTATCGCCGTTCATGGCCATGGACCTGGATTATGATTGGCGGTTCCGGCTCCCGGGGGAACATCTCGGGGCTCATTTCATTCTCTGCCGAAAGGGTATCCGCCTGTTCGACGCCAGCCTTCGCCTTTCGCGGCGGGAAATCACCAAGTCTGCTTTGAACCGGGTGTTGATCACATATCCCGCCATGACCCTGAAGGTAGTGGCCCTGATTCACTGGCAGGCCCTGCGTCTCTGGAACAAGGGGGCGCCGTTTTACACGCATCCGGCGAAAAGAACCCTGAGCGATTCTGCGACATAGCAGGATATGGAAGAACGCTCCTGGAATGGGGCATTTTACAAATTCGAAATTTGAATTTCGTGCTCTTGCTCCATTCATATCGGAGCCATAAAAACGGAGTCTCAGAGCCTCAAGGCTTGCATATAGGCTGAAAGGGGGATCATCCAAATGAGCCAATTTGAACTGATTTCCGCCAAGGAGCGGTCCATCATGGGAAGCACCGCACTGGCCGGGCTGGACCGGCTGGCCCGGCGAATGGTGCTGTCAATGCTCGAAAAGCTTCCGGCCGGGCAAATCCGGCTGCAGGAAGAAGAAAGCGCCACCGTTTTCGGCAGCATCAGCGAAAATTTCCCCATCCAGGCGACGATCACGGTGCACGATCCCCGCTTTTTCCGCATGACTGCGCTGGGCGGAAGCATCGGCGCAGCCGAAGCGTACATGGCCGGATACTGGTCCGCGGACGATCTGACCGCTGTCATCCGGATTTTCACCCGCACCCAGCAGATGCGAGAATCGGTGGAAAGCCGCCTTGCCCGCCTGACCCAGCCCGCCCATGCTTTGGTCCATTTTCTGCGCAAAAACACGCCCAGGGGAAGCCGGCAAAACATCGTGGCCCACTACGATCTGGGAAATGACTTTTATCGGCTCTTCTTAGACGAGACCCTCACCTACTCCTGCGGGATTTTCGAAAAAGCGGATTCGACCCTGAAGGAGGCCTCCACTGCCAAGTACGACCGGTTATGCAAAAAACTGGCGCTGACGGCCGACGACCACGTGCTGGAGATCGGCACCGGCTGGGGCGGATTTGCCCTGCATGCGGTCAAGCACTATGGCTGTCGGGTGACCACCACCACCATCTCCGACGAGCAGTTCCGGCTGGCCGCCGCCCGGTTCGCCGAGGCCGGCATCGCCGACCGGGTCACCCTGCTCATGAAAGACTACCGGGAGCTTTCCGGCACCTACGACAAGCTGGTCTCCATCGAGATGATCGAAGCCGTGGGCCACCACTTTTACGACTCGTTTTTCGAGGTGTGCAGCGACCGGCTCAAGACCGACGGCGTCATGGCGCTTCAGGCCATCACCATCGCCGACCACGTCTTTGACCGACACAAGCACGAGGTCGATTTTATCAAACGCTACATCTTTCCCGGCAGCTGCATCCCTTCGACGGCGGCCATGATGAAATCCATCGCCGCCAAAACCGACCTTCGGCTTCTTCACCTGGAGGACATCACTCCCCACTATGCCGAAACCCTGCGAAGGTGGCGGAAGAATTTTTTTTCCGAAATTGACCGGGTCCGGGCCATGGGCTTTTCCGAAGCCTTCATTCGGATGTGGGAGTACTATCTGTGCTACTGCGAGGGCGGCTTTACCGAGCGCTATATTGGAGATGTGCAGATGATCCTTTCCAAACCCCTGGCCCGCCCGGCACCGATTCTTCCCCCTGTCGCCCCGCCGCAGATCCCCGCAGCCGAATAGAAAGGCGTCCGGACGGACGACCGCAGCCCTCAGAACCATCGAACTCGACGACTCCGACGGCGGCGGCTACACCAGCAGGGCCGAGATCGACGCCAACCGGTTTTGGGAAACGCCGACAACGATCCTTCCAAGCTGCCCGCCCCGTACCGGATCTACACTCGGACCCAACTCGATGGAAAGACCCGGCACACCCAGTTTCTGCCCACATGTTGGCAGTAGAGAGTTGACAAGTGCTATCGATAGCGATAGCGTAATACCAAAATTCTATCGATGGAGGTGCGGTATGCAGACCGTCACAGTATCGCCAAAATATCAGATCGTTATACCTAAAAGTATCAGAGATGCGCTGAAACTGCGGCCTGGACAGAAAATGAGGGTGGTTGGATATGAAGGGCGGATCGAGCTTATCCCCGACCGGGATATCGCTGAACTTAGAGGATTTCTCAAGGGAATCGACACACGCCTGGAACGTGAGAAAGATCGGATATGAATATCATTGATTCCTCGGGATGGCTGGAATATTTTTCCGACGGACCAAACGCAAAACACTATCTTCCCCCGCTAAATGATCCATCCTCTCTAATTGTTCCCGTCATAACCATCTATGAAGTTTTCAAGGTCGTTCTCAGAGAGTCCTCAGAAGACATGGCGCTTCAGGCTGTTGCAGCGATGCAAAAAGGACGAATCATCGACCTCACCGTCAATATCGCGATGAAAGCCTCTAAGTTGAGCCTCCAACATGATCTTCCAATGGCCGACAGCATCATTTTAGCGACCGCCCGAGAATATAACTGTGTCATCTGGACACAGGACTCCGACTTTCAACACATCGATGATGTGAAGTATTTCCCAATATAGGCTTTTTCGGCCAACAGATCGCTTCAGCAGCCCCGCAAAAGAGCTGCTCGCCGCTGAGCTTGAACATTACAATGCCATCATAGTGCATCGAAAGCTGCCTATCGAATAGCACTTCCGATTGAGCGGTACTACTCATTTGCTGGGGGCCACCATATCTTGAGGCAGTCTGACTTTTCGATGGTAACGCCTTCCGCTCTATTCAAACGATTTTGTGATCGTCGGCTTCGGCCCTTAAAAAGAAAGGAGCATTGATGACAATGAAAGCCGAAAAACAAGCCAAAAAAATCGGTCTTGCCCTGGGCGGCGGAGCAATCCTTGGGGCCGCTCATATCGGTGTTCTGGGGGCGCTGGAAGAACGGAACATCAACATCAGCAGCATTTCAGGAACGAGTATCGGGGCTTTCATCGCTGCCCTGTATGCCTTCGGCGTTTCTCCGCAAGAGATCGAAACCAAAGTGGCGGACCTGAACTGGCTCGATGCAGCCGGTTTTTCGATTTCCAAATATGGTCTGCTTTCCAACGAGAAGCTCGGCGATACCTTGAAAGACACGCTGGGAGACGTGCAGTTCAAAGATGCCAAAATTCCTCTGGCCGTTGTCGCCACGGATATCGGGGCATGCAAAAAAGTCATCTTGAAAAAAGGAAGCGTCGCTGAAGCGGTGATGGCCAGCGCCTGCATCCCCGGCATATTCATCCCGGTGGAAATCGAAGGCAGACTGCTGGTCGATGGGGGGCTGGTTGAAAATGTGCCCATCTCTCCCCTGAAAGAGATGGGGGAAGAGACGATTCTGGGGGTGGACCTCAACGCGAAGCGCAAGTACCAGAAGCCCGAGGATATCATCGATGTTTTGGCCAACGCCCTGGATCTGGCCATCGACAACGCTACCCGCATTCAGACCGAAGAGGCGGACATTCTCATTGCCCCGGAGCTGAGTGCCTACAACCGTGCCGATGTCGAAAAAATCCATGATATCGTCCAGGAAGGGTATGATGCGGCAAAAGCGATATTGGACGAGTTGTGATCGAATCGCTGATCGAACGAAGGGGTGTTTTCATGTATCCCTATGCGATGGTCAGTGTTTACCGGAATCCGGAAATGGGGGGATCGCCTTTGTGGAGGACCACGGCGAACAGCTGGCCCAGCACCTCGTCCACGGCGTCGGGCTCTGATTCTACAATCCGATTCCGCCAATGGAGGCCAGCGGTACCCGCGGAATAAAGGCGGCCCTCAACGGCGTCCCGCAGCTAAGCATCCTCGACGGCTGGGCCTTTCCGGGTCTTCCATTGGAGGTGGAGGGTTTCGTTCCCAACCGCTCCGAGCGGGTGCCAGCTTTTTTTGTCCTCACAGCAGGCGCACTGCTGCAATCAATATCATGTATTTTGATGGAATGGGACCGCCAACACCGGCACGGGTGCATGCCGCAGGACCAGTTCCGTGGTGCGGCCCACCACCGTTGCCTGTTCGAACGGTTGATGGTGGGCGGCGATGACGATCATGTCGCAGCGACGCTCTTTGGCCAGACCGATGGTCTCGACGGCGGCCGCACCGCGGCGCACGACCGGATCGATGTCAAGAGAACCGGCCGCAGCCGTTTGTTGAATCCACGCCGTCAAGTCTTGGTCATCTGCCTTCGATCCGGATTCCAGGCTCCGCAAAACCGTCAGGCGGGCTTCGAATCGTGCGGCCAGGGACACGGCCACTTCCAGCGCGTTGCCGGCGGCGCGGGTTTGGTTGCAGGGACATAGAATGTGCCGGATGCGGGGCATCGCTTCCGGCCGGGCCGGATTAATGAAATTGTTGATATTTTGACGAACGACAAAGACGGGCATTTTGGACCAGTGAAGGACGCTTTCGGTGACCGAACCCAGCACCCAGTGTCTCAAGCCGGCGTACCCATGGGAACCCATCACGACCAGATCCGGCGGATTGTCGGCCAATTCTTGAAAACGGCTAAAACTTTCCCCCGCACTGCCCGGATCAGTTTATGCCTCCCGGTCCAGACGGTATAAAACAAAGACCAGCAGCAGACCTTCGTACAGGGAGACGACACTCATGGTTCCGTTCCGGTTCGGCGATTCGGTTGTTCGGCCACGCTCGGCACCATATCGAAAAGACTTCCTTTAACGGATTCGGCTATAGCAGCGGGGCAAAAAGCCTTCCCACACTTTCAACGAGCCCGAACGTGCGTCCGGGCCGGGACTTGCGCTGCGAACTCTGCCCGACCAAATCATGCACCCAGGCCGTAAGCTGCCCGATGTATTCCGAATCATAGAGGCACATCGCGATTTCATAATTGAGCAGTATACTTCGCATGTCCATGTTGGCCGATCCAACCATGGCGATCGTGTCATCGACCAAGAGGGCTTTGGCGTGCAGCATCCGCGGCTCGTAAAGCCACACGGCCGCGCCGGCCTCCTGAATCCGGGTTAAATAGCCTTCCCGGACGATGTCCGCCAACAGGTGATTGGACTTTTTCGGAACGACGATGGACACATCGACACCGCGGCAGACGGCAAGGCACAGCGCCTCCAGCAGCAGCTCATCGGGAACGAAATACGGTGTCACCACCCAGACGCGGTGTTTTGCCCTGAAAATTTCGGTCAGGATTGCGTTGCGCAGGGAGTCGACGGCAACATCCGGTCCACTGGCAATGAGCTGTGTGAGCCCTTGAACATCCAATACCGGCTTTTGCTCCTCGTTGGGGCGGGCCCCCAACGCCGCCTTGCTCGCAAACTTCCAGTCCGACCTGAAGATGTCGGTGATGTGGTCGACCACCGGACCTTCGATCCTCAGAGAAAGGTCTCGCCAACGGCCCGGATAATCCGTCGGTCCCATGTATTCCGAAGCCAGGTTCATCCCGCCGATGACCGCCGATCGGTTGTCGCAGATGAGCATCTTGCGATGGTTTCGCAAATTGGCCCGGCCCCGAAACGGCAGATGGATCATCGGCATGAAAAAAGCCACCTGCCCCCCGGCCGACAGCAGCGGCGATAAAAACCGCCTGGATATTTTCACCGACCCCAATGCGTCCAGAAGGAGACACACCTCCAGGCCCTGTAATGCTTTTTCGGCAAGGGCATTTACGATGCTCCTGCCGGTGCCGTCTTTGCCCAGGATGAAGGTGGCGATGTAGATGGAGCGGCGGGCATGGTGAATCAACTCCAGGATGGCCTCAAACGCCTGCTCCCCCTTTGGCAGAAAGTAGATGCGGTTGTGCGCAGACGGGGGGAAAACGCCGCTGCCGGGCTCCACCAGGCAAGCCGTGAGGTTTTCCGAATCGATGACAGGCATCTGCCTGCTGTGTTCCAACTCCGGCTTTGTCCGAGCCCTGCTCAACATTTTCCGGCCGCCGAAAACCAGGTACAGCGGCACGCCCAGGTACGGGATGAAAACGACGGCCATCAGCCACGCCAGCGTGCTGGTCGGCGGCCTTTTTTCCCTCAGGATATGGCCCAACAAAACCAGTGCCAGGATAAACCCCAAGGAAGGCAAGATATGAACCAGCAGCCAATGATATCCCGTCATGCTGGAATCCTGGAAAGTGCCATCGGCTGTTTCAGGTTTGCACCCCAGCCGAAGACGTTCATCAATGCCTGAGAATTGAGCCTGGATTCCTCCCGCAAGTATACATATTTATTATGCCGTATACTGTTTCGGAAATAAATGTAAGACTGCATCACATGGAACGGTAACCGACAGGAGGTGACCGTGGTTCGAATATTTTATTATTTCTGGAGCTATTTCAGGCAGTTTCAACCCCCGGCGGTGCGCATCCTGCATGGAATCGTTCTGGTGCTGGTGCTGATTCAAATGGTCAGCAGCAATCTGATCCGCTTCGATGCGGCCGGACAGGTGGTCGGCGGGCCCGCTTTTTACCTGGGGACCTGGACCCACATCGCAACCGGACTCCTGCTGGTGCCAATCGGGATGGCCTTCGTCGTTTTGGAGATCGTCCGCCACGATGTGCGCTACTTCTTCCCCTACCTTTTTGGAGAATTTTCTCAGCTTAAAGCCGACATCGACGATCTGAAAAGCCGCCGGCTTCCCGAGGCCAAACCCGGGTCGCTGGCCGCCATCGTCCAGGGACTCGGCCTGGGGGCGTTGGGCCTGACACTTGCCGCCGGTTTGATCTGGTTTTTGCTGTGGCAGATGGGATCGGGATGGGCCGAAGCTGCAAAGTCCCTGCACGCCGGGCTCACCGGCCTGGTTCAGGCGTACGTCGTCGGGCACGGGGGTCTTGGACTGCTGCACATCTTTATCTGGAACCGCTCGCTGCGCAGCAAACAGGCAGGACCCCTCTTGTAGCTGCGGCGGCGACCCTATCGTGATTCTTTTTTATGTTTGCGGTAAAAATACACCGCCCACCACAGCGTCCCCGAAAACGCGATTACGACCAGGATCAGCGCTTCGTAATGCTCGATATTTCCGAGGAGCGTTTCCAAGGCCTGACCGAACAGGTAGCCACCGCAACCGACGGCAATCGCCCAGATCCCGGCGCCAATCGCATTGAACAGCAGAAACGTTCGGAAAGGAACCGAACTGGCGCCGATGGCAAATGGCGTCACGGTCCGAAATCCGTACAAAAAGCGGAAAGAGAGGATCATCGGGATACGATAGCGCACCAGCAGGCCGTCGATCCGTTCCATCTTGCCCTTCAAGCCCGGTCTTTTTTCCATCAGCCACTGGCTGTGCCGGCGTCCCAGAAAGAAAAATAGCTGGTCGCCCGCAAGGCTGCCGACAAACGCGGCCAGCACCACGCCGGAAAGGTGAAGGTAGCCCCGGTGGGCGGCAAACCCGCCTATCACCAGGATGGTTTCTCCTTCCAGAAACGTCCCCAACCCGACGGCTGCATATCCGTATGTTGCGATTAGTGTCTCCAGATTCATGGCAGCACTCGATCAGAATCCTGCGGTTCAAAGAAATATCTCATTTTTTTTATCCAACTGGACCGACTCTAACAATAGGCCACGGCCATGCCGATTGTAATGGTTGGATTTATTTGCATTGTCCGTCTTTCGGGCAGACGAAGTCCCCCGCCTGAAACGAAACCTATCCCGCATGTCCATGAGCCGCAGGCTTCATTTTCACTGAAGCCCTCCCATCCTGCCGGGAAAACGCCTCCATCCCGCCGGGATCGTTCCAGCGCAGGGACCTGTTCAATAACCGGAAATTGGTCGTCTGATGAGACGCTCCTACGGCCCGGCAGTATCCTTTAGCAAATTTGTTTTGTTTTCAAATACATAAATTCATCCATCCGGAGCCCTTCCCGACGGTGCAAGACGACGGCAGCCCTTTTGCGCGACACGCCGCGTCCGATTCCGGCAGACAATCCGACGGTTCACATAGATCATTCCATTTCAAACCGCCAGGTGGATTGTCCTGATTGCCTCTGGTTTCGGCTGTCACCGGTTGGCTTTATTTTTGCTTCTTTTTGGCAGAGACGCGGTTTCGGTCCCTCCGGTCCACTGAGATGATATGAAAAACAAACCGACGACGATACGAGGCATCGTGATCCCGGTGGCTTGGGATGAAAAGGGCTTGGCCGTTTCTCTGGGTATCGTCACCTACCGGGAGGATCGTTTTATCGTGGACGATACGCCGGCCGGCTGGAAACTGAAGGCATTTTTGCGGAAAAAAGTAGCGGTGGAGGGGGTAATCGGAACGCGGGGGACTGAACGTTTCATCACCGTCGCCGCATTTCGTCCCGACTTTGAAAGCGAAACAGCCAGCGGGAGAATGGATCGATGAAAACCGTATTCGGCATCTGGATCGATCGCAGAAAGGCCGTCATCGTCTCATTGCATCTGGCGGCCAATGTCTACGAAACTACCGAGGAGGAGGCAACCGTTACCCATTTCCTATCGAATGCGGATCGCCGCGTGAGGCTCTCCGGCGGATCGCGCGGGAAGCACCCCCTGGGGCCCCCAACAGGCTGCCGTGGACAGCAAGATCGGAGATCGCCAGCACCTGCAGCTTGTCCGCTATTACCAACGCATTGTCGACGCCGTCAAAACCGGCGCAAAGATCTTGATCATGATCCCGGGGGAAGCCAAGCTGGAGCTGAAAAAAGAACTCCTCAAAGACCCCCGGACAGCCGGAAAAATCGCTTCTGTCGAAACCTGCGACAAGATGACCGACCGCCAAGTCGTGGCAAGGGTCCGCTCTTTTTTCCAGAACCCATAGAAAAAGCGATCAGGGTTGATTTCGGTGTTGACAGGGCGAAGTCGATCCGATGTAATTACATGGTGATGTGCCGGTCGGTCCCAGGAACCGGCCATGCCCCTCCCACGGCAATTGCAAATGAATCGTATTCTTGTCATATCCTCCGAAAACCCTGCTGCCCTGACGATTCGGGATGCCCTGGCCCAGAACTGCCGTGTGGAGTCCACCGGCGATGCCCGACAGGCCCTTTCCAGGCATGAAACCTCGGCCTATGACTTGATTTTTGCCGATCTTTGTCTGCTTGTCGCCCTTTCTGAAAACGGAAGTTATGCGAAGGCCGCCGCACGCTTTCGCAAAGCCAACCCGCTGGTCGAATTCGTGGTGCTCGTCTCCCAGGAACAAATCCGGGAGGCGATTGCCGCACTGAAATCGGGTGCCCACGCCTACCTGACCTACCCGCTCCAAGATGCCGATGTCCGGATGGTGGCAATTTCCTTTAGGGAAACCCTCACAAAAAACATGGAGCTGAACTACCTGCGGGACCGGTTCTGGAAAACCGATTGGCTCGAGTTGATCGAGTCCCGCAATAAGGACATGGGCCATTTTTTTCGAGATATCCGGGCAGTGGCCCCGACCATCGCCACGGTCCTTTTGCTGGGAGAGACCGGGACGGGCAAAGGACTGCTTGCCCGCCTGCTCCATGTGCACAGCAATCGATGCGACGGCACCTTTGTCGCCGTGCATTGCGGGGCGATTCCGGAAACCCTGCTGGAAAGTGAGCTGTTCGGGCACGAAAAAGGAGCCTTTACCGGGGCGATTCGAAAGAAAATCGGCAGATTCGAGCTGGCCCGAAACGGCACCATTTTTTTAGACGAGATCGGCACAGTGGCTTCTCCGGCCCAGGTCAAGCTGCTTCAGGTGCTGCAGGACGGCACCTACAGCCCCGTGGGCGGTGAAGAACAGCTCAAGACCAATGCCCGCATCATTGCAGCGACCAACTCGGACCTGGGCCAGCTTGCTGAGGAAGGCAGCTTCCGAAAAGACTTGTTTTACCGGCTGAACGTATTTCCGATCCGGATTCCGCCGCTCCGGGATCGGATGGAGGATATTCCGCACCTGGTGGAAATCTTTCTAAAACGGTTGAACGGCAGATACGGCAAAGGAATTTCCGAAGTTCATCCGGCGGTTCTCGAGGCCTTTCATAGCCGGCCGAATCAACCGCTCCGCGGAAGAAGCCGAGATCACCCCACGCCAATTGAATCGCCTCATGAACCGGTACGGCATCCAAAAGGGTGATTTTAAAACCTGATCCAACTGCTGCTGCGATTGGATCTACACGACGCATTTTACCGACACACCGCAGAGGCTGCCATGGAACCGTGTTTGGAACCGTTTGGTCATATCCCCGAGCGTTTGTCTGGTCTGGCTGATCTTGCCGAAAACCTCTGGTGGAGCTGGCGGCCGAGGGCCCGGATGCTCTTTAAAATGCTCGACCGTCAGGCCTGGAAAGAAAGCGGACACAACCCGGACAAAATGTTGCGGAATCTGCCTGCCGAAGTGCTGGCGACGGCGGCCGAAAATCCAGATTACCTCCGGGACTACGATGTGGTGATGTCGATGTTCCGGTCCTACATGACACGAAAGGACCACTCCTTGATCAACGGCCGCCTCGAGCCCGGAGACGTCGCCGTCGCCTATTTTTCCGCCGAATACGGGCTGCACCGTTCGCTTCCGTTCTACGCCGGCGGCCTGGGTTTTCTGGCGGGAGACTTTCTCAAAGAGTGCAGCGATTTAAACATTCCGATGGCAGCCGTTGGGTTCATGTATCCCGAGGGCTATTTTCACCAGCGAATCCGAGAAGACGGTTGGCAGGAAAACGTCGACGAGCCGTTCAACCGTGAGGCGGCGGCCATTTCACGGGTTCTAGACGATGCCGGCCGTCATGTAATTTTCCAGGTCCCGCTGATCGATCCACCGATCCACGTGGCCGTCTGGAAAATCGCGGTCGGCACCAACGAGCTGTATCTCCTGGACACGGACATCGAAGAAAATGACCCCTGGAACCGGTCCATTTCGGCGCGGCTCTATTCCGGAGACATGGAGCAGCGGTTGCGCCAGGAGATCGTATTGGGGATCGGGGGCGCCAAGATGCTGGAAAAACTTGGAATCCGGTATCGACTGATCCATTTAAACGAAGGACACGCCGCCTTCACGCTGTTGGAAAGGCTCCGGGAATCCATCCAGCAAGGCGCTTCGTTTGAAGAGGCCCTGAGAAAAGTTCGGGAAACCAGCGTTTTTACCACCCACACACCGGTGGCGGCCGGTCACGACGTGTTTCCCTTCTACATGATGGAAAAATATTTCCGCACCTACTGGTCTGAGTTGAAACTTGACCGCGAAACATTCCTTCAACTCGGCACACTTCCGAAAGCGTCTCAGCAGGGATTCAACATGACCGCACTCGCGCTGAGGTGTTCTGTGCACTGCAATGCGGTAAGTCAGCGGCATGCAGAGGTGTCACGGGAAATGTGGCGGGACCTGTGGCCGGATCACGAGCCCCGGGCAGTTCCCATCGATGCGATCACCAACGGTGTTCACCTGCAAACATGGCTGGAGCCCAAGCTCAAGATGCTGTTTGACCGCTATCTGGGGCCTGGATGGGTGGAAGATCACGACAAGCCGTATGTCTGGGAACTGGTTGAAAAAATCCCGGACCTGGAATTCTGGCAGACCCATTACTGGATGAAAATCAAGCTGATCGACGCGATCCGGGAACGATGCCGCAAACGGTGGGCCGCAGGAGACGCAAGCCCCTCTGTGTTGCTCTCCTGTGGGGCCATGCTCGATCCTTCCGTGCTGACCATCGGCTTTGCCCGTCGTTTTGCCACGTACAAACGTGCCGACCTGATTCTGTATGATGTGCCGCGCCTGAAGCGAATGCTCAATGACACCAGGCATCCGATCCAGCTGATCTTTTCGGGAAAAGCCCACCCGGCGGACGACGCCGGCAAGCGGATCCTCCAAAAGGTGGTCAACACCTGCCGGGACCCGGAGATGGGCGGGCGTATCGCCTTTGTCGAGGATTACGGCGAACAGCTTGCCCAGTACCTGGTCCATGGTGTGGATCTCTGGCTAAACAACCCGATTCCGCCCATGGAGGCCAGCGGCACCAGCGGCATGAAGGCGGCGTTAAACGGCGTCCCGCAGCTGAGCATCCTCGACGGCTGGTGGATCGAAGGATACACCGGCAAAAACGGCTGGGCCTTCAGCACGGCCGGCGCCGAGGGCGACGGGGACCGGCGCGATGCCGATGAAATCTACCGCATTTTGGAGACCGAGATCATTCCCTTGTATTACCGAATTTCAGACGACGGGGTGCCCCTGGAGTGGGTTCGCGTCATGAAAGAGGCGATCCGCTCCAATGCGGCCCGGTTTTCAGCCCGGCGTATGGTCAAAGAGTACCTGACCAAATATTACTCCCGGGTGCTGGAGACGGCCTGACAGATCTAGCCCGGACATTTCATGAAATTTTTTGTTTGGGTTGATAATAATATTTAAAATCAACAGTTTAGTCCAAAAATGGAAATAGGAATCGAAGGTGCACTTTGTCACCAGACGATTTCAGCCGTTTTCAGAAAAAATTTCACCCTGAAGGGCGCTCCCTGAGGTATCCATTGGCTGCGTTATCAAGGGCTTGCAGTAGGTCGACTACGGCTGCGCCCTTGACTGCCTTGCCAATGGACACCTCAGGGGCGTGAAATATCCGGGATAGAGGCGCTTCCCCTTTCCCTATCCCACCGGAAGGGATCCGGGGCCATCCCGTGAAATACTTCTGCGGCAGTTCACTTCGATGTGCTTTCCTTCATCTCGGTCACGGCCCTCAGGCTGTCGGTCAGCAAAAAAACCGAGGTGTCGATGGTCCGGTTGATCTCCTCGAACAGCCCCTTTTCCTCCGATCGTATCGAAATGAGCTGATAGTTGATCCGGATCTGCTCCTTCATGATCCGGATCTGCTGAATGGAGCTGTTCAGGCTTTGGATGCGCACATCGTAAAAGTACGGCCGCCGTTTTTCCTTCAAGTCGAGGAAGAGCGAGAGCAGATCGTTTTCGTACTCGCAAACCGCGGCAATCGTTGTCACGGCGAGGATTGCCGAGATCCACATGTTTTTTTCTTCGTCGTAGGCAGCGTTGGTGCGGCTCGATCGGTCCAGCGTTCGCTGGATCTCCTCGAACCGGTTCATCTGGCCGGACATCTTTTCCAGAACGTGCTGGATGTCTCCCTGGGCCTTTGGAAACGCGGCATTCGGCGGCTCGGCGACGCATAGATCTGTCGCCACCAGAGTGATCAGGCAGATGCCGAAGATAAGTAATCCACGCATAAGTCCTTTTCCTTTTTGCACAAGAAATTAACTTAAATGATGTAGGGGTTCATTAGACGCCCTCCACAGGCAGCCAACAGCAAGTACCGCGCCAGGATTTCGAAGAATGCTCTGCTTGTTGCCGTTTCCTTCAGACAGCCTTTGTCGCCCGGTTTTTGGGATTCAAACAAATTGAAAAGCGCCCTACCTGCTCTCGCCATAATTTGTTGAGAGGACTGCAGGTTTCCGGTCACAGAAGCTGATCTTGGAAAATCGGACATTTCATGTCTTGTTACACTTCCCGTTGGCATCAAACCATTTAAAATTTCAATATACCGAACCTGAGAATCCCCCGGATTGCAATCGTACGGGTTGTGGGTCGATCCACACCGGCTCTCAGTGATGGAGGATTTCCCTGAAAGATGAAAATTTCCTCGATGGTCTCGGGAAGAATTGCAGAGGTGCGCTGCCGCGAAGGTGACAGCGTAAAGCGGAGCCAGGTGCTCGTCTAACTGGAAAACGACGAGCTCAGGGCCTCTGCTGCCCAGGATTCGGCGCACATTGAGAAGGCTGGGGCCGATTTGAGGGTATCTGCATCCGCCATCGAAAGCGCTCAGGCCAACATAGCCAGCGCAGAAGCGAACATCGAAGAGGCGGCAGCCGAGATCGAAAAGGCGAGGGCCGAGATGGCCGAAAGAAAGCGCGAGCTGGACCGGTACGAGGCCTTGTTCCAGCGACAAATTGTGGCCAAGGCCACCTACGACGTGGCTGCGACCGCCTATGAAACCGCCTCGGCCGATTATCGGTCGACAACCGCCAAGCTGGCTGCCACCCAGTGGAAAAAAAAGGCTGCCGCAGCCCAATTGCGCACTGCCCAAGACCAGCACCAGGCCGCCGGGGCAGAGCTAAAGGCGGCGGAAGCCAGCCTGGCCGTCGCCAATGCCAGGCTGCAGCAGACGATCATCGCCAGCCCGGTTTCCGGAACCGTCGTGTTCAAAGCCTTCGAGGCGGGCGAAATCGTCAGCCCGGGAGTGACCATCCTGACCCTCGTCGACCCATACAGCCTGTATGCCAGAATCGATGTCGAAGAAACCCTCTTGGGTGCGTTTTCATTGGGCCTCCCGGTGACCATCCGCATGCAGGGTGCACCGAATCGAACCCTCCAGGGAAAAGTTTCTGAAATCGGTCGCTATGGGGAATTTGCCACCCAATCATATTTCTGACGGTCGAAACCATGCCGGATCACCTCGCTCAAAGCGTCCAACGCCTGGCCTTCGTCCACAAGATCGATGCGGCCGAAGACATGCTCCGGATCTATGTCGACGAAGGGGCGCAACATCTTCCCGATCTCATCGACGCCGCCAGAAAACAGGGGGCTGAGATCCGATCGGTCTCGGTCCACGAGCAATCCCTGGAAGACATGTTCATTCACTTTACCGGGAAAAGCATCCGGGAAGAGGAAGCCAAAAAGGTGAGCATGCTCATCGGCGCCGGAATTCCTCAGAAGTTCGGACGGTAGAAGCATCGGGGAGCAAGCCATGATCAGACTGCTGGCGGTGATCGAAAGAGACCTGAAGATGTTTGCGAAAATCAACCCGGAGGCCTATGCGGTGCATGCCCTAAAGTCTGTCCTTTTCAAGGGGGTGTCCCTATGCGATATCTTCGGCGACATTGCCTTTTTGTGCGTCTTTACAGGGGTGATGATGAGCACGGCGATTCTCACATTCAAACGGACACTCTGAGAATGATAGACGGATACCTCGGCCACCTTTCCAGCAGCGACCCTCTGTATGGCTATATCCAGGGGCATATCGCCCCTCAACTGGGGGTTGGCTGCCCCGATGCGGTTTACAGGGTCTTCAAGTTCAGCTACTCACGGGCGGTCTACCTCTACGAAGAGGAGCATAGCGGGATGCGAATCGTAGGGAAATTCCACCGGAATTATCTTCCGGGCAGGTCCCCTCACCCCTGGAAAACCGGCGAGAAGGAGTATAGCGACCTCCTGTATATCCGCAGCCTGGGATTTACCGCCACGCCGCACTACGTGGTCAGGCCCCTGGGGTACAACCCGGGCATCGGAAACGCCCTGCTGGTGGAGTATCTGGAGGGGGATCCGTTGAGTTCGGTAATCAATAGCGCCATTTTCCAGGGCAACAGCGGCCGTCTCTACAAAAAGCTCGCCGCCCTGGCCTATTTCCTGGCTTCCCTGCACAACCGCACCGCCGGGGATTGGCGCGTCAACCACGAAGAAACCCACGACTATGCCGGCAAGCTCATTCATTCCCTGGTGACCAAATGGGGAATGGGCCCGGCAGATTCCGGGGAGCTCTATTTTCTGCGCGACCAGTGGCGACCCAAGAGCTGCATGTGGGAGGACCGGGCCGTACTGGTCCACGGCGACGCCACGCCGTCGAACTTTCTGTTCGGCCGCGGCCTCCACACCATGGCGATCGATTTCGAGCGCATGAAATGGGCCGACCGCGTCTTCGATCTGGGTCGGCTGTGCGGGGAGCTCAAGCATTTTTTCTTCCGGGCCACCGGCGATGTCCACGCGGCCGAATCCTTCATCGGTCATTTCCTCTGGGAATACTGCTGTCATTTCCCGGACCGTATGAGCGCCTTTGCAGCCATCACCCGGCGGGCGCCCTTCCATATGGGTATCACCCTGCTTCGCATCGCCCGAAATTCCTGGATCGACACCGAATACCGCTGGCGGCTGGTCCGCGAGGCCAGGGCCATCCTGGGAGCATTGCCATGATCATCGAGGCCATCTTGTTCGACATCAACGGCACCCTGATCGACATCAACACCGACGAGGCCAACGAGGAAATCTACCGGGGGATTAGCCACATCCTGACCTATCAGGGCATATCCATGCACCGCTGGGAAGTCCGTGACGAGTATTACCGGATCATGGACGCCCAGCGCAAAACCAGTCGGGAGAAATACCCCGAGTTCGATGTGGTCGAACTCTTCCGGGAGCTCATCAACCGGCGGCTCTCAGCACCGGGAATCATGCCCTCCGGCAAGCGCAAATGGCTGCCGGTGTTCCTGGCCGAGGCCTACCGGGGCATCTCCCGAAACCGCCTGCAACTCTATCCGGGGGTGCTGGAAGTTCTAAACGATCTGCGTCCGCACTACAAGCTCGCGGCCATCTCCGATGCCCAGAGCGCCTGGTGTCTGCCGGAGATGCGCGCCGTGGGGCTCGACGGGTATTTCGACCCCGTCATCGTTTCCGGGGATTTCGGCTATCGCAAGCCCGACGGGAGGCTTTTCACAGCCGCCCTGACGGCGTTGGGGGCGGCCCCTGAAAACATCCTGTTCGTGGGCAACGACATGTACCGGGATGTGTATGCAGCCAAACAGTGCGGCATCAAGACGGTGTTTTTTTCTTCCAACCAGGGAAGTAAACAGGCGGAGGGCGTGAATCCGGACTACATCATCTATCAGTTTCCCGAGATGAAGCAGGCCGTCGAGTTCTTCGAACGACAATGAACAGCAGATCATCTGCGCACCTCAGCGGTGATGGCAACCGTTCCCGATCACGGTTTTCATGTGGTTTGACTGCAGCACCAGAGGGTTTGACAACCATCGATGGATTCGAATCACCGTATCGCGCCCTTAGGCCGTTGCCCGTCGCAAGAGTCATTCAAAAACACCCGGCAAGACAAGAAGACCCGACTTTCCGGCCCTTGATCGGAAGCTTCATGTCTCATTTGCGAACCTCAAGGAAATCGAATCGGACAGCTTCCTTCGGTCCCGATTTCACGGCCCTCAATATTTTATAACTATCCTGAAGTCTTATTGTTTTTTTTGATTAATGGAAAGCGCCGGCATTGCGGCAGGTGGCATGTTTATTGCTATTTTTTCGGGGAAAACCAGGGACAGGGGAATGCTTTTCGGAAGGGAACACCATGGTCGATCGTTTCAAACTCCGTGGGTCGGTGGGGAAAAACCATAGAGATGGCTCCGACCCGGCGATCTGGTCCAGGTGACCGAGGGACCTCAGTCTCGATGAGCGCCCGATCCGGGAGGCGGCAGGACGGATGTCGCCTCCCCGTAAGGCTGAAAACCATCACGGGAGAGCAAAAAGGAGTCAATCATGTCCATTCTGTTTGCCAAGGCCGCTATCGGCCGCCTGACGTTGAAAAACCATCTGGTCATGTCGCCGATGACGCGCAGCCGCGCCACCGGCAATATCCCCAACGCGCTCATGGCAGAATACTACGCCCAGCGCGCCTCGGCGGGGCTCATCGTCACCGAAGGCACATCGCCCTCGCCCAACGGCTTGGGCTACCCTCGCATCCCGGGGATCTTCACCCCGGCGCAAGTGGCGGGCTGGAAATCCGTCACCGATGCGGTTCATGCCCGGGAGGGAAAGATCTTCGTCCAGCTCATGCACTGCGGGCGGATCGCCCACCCGCTGAACTTGCCGGCCGGAGCGCACGTAATGGCGCCTTCGGCCGTGGCGGCCGCCGGAGAGATGTACACCGATGCAGAGGGCCTGAAGCCGCACCCCGTGCCCCAGGCAATGAGCATACAGGACATCAAGACCACGGTGGAAGAGTTTGTTCGGGGCGCGGAAAACGCCCTTGCGGCCGGATTCGACGGCATCGAACTGCACGGCGCCAACGGGTACCTGCTCGAGCAGTTCATCCGGCCGAACACCAACCTGCGCACCGACGGCTACGGCGGGCCGGTCGAGAACCGGGCGCGGTTCGTGCTGGAGGTCGCCGCCGCGGTGACCGACGCCGCCGGAAAGGACCGGGTGGGCATTCGCCTTTCGCCCTTTGGCGTGTTCAACGACATGCCGCCCTACGATGCGATGGCGGCGGACTACACGTATCTGGCGCAGCAGCTCAGCGGACTCGGCTTGCTGTACGTGCACCTGGTGGATCACTCGGCCATGGGCGCACCGCCGGTGCCCGATGCCATGAAGGCCGCCTTTCGCAAGACGTTCAAGGGTTCCCTCATTCTCTCCGGCGGCTACGATGCCGTGCGGGCCGAAAAGGACCTGGCTGCGGGAAAATGTGACCTTGTCGCCGTGGGCCGGCCGTTTCTGGCAAATCCGGACCTGCCGGCCCGCTGGAAAGCCGGGGCAGCCGTAAACGCACCGGACTCGGCAACGTTCTACACGCCGGGCCCCTCAGGCTACACCGACTACCCGTCGCTGGGGTAGTCGGGTCTGCATCCGCGCAGATACCGAAAGTCCTAAAATGGGCGAAAAACACACGGAAACACCTGATGATGACACCGGTGCAATCGAAAGTGCCCTATGCCGGATCTGCCGAAAGGATCCGGGCGACAACGCCCTGGTTCCGCTGGCCCTGGTGCGCCCCGCCGTAGTCGACGAGATCCGAAAAGACGTTCCCGACCTGACCGCCGACGGGTTCATCTGCAAGGAGGATCTGAACCGGTACCGCATCCGCTACGTGGAATCGCTCTTGTCCACTGAGCAGGGCGAGATCACCGCCCTGGACCGGGAAGTGCTCGAAAGCCTGAAACAGCACGATGTTCTTTCCAGCAACGTCAACGAGGAGTTCGTCAGCGGGCTGACCTTCGGCGAGGCCCTGGCCGACCGGATCGCCGCTTTCGGGGGCAGCTGGCGCTTTATCATCATCTTTGCCTCGGTTCTGACGGCCTGGGTCCTGATCAACACCATCGCCCTGGTGGCAAGACCCTTCGACCCCTATCCGTTCATCCTGCTCAACCTGGTGCTGTCCTGCCTGGCCGCCATCCAGGCCCCGGTGATCATGATGAGCCAGAACCGGCAGGAGGCCAAGGACCGGCTGCGGTCGGAGCACGACTACCGGGTCAATCTCAAGGCCGAGCTGGAGATCCGGCACCTCCACGAAAAAGTCGACCACCTGCTGTCCCGCCAGTGGGAGCGGCTGGCCGAAATCCAGCAGATCCAGATCGAACTGCTTTCCGAAGTGGCCGAGCTTAGAAAAACCCGGGATTGAAGCACTGGCACCGCTCGGCCTGGTTTACGCCTCCCGGTCCAGGCGGTATAAAACAGCCACCAGCAGCATCAACTTGAACATCCACAGGGTTTCGGTTTTTGTCCCGAGAGGGTTCAGCGAATGGGAGATCGCGCCGAACACCCCTGGCCGAAAAACGGCGCTGAACGAGCCGAGGCAGAGCAGAATCGCGGTGGAGGCCAGAAACGTGCCGGCCATCACCTGATTGCGCAGGGTCTGCACCGCCAGGATGTCGCGCTTTTCCCGGACGACCCCTTCGACCCACATTCGTCGCGCATGATTGGTGATGCCGACAGCCGTAGTCAGCGGTTTTCGGCGCACCTTTACGGCAAGGTGCGCGTGATAAGCGATGAGAACAACGGCGGTCGACAGGATCAGCAAACCTTCGTAAAGGGAAACGACACCCATGGTTCCGCTCCGGTTCGGCGATTCGGTTGTTCGGCCATGCTCGGCACCATATCGAAAAGACTTCCTCTACCGTATTCGGCTATAGCAGCGGGGCAAAAAGCCTTCCCACACTTTCAACGAGCCCGAACGTGCGCCCGGGCCGGGACTTGCGCTGCGAACTCTACCCGACCAAATCATGCACCCAGGCCGTAAGCTGCCCGATGTATTCCGAATCATAGAGGTTTTCCGAATCGATGACAGGCATCTGCCTGCTGTGTTCCAACTCCGGCTTTGTCCGAGCCCTGCTCAACATTTTCCGGCCGCCGAAAACCAGGTAGAGCGGCACGCCCAGGTACGGGATGAAAACGATGGCCATCAGCCACGCCAGCGTGCTGGTCGGCGGTCTTTTCTCCCTCAGGATATGGGACAGCAGACTCAGTGCCAGAACAAATCCAAAAGAGGGCAGGATATGAACCAGCACCCAACGGTAATCCATCGGCAACCCACCTTCCCTGCCCGGAGAAACCCGCGAACCTAGAACTCAGGCGGCGCCATCTACTCGTTCACCTTCACGGCTGCGAGTCCCGCTTGATCACCATCACCGGCCGGCGGCATTTGCGGATGACCCGGTCGGATACTGACCCCAGCAACATGTCGCCGAGGTTGGACCGGCCGTGGGAACCGACAACGATGAGCGACGGGTTTTCTTCTTTTCCCACGTCCAGTATTTCGCGCGATGGATAACCGGTCCGGACGATTTGCTTTACTGCAAAGCCCGCCGCTTCCAAATCCCTTCCGATTTCAGCCAGGGACTCCTGTGCGTTATCTTCGGCCTTTTTCCGCCATTTGTCGATATCACTGTTTCGGACGGCATGCCGCATCAATCCGTCGAGGATCCGCTGATTGATGACGTGCAGAATCACCACATTCCGGCTTCCCGCCGCTTTGAGCTGCTTGATATAGTCCAATGCTTTTCCCGCCATTTCGGAAAAATCAGTCGGATAAAGGATTTTTTGAAACATGGAAGTCTGCTTTCGTTTATCGGGTGTGGACCGATTTTTGGATCCATTCGTGATAATTTTGAATTTTTTTGCTGTAGATACTGCACAGGTTGATGGCAACCATCGGGATTTCCTTGATCATCCGCCGGAAACTCTCGGCACCGGCGACCAGCAAGACCGTTCCGGCCGTGGCAAATGCGGCATACGGTTGAGAAATTCCTTCGATCACCGCTGCCTCGCCGAACCCGTCGTTTGGCCTGACGGGCTCGGAAAATCCCCTGTTTCGTCCGGCATCCAAATCCTGGAGCATGACGCTTCCGGAAAGCAGCACGAAAACCCGAGTGGCGGCTTCGCCCTGCATCATGAGGGTTTCGTCGATGAAACAGCGCATCTCGGAAAACGCGTCGGCCGCCTGGATCAATTCCCTTTGGGTCACCCCCCTGAACATCGGAACCGACCGGAGCCGAATCATTCGATCCGTCCAGCCCGGAAGAACGGCCGTCGCCGGAGAAGATGCTTTGCGGCGGTCGACGGTCCATCCGGCCGCAGACAGAACGGCCAACGCCGATTCCATCACGACGGCACCCGGTTCCCGGTAAGCGTTGCGGGCAAGGTCCAGCGCACATGGGTCGCCCATCCGCCATAGCCCCTCTAAGGCCAGCGCCCGCAATTGCGGCTCCCCTTGCCCGTCCCAGAGATTCCGGAGCGGCGCAGCATAAACAGAAAGGCCACCGGCAGCCATGACATGGTAGGCCAGCATTTGTTGTGCAGCATCTCCGCTCAGCCACTGGGACACCTGGTTCCGAGCCAATAAGACCAGGCCCGGCTCACAGCCGATGCAAACGCCGCCAAGGGCCTGGGCCCGGATCCGGGGATCCGGGTGCGACAGGTAGCGTTTGCAAAAGTCCGGGGCGCCGGCCGGATCGAGCCGGATCAGCGCCGGCAGGTACATCTCCAGCAAATCAGGATCTGCACCGACGGCCAGCCGGTAGAAATCCTCCATTGCAGGGCGGGCCGTTTCCGGGGTCAGCAATTCGATCAATTGGCGCTGCACCGGCAGGGATTTGTCTTTGAGAGCGCCAACCAGAAGCTTCTGCCAGCTGCCGACGCCAGCCCGCTTCATCAAAGCGGCCCTGACCACCGCCGTCGGTCCGGTGTCCTGCTGGAGATGCCGGCGCAACACCTCCGCAGCCGCAGGGTTGTTGACGAGCGATTCGATCTGCAGCGTTTCGACCTGGTGCCAGTCGATCTGCCGCTGCTCCAGGGCCCGGATCAGAATGTTCGGATAGGTTTTTTTGAGCCGGACGGCGACCATCATCCACACCAGGGCCAACGGGGCTGCCACCAGTGAAAGAAAGCGCGGCTCTACCAGGCCGCGAACGAGGGCGAGGAAACCGGAGCCGGCAAAGTCGGCGCCGCGCACGACGCCGCCCCGGAGAACCAGCCGGATCGGACCCCGAAGGTGGTCCGGGAAAAAGTTGTACAACACCGCGCGTGCCGGGTTGTTGAGGGCAGTCTTGAGCATCTCGGTGCTGAAGCGCGCATAGATGCCGGTGAACAGATCGAACCGCAAGAAGAAGCCGACAAATGAAAGCAGGTAGTTTGCCGGGTGAAACAAGAGGCTGGTAGATACCCCCCACCGGGTGATCAGGCGGCTGGAAAGCAGAAGGGCCGAGAATATCGCCAGGTTCGACACCCCCCGAAACATTCCGAAGAAACGAAGCGTTCCGCCTTCGGTGGCAAAGTACTGGTCCACCAGGACGTTGAACTGGTAATCGAGAACCGGCAGGATCATGTTCGGTATGGCCATGAGAAGAACCAGGTACACTAGCAGATCCGACCGGCGGGCTTCGGCCGCAACCTTTCTGGCGGTTTGGACGACACCCTCCTTTTCCCTTTTTGAACCACCGGCTTTCCGATATTGCAAGGGGTGGCCGATCACCTGTTCGGTCATCTCGTTGAGCAGCGCGGCCAGCCCCATTCCGAAGGTGAAAATCCACAGGATATTGTCCACGCCGACCCAGGCGGCGATCCGGGCGGTGGCCATACTTACCGCCATGGTCCCCAGAATGCCACCGGCGACGATCAGCGTGTAGAGACGCTTGGACTGCTGGGTGGTAAACAGATCGCCGAGGATGTCCCAGTACAGAATCGGCAGAATACCGACCGCCTGGCTTTTCACGATATACAGCACCGGGTAGATCCAGTCGGCCCCGGTGGGAATCAGCAGGCGGATCCCTGCGACCGAAAGACCGTAAAAAATGAGCAGCCCGGTGAAAACCCGCAGGTTTCGAAGCCGGGTCATCAGAAGGCCAAGAAAAAGGGTGAGGCCCATGGTAAGGAGAGCTTCGGTGAGAAACACTGTGGGCAGTGCCTCCACCCCGTAGCGCTTGATAAACGCGGTCTGGGCGACGTTGTTGACCAGAATGCTGCTTGCGCTTATGACCATCTGGATGAGAGTCACCCAAGCAAGAAGCTTCCGTTCTTCCGGGTGGACTCGAAGTAGCCGCTGAAACGCCAGCACCGGAAGGAGTCCCGGGCTCAGGCTGTGGGGGTTTCGGGGGCCATTGGAAAAGATCGGTTTCACGGGTCTGTCCGGTCTGTCTCTTCTTTGCTGGAGAAAACCAATGCCCGTTCTTTTTGATGCCTGCGTGAAATATACAGCGCCCAGGAAAACAGACCCACCGCAGCGATTGCCGCCAGAATCAGTCCTTCATAATGTTTGATGTCTCCGATGAGCGCCTCCAGGGCATGGCCGAACAGATAGCCGCCACAGCCGACGGCAATCGCCCAGATCATGGCTCCGATCGCATTGAACAGCAGAAACGTCCGGAAAGGAACCGAGCCGGCGCCGATGGCAAACGGCGCCACGGTCCGAAGTCCGTACAAAAAGCGGAAAAAGACGATCATCGGGATGCGATAGCGCAACATCATCCGGTCGACCTTCGCCATCTTTGCTTTCCAACCGGGCGTTTTCCCCGTCAGCCAACGGCTGTGACGACGCCCCAGAAAGAAAAAGAGCTGGTCTCCGGCAAGGCTGCCGAAAAAGGCGGCCAGCACTACCCCATACAGGCGAAGGTATCCCCGGTGGGCAGCGAATCCACCCAAGACCAGGACGGTTTCTCCCTCCAGAAACGATTCTGTGCGGGATCGTTGAATCTTCCAACGATGGTACCTGCGAGCGGCACTTTTGCGTTTCGAATCCGGACCGAACAGTTCCAAGAACCGGTCCCCGGGTTTTTTCGCGCGAAATGATCATCGCATGGAAATGAAATTGAGATGGACTGGCCTTGATTTTGCGTGTCTCTATCCCGGGCAAAAATGCAGCCCGTTGTGTAGAGGATCGAATGCAGGTTCGTTGCTCTACGGCTTCAAAAGGAGTATCGAAATGAGAAAAAGATGGATTGCGGTGTTTGACGCCGGCGCGGCGGTTGCAGCGGAAAACAGGGTGCCGGAAACCATGGACAACTGGAACAGGAGGGACAGAAAATGTGCCCGGTCAAATGCAGCGAATGCCATCCCCGCAGCACCGGTTGACGCACATATGGCGTTCAAAGTTCAAGGGTTCGAGGTTCGAGGTTCGCCGGGAAAGGACCGGATGTCTGATTTCGGATGTCGGATGTCGGAAACAAGAAAATCGAAACAGCCAACCGTAAAGACGGACCTCTGACATCCGGCTTTGGACGCCCGGTTTGATCAAACGTGGAACTCTTGTCGAAGCCCTTAGTGTAAACGTTTTTCGGCGCCCTAAGCGGTTCCGCGGTGAGGATCTGTTGATTTGAACCGCATTGTCCCCCCGACAGCGGAGTGAATTTCACATCCCGGAGTTGACTGTTATGACCGCACCCGCACTCAAACGTCTGTGGCCTTTTTTCGGCGCCGGCCTGTTCGTCGTTGCCGCGGTGGTGCTTTGGCGGGAGCTGCATCACCTTCATCTGCAAGACATTCTCGGCCGTATCCAGCATATGCAGACCGGGCAGATCCTGGCGGCCGCCGGACTGACTCTGGCAAGCTACCTGGTCATGACCGGATACGACGCCCTGGCCCTTCGCTACATCGGCCAGAGGCTTTCCTATGCCAAAACCGCTGCGGCTTCGATGATCGGCTACGCCTTCAGCAACAACATCGGCTTTGCCATGATCGCTGGCGCGTCGGTGCGCTACCGCATCTACTCGGCATGGAACATTTCAGCCGTAGACATCACGAAGGTGGTGGTGTTTTGCACCGCAAGCATTTGGCTGGGTTTTTTGTCGCTGAGCGGCGCCGTCTTTTCGCTCGCACCGCCGCCTGCAACGGCGGCGACCGCTTTGCCCGTTTCGTGGATTCGGCCGGTCGGTATCGTCATGATGCTCACGGCCGCAGGTTATCTGGCCCTGACCGTCTTTGCCCGAAAGCCCGTTGCGATCCGGGGATGGCGGTTTTCCCTTCCCCCCTTTCGGCTTGCCGTTGGTCAGATCGCCATCGCCTCCGTGGACTGGCTGCTGGCCGGCTCCGTTCTTTATGTCCTGATGCCGCGCGGGACGGGATTGTCTTTTGGTCAGTTCATCGGGATCTTCCTGATGGCCCAGGTCGGCGGTCTGATCAGTCAGGTCCCGGGGGGCCTGGGGGTGTTCGAATCCCTGATGGTACTGATGGCCACACCGATCGTGAACGCCGGGGATCTTCTGGGCGCCCTGGTCGTCTACCGGGGGATTTATTATCTTTCGCCCCTGCTGTGCGCCACCCTTGCCATGGGCATCCTGGAACTGCTGCGGGAGCGAGGCCGGCTGAAACGGCTCCAGGAAATTGCCGCCGGAGCGCTGCCCGGGCTTCTGATCCCCGTTGTCAGCTTGATGGTATTTGTCGCCGGAGCGGTGTTGCTGTTTTCAGGGGCGCTGCCGGCGCTGCCTCCCCGTCTGGCCTGGTTGAAAACGGTCCTTCCCCTGCCGCTTCTCGAAATTTCCCATTTCCTCGGCAGCCTGGCGGGCATGGGTCTGCTGCTGCTGGCCCGCGGTCTGCACCGCCGACTGGACGCCGCCTACCTGCTGACGCTGGTTCTTTTGGGGGCGGGGATCCTGGCCTCTTTGTTCAAGGGATTTGACTACGAGGAGGCGTCGATCCTCGCCCTGGTGTTTGTATTGATGATGCCCAACCGGCGCTATTTTTACCGGCGCGCTTCCATTTTTTCCGAGCGGTTCACCGTAGGATGGACCGCGGCCGTTGCCGTGGTGCTCGGCACCTCGATATGGCTGGGCCTGTTCGCCTTCCGCCATGTGGACTATTCCAGCCAGCTCTGGTGGCAATTCAGCTTCCATGCTGATGCGCCCCGGTCCATGCGTGCGGTTATCGGCGCTCTGGGCCTTGCCCTGGCCTTTGCCGCCGCCCGGCTCCTTCGCCCCGCCCCCCCCGGCCTTGCTTCCGACGAAGCAGAGCCGCCGCCAGAGGTGGTGGCCGTCGTGCAGGCCTCCCCCAGCGCCGAGGCCAACCTGGCCCTGCTCGGCGACAAGCGTTTCATGCTCAACGAATCGAAAACCGCCTTTATCATGTACGGTGTGTCGGGCCAGAGCTGGGTTGCCATGGGAGATCCGGTCGGACCTGCGGAGCAGTGGGCCGAGCTGCTGTGGCGTTTCCGGCACGAGGCGGACCGGTATGGTGACCGGGCGGTATTTTACGAGGTCGGCCACGAAAGGCTTCATCTGTATCTGGACATGGGCCTGACCCTGTTCAAGCTCGGCGAGGAGGCCTGCGTTCCGCTTTCCGGCTTTTCCCTGGAAGGAAGCGCGAAAAAAGATCTCCGGTACATTCATCGCAAACTGGCAAGGCAGGGGTGCGTCTTCGAATGGGTGCCGAAGGCAGGCGTTTCGGCCTATGTCGACACCCTCAAAGAGGTCTCCGACGCGTGGCTGAAGGCCAAAAACACCCGGGAAAAAGGCTTTTCCCTCGGTTGCTTCGATCCGGCCTACCTGACCCGGTTCCCGGTGGCCCTCGTGCGGCAGGCCGGCCGAATCGTCGCTTTTGCCAACATCTGGATCAGCGGGGGAAAGGAGGAACTCACCGTGGACCTGATGCGCTATCATTCCGATGCGCCGGCCGGGGTGATGGATTTTCTCTTTGTCGAGCTGATGAGGCGGGCGGCGGCCAAGGGCTACGGGCGATTCAACCTGGGCATGGCCCCGCTGACCGGCCTGGAAACCGGCCCCCTAGCCCCCCTCTGGCACCGGTTCGGTACCCTGGTGGCCCGGTTTGGGGAGCACTTCTACAATTTCGAGGGGCTGCGCCAATACAAGGAAAAATTCGACCCGGTCTGGGCGCCCCGGTATCTGGCCCAACCGGGAGGGTGGACGCTTCCCCGCACCCTTGCCGACATCGGCGCTTTAATTTCCGGCGGTTTGAGGGGTATCGTGCTCAAATAGGTCAGCCCCGCCGCCGGCGCGGTGTTCAAGAAGAACCATCTCTGAACTCGGCATGAAATGGTCGGACTTTTGGCAATTTCACCCTCCATCACAGGAAATGCAAAGCAATGAAGCGCTATCGGAATCGTTATCCTGCTCCTTTCGGCCGGCACTGCGGCGGATATCGACGCCATGCAGGAAGAATCCCTGGACTTCAGCCGGTTCGCCACGGTCCATATCTATCGGCAGCACCCGCACCCGGCCCATGTGGTTTTGTTCGTCTCCGGAGACGATGGGTGGGCCGGCATCGACCGGGAAGTGGAAAAAGGCGCAGGCCGTTCTGCTCGGCTACTCCCTGGGCGCCGACCTGCTGCCGGCCATGGCTGCACGCATCGAGCCCGTGACAAGGGCCAGGGTCCGGCTGATCACGCTCCTTGCGCCGGGTACCCAGGCCGCCTTCGAATTTCATCTGGGATTCACTCCACCTTATTGATCTGTCGATGTACGTTTTTGGAGGGAAAAATGAGAAAGACTGCATTTTCGGCTTTTTCGTTCGGACTGTCTCTGTTTCTTTCGCAATCCGCGCTGGCAGAAGTTTGCAGTGAGCCGATCCCGGAGATCTTCGAACGGGTGTCTTCTGCAGTGGTCGGCATCACGGCAGTGAGCGTGGCCCCTTACAGTATGAAGGACTCTGGTGGAGGCCGTTGAGCCGGGCAGTACTGCCGAAAAAGCCCGGCTCCTCGGAGGGGTATCGCCGGTCAGTGTCTGTAGCCACGATTTTCTTTTCGGAGGGGATATCGTCGTCTCTTTGAACGGAATCGGTCTCAGCGAGCCTGGAAACTAGGAAAAAGCGGTACAACCCTTGCAGGCGGACGACAGGGTGAAACCGGAGACCTACCGGGGGGGAAATGCTGAAGATGAATTTTGCCCTGCCTGAACGCAATATTCTGCCTGGCGATCTTCCCGGCAGTCACCTGGGAACGCTGCAGCAGGGTGCGGTGAACTGACATTCAGACAGACGTTCGGAGCCGACTATGGAATCGATAAGCGGCATCTTTATTATCGACCGGCTCCTGTCGTTGCGTTCGCTCGCCGATATCTTCGTTCTTTCTGCAGGAATCTTCTTTCTGTACCGGACGCTTCTGCGGCTTGGCACTTGGAAGATTGCAGTGGGGGTGCTGGCGGCGATTCTGGTCTATCTGGTGGACGCCTTGCTCGACTTGAAGGGGGTCGAGTGGGTTTTCGGCAACGTCAGCCACGTGGCGGCAATCGCCCTGATCGTGATCTTCCAGCCGGAGCTGCGAAAGGTGTTCGAGCGGGCTGTATCGATGCGCAGGGGTAAAAACCTTGGAGAAGGAAAAGAACTGGCCCGGATCGTGGAAGAGGCGGCCGCTGAACTGGCCCGGCAAAAACGGGGGGCGATTATCGTGTTTCCGGGCCGGGAACCGTTCAAGGAGTGGCTCTCAGGAGGGGTGCCCCTCAACGCCGAGCCGAGCCTTTCCCTTCTGTTGAGCATCTTCGATCCGCATTCGCCAGGCCACGACGGTGCCCTGATCATTCGAAACGGAAAAATTTCCAAGTACGGCGTAAGGTTGCCGATCTCTGAAACGTCCAAACTCCCGCAGGAATACGGCACCCGTCACCATGAAACAATGGGGCTCTCGGAAAAAACAGACGCCTTGGTGATCGTTGTCTCCGAGGAACGCGGCGCCGTATCGATTTTTCACAAGGGACTTTTCCATCGAATCGATGACTTAGGGAAAATCGCCGATGCCATCCTCGATCACTGGAAGGATACCGCCTCCTACCCGCTTGAAATTCCTTCCGGGAAAAGCCGGCGCAGTGTCATCGCCGAGCTGTCGGCCAGCCTGGCCCTGGCTGTATTTTTCTGGTCGGCGCTGATGATCTCCGAGGCCGAAATATTGGAAAAGGTGGTGTCCGTGCCGGTGGAATACACGGCCTCTCCGCCGACCCTGGCCATGGTCGGAGAAAAGCAGCAGGAGGTGCGGCTTCACTTGGCAGGTCCCAAATCGGACCTGGATTCATCAAGCCCTGCCCAGATGGCCGTAAAAATCGATCTGTCGAAATCGTCGAGCAGGAACTGCCGGTAAAACCGCAACTGGTTGGAAAACTGCCCGCCGGGGTCAAAATCAGGGCGGTTCATGTCCTCCCATCGTCAGTCAAAGCGCTGCTGCCGGCCGATACCGCCAAAGCCAAAAAGTTCGTCCTGACCACCACGCCCATCTATCTGGAAGGCCTCTCCGACTCCACCCAAATCTTTTGCAAGATCGTCGCCCCCCCGTCGGTGCAGCCGGCGGACAAGCGGTGGCCGGATGTCGAGATCAACATCGAGATCGTGCCGGAAAAAGGCGCCGCCGGAAAATAGTGGAGATTCGCCATGAGTCAGGGGCAGGGATATATCGTCCCCCTGACTGAAGGGACCATCGCCAAGCCTATGATTCTTGAGGTGTTTCTGGCCTGTATTCGCCGGCCAGGGCGGCAACAAGGATTGGACGACAGTGCATCTCCGGATGCTGCTTCATTGAGGTAGTCTTCGAATCGACGGAACCGGCACTCTATTAACTCCACCCGGCCCCGCCCCCCCGGAGGCAGAACGCCTCCGGGGGTGGGCAGGCATGTCGTCGATGGATGTCTATTGAGAGGCCGCTGACTTCGGTTCATTGGGAACGGTAACGACTTCGACCCGGCGGTTAATGGCGCGACCCTCCGGGGACAGGTTGCTCACCTTCGGCATGGATTCGCCGTAACCGACGGTTTTCATTTGATCCGGGGCTATCCCCTTTGCCGACAGATAATCGAACGCAGCCCGGGCGCGTCGCTCGGAAAGCTTCTGGTTGTAGGATTCCGGTCCCGTGTTGTCGGTATGTCCCTCGATGATGGCCTTCATCCCCGGCGTCCGGTTCAGTTCGACGGCGATTTGATCGAGGACACCCATGGCAGCGCTGCTCAAATCTGCCTTGTCGAAAGCAAAGTGGGCCATCGGAAAAATCACCGGCACCGGCGCGGCTTCCGGAGCAGGCGCAGCCATCACCGGCGGCTCGATCTCATCTGCCGCGGGCGCCGCATCGGCGATCTCCAGATAGAAAATGTCCTGAACGAATGCCGCCATGTTCTGCCGGTCGGCGAGAAGCACCTTGCCCTCTGCATAGGCGCACGGGCCCAGACGGCTGATGGCATGGAGCGTCAATTCGCCCTTTGGTTTGTCGGCCAGTGAAATGACGTGAAAACAGGGCCCGGGGAATTCGTCGCGGACGCTGCGCGCCGCCGCAACCGGGTCTCCACCCTGGTTGGCAAGACCGTCGGAGACCAGGATCACCGCCGTATGAACCAAAATTGATTTTTTCCGTCCGATCGTCTGCGCCATCGATGCGGTCGGCTCCCCGCGCGCTGCATCTCCGGAACATACCCCACGTTGCGGCGGCAAAAGCACTGGACCGCGGCGCAATAGGTATAATGAGCAAACGGTGTGCCAGCTTCCTAACAGGTTGATATGCAGACAAAAGATATTTTCTCAAGAAACCGATCAGACCTTGGACATCTGATCGGTGGACCTGGGGCGAAAGATCAACCCGACGGGCCGTGATGGAAGACGCCCTTTGCCGGGGGGACAACGACCTGAATGAGTGGGCCGTCCACAGGGGCAACCTCCTGCGGAAAATTGTCATGAGCATCGGCGGCATTCCGCTGCTGTATATTGGAGACCAATGGGGAATGATGAACTACCCCCGCCACAAGCAGCGGGGAATGAACCCGATGAAGGGGCTATCCTTCGATCTGAAGGAAGGACGTTGGCAGGCGATACACCGGGGAGGCATCGGCGTATGTCAACACGCCGTCGGTGAGCTCTTCCATCTCGTATCGGTGGGCACAGGCTTCGCAGGACCAGAAAGGCCACTGGTTCTTTACCGCCTCATCGAGGCACTGCCGGTAATACGGGCAGAAAAGGTTCCGCTGGCCGTCTTCGTTGAGGGGATTCAGATCCGTTTCCATGGCCGCGTCCTCCCGGTTTTGAGTCTGATCTATATATTTCATAATGCCGGATACACGGTGATGTCCATAAGCCGCAGGCTTCATTTTTACTGAAGTGCTCCCGGACAACCGGGAAAAAATCTTATCTGAAACCTCCCATAAAGCTGGGAAAAAGCCTTGCATCCGCCCGGAAGCCATAGGGTAACGAGAAGAATCCAATCGACCGAATTTGGAAGCCTTCGGAAATGCCGATTCTGATTTCCGGCGCCCCTTGCCGGGATTCAAGGAAAAATCCATTGAAAATCAAGGCATCTTCGCTTGGTTCGGAAGATGGTATGCTTCCTGCAGCGGCAAGGAAAAGACGTATGCGTCAACCCGATCCGGTTCTGCGGCGGAACAGAAGGAAGGAGAAAATGCCCACCTACGAGTTTGTGTGCAAGAAATGCAAAAAAGAGTTCACCCTGGTGCTCCGGCTCAAGGAGTATGAAAAAGGCGGGTTTTCCTGCCCCAAGTGCAAGAGCAAAGAGGTGGAGCAGAAAATTTCCGTCTTTCAGACGAAAACCTCGAAGAAAAGTTAGGACAACATCCCACCCAGCAACTACTTCCGGTTCGTCACCCCGTGAGCTGAGTTTACTTTGCGCATCCGGTAGTGGGAAACCAGCCACTCGGCGCCGCCGTTGAACCCCCACAGCTCGGCGCAAGCCATGAAAAAGATCCGCCACCGCTGCAGCCACAGGTCCGCATTTTCCTCGCCGTAGACACCGGCCAGGATGGGGCGGATCTCGGCGTTTTTTGCGTCCAGGTTGGAAAGCCACGCTTCGGCGGTTTTGGCGTAGTGAACACCGGACACCCGCCAGTGGTCTTCCACGGCCAGGTCCGTCTGCAGATGGAAAAGCAGGTCGTCTGAGGGCATCATTCCGCCGGAGAAAAAATGGCGGCCCATCCAGTTGCCGCCGCCTTCGGTTTCAAAGGGGTAGGCAAACTCCCGGTGCGTGAAGATATGAATAAAAAGCTTGCCGCCGGGCCGCAGCCAACCCGCCACTTTTTCCAGGAGCCGCTCCCAGTTTCGCATGTGTTCGAACATCTCCACCGACACCACGCGGTCAAAGCGCCGGTCGATGGAAAATTCGTTCATGTCGGCGGTGAGAATCACCGCATTGGTGAGGCCCTTTTCTTCCAACCGCTGTTCAATGAACCGTCGCTGGGGCAAGGAGTTGGACACGGCGGTGATCCGGCTGCCCGGAAAGTGCTCGGCCATCCAGACCGTGAGCGACCCCCAGCCGCAGCCCAGCTCGAGGATGTCCTGTCCATCGGCAAGCTCGGCGCGCGCCGCGGTCAGGCCGAGCATGGCCGCCTCGGCCGCGTCCAGCGTCTTCACCCCCGGCGGAAAGTAGCATCCGCTGTACTTGAGGTGGGGGCCCAGGACTTTTTCGAAAAACGCCGGGGGCATTTCGTAGTGCTGATCGTTGGCCTTTTCCGGCACCAGGGCGATGGGGGCGCGCCTCATCGCCTCGATGAACCGCTGCTTTCTGGCGCTCTTTGCCCGGCTACCTCCCCGGCCTTCCTGGTGGAGCCTCACCCGGTCGAGCATTCGGATCCCCCACCGAATCGCCGGATCGGGAATCCTCCCCTTGTCAACCAGTTCAATCAACGGCTTCATGCTTGAATCCTTTCAGAAATTTACTGCCATTTTGTACACAAAGCAGTATTCACCGCAGAAGCGCAGAGAAGAAATAAAAAAAGCCGGTTTCTCCGCGTTCTCTGCGTCTCCGCGGTGAGTTCATGATTGTCTTGCCATTTGTTGCCTTCATCACTTGGGCCTCTACCGCTGCAGGTCTCGTTTCGGCTTTCGCGGGAAAAACGCCGGCACGGTCTCGATGTACCTGCGGTAGGCCGGGCGCTTTTCGGCGATGGTCTTTTCGGTCAACGGTACGCCGGTCATCTTGGTCAATACCAGGGTGATCAGAAGCGGGCTGATCACCGTCCAGAAACTCGCCGGCGTCGACAGCACGACGACGAAGATCCCCCACCAGACCAGCGCCTCGCCGAAGTAGTTCGGATGCCGGCTCCAGGCCCAGAGGCCTTTGTCCATGACCTTGCCCCGATTCTCCGGACGCCGTTTGAAAGCGGCCAGCTGGGCATCGGCCACGGCCTCGATGAGCATTCCCGCCGCCCAGAGCATTGTTCCCACGATATCCAGCCATGTCAGGGTCGAAGGCTCAGATCGCACGACCCCGTGCTGCAGCGCCCAGGCGATCACCCACAGAAACAGCGCCTGGAGCCAGAAGACCTTTCCGAGGCTAACGATCCAGAACCGGCTCCCGGCCGCCTTTCGCCAGCTTCCGTACCGGGGGTCCTCCCCCTTGCCCCAGTTTCGCCGGGTCAGGTACACAGAAAGCCGAAGCCCCCAAACTGTGGTAAGCAGGCAAAGAAGGAGACTGCGTCCGGCGCCGCCGTCGGCCAAAATGAAGCTGTTCCATGCAACCAGGATAAACCCGAGACCCCAGAGACTGTCGACCACCGTCACGTTTCGAAGTGCGAGACTGATCGCCCAGCCCAGGGTCATGAGGCCGCCGACGGCAACCAGGTTCCAGAAGAAGATGACCAGTTCGTTTCCCATGTTGGACTCTCCGAATACTTAAGGAAGATTTACAAGGTTTTCTCTGCGCCCTCTAGGCCTCGGCGGTGCGTATTCCTTGATCTGAGAACCGTCACTGAAATTATGGCGTCGAGTACTGCATCAGATGGATGCCGGCCCCACAAAACAGCGCTGCGGATAGAGTGGATCGCAGGCCGTGTTTCCCTCCTGCCGGCTGCGGATCCCTTGCCGGATTTCTGCGTGAACCGTGGCGCTGATCGGGTATCCCAGGGCCACGACCAGCCCGATCAGGTTGCACACCGACGGCACCAGGGCATAAAGCACCCGGAGAGTGAAGACCACCGATTCGTTCTGGACCGCGTTTGGCGTGTAGCCTGCGACGCCGAGGAACAACAGACCGGCCCCGACGCCCACAGCGGCGGCGGCTTTTTTGGCAATCGACCAGAGCCCGATGTAGCGCCCCTCCTGTCTTTGACCCGTGCGAAGTTCATCGTAGTCGATCACGTCCGCCTGGATGGCGGACGGCAGCGCCAGGGTCGCACCGAACCCGATGCCCGAGATGAAGACCAGGACGCCGTAGAGCACGACATCGCCCGGGCCGAGGAAAAAGACCCCGGCAAATGCGCCGGTGTTGATCGCCATTGACCCGATCCAGGCGCTCTTTTTTCCGATCCGGGAGGAAAGTCGAACCCAAGCGGGGAGAAACACAATTCCGGTTACGAAATACAGCAGCAGAAAAAAGTCGGCTGCATCGGATTGAAGTACATATTCCACGTAATACAGGATCAGCGTTGCCGGCAGATTGCTTCCCACAGCGGCGATGGTGTAGGCCGCCAGCAGGATGACAAAGGGCCGGTTCTGCCAAACGTCCCTGAAACCGGAAAACACCCCGCCGAAACTTGGGGTGTAAAACCGCTCCCGGATCTGCAATACGCACCACAGGCAGGCCCCGATGAGCAGCGGTGCGTACAGCACCGAAATCCAGAAAAATTTTGCCCGCTCCCCGGCCGGGTCGTCGGAAAGACCGAACACCGCCTGCACCAGGGCTGGAGAGCTGGCAGCGGCCAGGGTTCCGGCAATCAACAGGCCGTCTCGGACACCGAACAGTGATGTCCGCTCGTTGTAGTCCATACTGATCTCAGGACCCATCGACTCGAACGGGACGACCACCACCGTCCAGAAGAAAAAAAGAACAAAGATGAACACACCAAACCACACCGTGGCCGCGGCAACTCCCATGGACGCCGGCGGAACGAACAAGAACACCAATGCGGCCGCCACAAACACCGAACCAATAGCGATGTAGGGCCTTCTTCTGCCGAACCGGGACCGGGTCCGGTCCGACAGCAGCCCGATCAACGGGTCTGTGAGGGCATCGAAGATCCGCACTCCGAACAGCAAGGCGCCGATTATCGCCACGGGAATCCCCACCACATCCGTGTAGAACTTCGGGATATATACGTAGACCGGAATTCCCACCACGGCCAGGGCAAACGCCGGCGCCCCGTAGGCGATCTTCTTTCGCAGCGGAATCCTGTCCTGATTTTGTTTTTGAGAATCCGTGTTCAAGTTCGTGGCCCCTTTTTTGAAATCCAATGCCCTCAGTAATTCAACGATTCGAATGCCCTCTCATCGCCGATCGCCATGAGCGGGTTATCGCTGCCCCAGCAGCGCGGCTTTAAACGACCGGCTTACCGGCTCCGGTCCGAGCCAGATGGAAAACAGGGCGGCGGCAAATTCTGTCCCCTCGATGATTCCTCTGGGCTCACCGTTCAAGGAAAGCTCGGTTCCCCTTCCCGGGACGTAGGTCAGGGCATATCGGTCACCGGGTTTAACATCAACGTAAAGGGAATTGTGATATTCGATTTTGGGCATCAGCCGGGCCAGGGTTTCTTCGTCCACGTTCCTGGAGATCCCCTCGATGGTGGCCGGCCCGAAGTCTTCGCCGTCGATGGCATGGAAGTACTCGACCTCGAGACGTTTGGCCGTGTCGGAAAGCACCTGGGACGGATCGACTCCCGGAGGCAGGTAAAGGGCGCCCACATAGGCCTTGATAAACCCCATGTACCGCAGCAGCCCGGCTCCGGAGAGCTCGAGAACCTGATCCGCTGTCCGGTGCACGGGCTCGAACTTCACCCCTTCCACCTGGGAAGCGCCGGCCGGAAAAACGGCAACGGCGCCGGCAAGCAAACAAAATATGCCAAGTTGAATGATTCGTCGTTTCATATCCCCTCCGTTCGGAACCCCGCAACGCTCCGTTGCGGTGGTGGCTAAAGCGCGTCGGTGATTTACTGCGGGCATCTTTGTTAAGTTGTTCTAATAATATGATGCCTGCAGGTGGGTCTTTCAAGTGGTGACTAGTAGTTGGGCTATCAGGAGGAAAACCCATCATTTTTCTTCCGGGTGGACCATGCCAAAATGTTGACCACTTTCAGGGAACCTTTTGAATCCCCTTCCATTTTCAGGGCTTTACCTTGACTGCCCGGAGTTTTGGGGGTATGCTCTTTTGGGGTTGCTAACGGAGGCGAAAGGAGGAGGGCATGGCGGTATTGACCATATCGCGTCAATTCGGCGCCGGAGGAAAAACCTTGGCCGAAAAGGTGGCCGAACGGCTCGGCTACACCATTGCCACGGAAGAAATCATCGAACAGCTGGCCGAATCGGCAAAAGTTTCCCCGGAGAATCTCCCCTCCTTTGAAGCAGAACAGGATTTTCTGGGCCGTCCGGCTTCCGGGGTGCTGTCTCCCCGTCGGTTCCTCGATCACATTCTCGATCCACACCGCAATTTCATGGAAGGCAGTCTCTACGTGAAACTGCTTTATGAAATCATTCCGAAGATCGCCAAAAAGGACAACACGGTCATCGTGGGAAGAGGCGCCCAGTTCATTCTCAAGGGAGCGTTCAACGTTCATCATGTCCTGCTCGTGGCTCCCGAGGATTTTCGGGTCCGCTTCATGGTCGACGCCTATGACCTGACACTGCCTGAGGCTCGCAAGATCGTACACCGCCAGGAAAAACGACGGACGGCCCTGATGCGGCTGTTTCACAAAACCGACTACGACCAGCCCTGGCACTACGACCTCGTGCTCAACATGGCAAAGCTCGATATCAATACGGCGGTCGACTTTGTCTGCGCGTTGATCGAAACAGAAACCGGCGAATAGGGGTTCTTCGCCGATCCTACAGGCGGTCGGACCCGGCGAAACCCTTTTTCGACTCCTTTGACCCATCCCCCATTTTGGCGACTGCTCGAGACCTCATGCCCCCCCTTGCCCAGCACCGGCGCATGTCGAATCTTTTCCTGAGAGCCCGAATCCTTTCCACGGTCCGGGCATTCTTCCAGGAGAGCGGCTTTTTGGAAGTGGAAACCCCGGTGCGGATTCCGACCCCTCTTCCCGAGGCCCACATCGATGCGGTGGCAGCAGGCGGCGCCTACCTTCAAACCTCCCCCGAAGGGTGCATGAAGCGCCTGTTGGCTGCCGGCTTTTCGAAGATCTATCAGATCTGCCGGTGTTTCAGAAAAGGAGAAAGAGGGTCCCGCCACCTGCCGGAATTCACGCTGCTGGAATGGTACGCCGAAGGAGAAGACTACCGGGATCTGATGCGATTCTGCGAGGCGCTGTTTGACCGGATTGTCCGAAAGTTGAACCGGACCGGTGAACCTCTTTGTTTCGCGGGGCACAGAATCGATCTTTCCCCTCCCTGGCCGCGCCTTTCGGTGAAAGAGGCCTTTGCCCGCTATGCCGACCGGACCCTCGAACAGGCCTTGAGCGAGTCCTGCTTCGACGAGGTCTTGGGCCTTCAGATCGAACCGCAGCTGGGACTTTCCCGGCCCGTGTTCCTGTGCGACTATCCGGCCGCCCACGGTGCCCTGGCGCGCCGGAAAGCGGATGATCCGCGCCTGGCCGAGCGATTCGAGCTATATATCGCCGGCCTGGAGCTGTGCAACGGATTTTCAGAACTGATCGATCCGGCAGAACAGCGCCGGCGGTTTGTCGAGGAGCTCGCCCGGCGCCAAGAGGCCGGCAAGACCGTCACCCCCATGCCGGAGCGCTTTCTTTCCGACCTTTCCGGTATGCCGGCGGCGGCAGGCAACGCCATGGGGGTGGACCGTATGGTCATGCTCTTTGCCGGCGCGCAAACCATTGACGAGGTAACGGCGTTCACTCCTGAAGAACTGTAGGCGCGTCTATGCTTTTTCCAGTCTGTCAGGACTTTTTCCACCCCGACAAAATGAGAACCGGTGCCCCGACACCGATTGTCTGACCGGTTCCCCCTGAATTTTGGTTCGGTGCACTCCGTTCGGGTTCTCCAGGGCCCTGAAGGGATGTGCCGGTGCTTGTGCTCGCCTTCGGGCACCGGCTGCAGGATTCTGGCATGCGGATTGCTTTCTCAATTTGCATGCGATGGGACGGTTGACCGGATCGAATGATCACAGGGATGATTTTCATCGCCAAGCCGGCAGGGAGTGGGAAATGAAAATGACCGAGGTTCGACAGATGGCCAAGGAGCTGGAAATCCCATCCTTTGGCAAAAGCAAGGTTCAGCTGGTCCGGGAAGTCCAGAAGAAGCAAGGCTTTTTCGACTGCTTTGCCACCGTGGGCGACTTTTGCGACCGGTACGACTGCATCTTCCGCAGCGCCTGCTTCGAGGAGAGCAAAAAGCGCCAAAAGAAGTAGCGGCAGTTTTATGCAAACGACCGGCTGGTTGCCTCCCGCACGCCCGCGTTGGGCGTTGCCTGGCGGCATGGGCGAAAAAAGCGCAACATCCCTTCTGTGACGACCCTGACTACTTCGCCCCGCCGTCGCCGTCCCCGGATCGCCCGCCTTCCGGCGCCTTGGTCTTGGCGCCCGCCTCCTGAGCCACCGACACCTTTGCCTCCGGGATCCAGCTGCGGATATGGACATCGCGTTGGGGAAAGGAGATTTCGATGCCGCGCTCCTTAAAGATCCGGTCGATCTCGAACCGAATCGCAGTCTCCACTCTGAGCATGTTGTCGATGTCGGTCCAGATCCGAAGCCGGAAAATCAGGGCACTGTCGCCGAAATCGGTGAACAGAACGTCCGGGGCCGGCTGTTTGAGCACCTTCGGCGTGGATCCCGCGATTTCCAGCAGCGTGTCCCGTACCAGGGTCACGTTGGATCCGTAGGCCACCCCCACCGTGATGCTTCTTCGAAGCCGCTTGTCCTTGAAGCTCCAGTTGGTGACCTGACTGCTGACGAAATCCGCGTTGGGAATGATCAGCGAAGCGTTGTCGTAGGTCTGCACCACCGTCGAGCGGACGTTGATCTTTTTGACCGTGGCCCAGGTGCCGTTGATCTCCACGTCGTCTCCCACCTGGATCGGCCGCTCGAAGAGCAGGATGATCCCGGAAACGAAGTTGTTGAAGATATTCTGCAGCCCGAAGCCGAGCCCGATGCCCAACGCGCCGAAACCAACGGCCAAAGAGGTAGTGTTGAGTCCGAAGGCGTGAAGCGCGATCAGGATGCCCAGCATCCAAATAATATAGACGGTGATGGTGGTGATCGAATCCTGAAGGCCGGCGTCCATTCCGCTGCGGGTCAGAAACTTGGTCTGAAAAATCCACCGCCACAGCCGGACCACCGCCTGGGTGGCCAGCAAGACGAACACGGCATAAAGCAGGCCGAGGAAGCTGAAGCTCATGCTTCCGATCTGCACCGAGTGGCCCAGCCCCTGATAGATCCTGGCCAGGACCACCTGCCTGCCCCCCCATGCCAGAATGAGGGCGACAACGATGGATATCAACCACAATAGCTGTCCGATCCGGATCATGAACCACTGGATCGGATACTCGTCATGGATCAGTTCATTGCGCTCGGCGGCCCTCTTTTGCCGGTAGTAGACGTCCCACTCGCGAAGTAGAAAGAAGGCAACCGCCCACCAGAGGGCCACCACCAGGCTCCTGCCCCATGACAGCATCCAGTAAACCGAAAGCGCGCCGTAGCCGACCATTTCCAGGAGCAGGGCCGCTCCAACGACCAGGTATCCCAGCGACTTTGCCGGTGTCATCAGATAGCGAATCCGGCCGATGTTCGCGGCAAACTGTGCTGTCTTCTCCCGGGTTTCCTGGAACCGCCAGAAGGAAATCTGCCAGCCGAGCATCCACAACAAAAAGGCGAGCCGAAAGATGAGCAGCAGCCCGGCGCCGGGTCCCAGCGCCCAATGAAGGACCAGATACGCCCAGGCAAAATACCGGATCGTCTTGACCATCCGCCGCAAGCGGGCCTCGGATTGAGGCGTCAGCCGGCCCTCTTCCTTCCAGAAGGAAAGCGCAATCCGAACCCACCGCGTCAGCAGAGTCGCGAGCAGCAGGTGTGCGACCAGCTGGATCGACGGCGTGGAAAGGTAGAACACCTCGAGCCGGGAGCAAAGATACACAAAGGCGGTCAGGCCGGTCAAAATCAAGGATCGGTTGACCAGCCGAAGGGCCAGAAGGTGCCATGCGCCGAGCCGCTCACGGACCGGGTGGACTTCGCGGGGGGCAAGCCCCCGGCGAAGCCGGACCAGCAGTCCTGCGAAAACGACCATCAGCACCGCAAAAGAAACCAGCACCAGCCCTGCCCCGCGCCAGAGCTGCGCCGCCTCTTCGGCCCAGAACTCCGGATGGGACAGCACCCGGATCTTTCCGGCCAGCCGTTTTCCCTCCTCCACCAGAAACGTCCAGGCCTGGAGCGATAAAGGACTTTTCCGCCGATCGAACAGCTTGCTGGTTCGGCTTTCTTCCACCCGCTGTTCGAATTTGTTCGACAACTCGGTAAAAGAGCGCCGGATGTTCTCCATCTGCGAAATGCGATAGGTGTATAGCTCCTGGAGCTTTTCGAGCACCGTCGCCTTTTCGGCCAGAAGACCGCGCAGGGTTTTGGCCCGCTTCAAGAACGCCTGGGCTTCCGAATCGGCCTTCGGAAATTTGGAGATCTCCGCGATCTGCCGCCCCAGCAGTTCCTGCTGCTGCCGGCTGTTGGCCAGTTCAGCTTCGACATTTTCCTTTTTGGGCATCATCTCCCCGAGCTGCTTTTGGAGGTCGGTCAGGGAGGTACGTATGTCCGACCAAGCCTTTTCCAAGTCCTCCAGTTCGGGGTTCGAAGACAGCAGCAGATTCCCGTAGATGGAAAGCTGGATCTGATAGGCATTGGCGGCGGTCGCCAGAGAAATTTTGATATCCTGAAGGTTTTTGAGCTGTCCGCGGTAGCGTTCCAGCTTGGTTTTCTCGATGTCTACCGTTTCCTCAATGGAGCGGTTCAACTCCGAAAGCGACGCCTTCGGATCGACCGCGACTTCCGACTCCCGGCACAGGCCGGGAGAAGAAAACAGAAACCATAGGATCGCAGGCAGCGCCAGCCAGACGACCAAAGACCGTTTTGCGGGCCGATGCCGGCGGATGAAGTCAACGAGCGCGCGCCGCCGAAATCCCGTCAGTTCGAAGAAAGCCGGAATCCGGAACCGATCCGAAACACTGGATCCGGGCTTTCGCCGTAGGAACGGCAGGTGATTTTGAGATGTCTTGGAAGTCATCGCGGCTCCATTTTCTCTAAGATTTTCCGGCGGCGATCCGGTCCGGGTTTCTCCGGCCGGTCGCCATCCGTTTTTCCGCTCCCGCAAGCGGCGGCTCC
>Ga0272443_10000260_pt1 | contig 99916 bp, 75 predicted proteins | sample SSMAcet12_FD_193581 | JGI IMG/M metagenome (GOLD analysis project Ga0272443, IMG submission 193581) | Marine sediment archaeal communities from Little Sippewissett salt marsh, Falmouth, MA, United States - SSM-Acet-12 | ecosystem: Environmental > Aquatic > Marine > Wetlands > Sediment ... | reverse complement strand
AAGTTAAAAAAAAAGAGAGGCAGACTATGAAGGCAAAGTTAACAATCACGGTTATGGTAATCCTGTTTATGGGGCTGGCATTCCCGGCCATCGCCGAGAATTCACCGGCCGTTAACAACAACAGTGCGGATCCATCGGAGTTTATTTCGCCGCATGAGAGTTTTGAAATCGAGGTAGCCCGGCGAGCAGGTTTTGAGGGTTCGCCAAACCTTGACGGTTTTGATGTCGCGCTTGACCCGGCCACCGGTGTTCCCCGACTGCGATCGGAAACGGCCGTAATGGACGATGACGATGATTACTGGCACGGCCTTACGTCCGGGTTGAATGACGCTGTCTCATGCCTGGCAGTTTACAACGGCGATCTTATCGTCGGGGGCATTTTCACAACGGCCGGTGGGGTTGCGGCCAATCATATTGCGCGCTGGGATGGTTCGACCTGGCATGCGCTCGGATCGGGAATGGACTCCAGTGGTGTCAGTGCGCTTGCCGTATATAACAACCAGTTAATCGCCGGAGGGGCCTTCACAACAGCCGGTGGGGTGGCCGTAAATAATATCGCCGCCTGGGATGGTTCCTCCTGGTCACCGCTTGGCTCCGGGATATCAGGAGCGGTTGTCTATTCCCTCACTGTCTATGGCAACCAGTTAATAGCCGGGGGAAATTTTGGAATGGCGGGCGGAACGAACGCAAATTATATCGCCGCCTGGAACGGTTCGACCTGGTCGCCGCTGGGAACGGGAACAGGCCATCAGGTTTTTAGTCTCACTGTCTATGACAACAAATTAATTGCCGGGGGATGGTTTACCACCGCGGGCGGAACGACCGCCAATTATATCGCCGCCTGGAATGGTTCTTCCTGGTCGCCGCTGGGAACTGGAATGAATGCGCCGATTTGGTTAAATGGTTTCACCATCTATGACAACCAGTTGATTGCCGGGGGATATTTTACCACTGCGGGCGGAACGACCGCTAATTATATTGCCGCCTGGGACGGTTCGACCTGGTCGCCGCTGGGAACCGGAATGAGCGATGCTGTCGGAGGCCTTACTGTATATGACAACCAGTTAATTACCGGTGGAATTTTCACAAATGCCGGCGGCGTTTCGGCCAATCATATTGCCCGCTGGGATGGTTCGACCTGGGATTCACTCGGATCGGGGATGAATAACCAGGTGCGAGCCCTTACCGTTTACAACGGTGAGCTGATCGCGGCGGGATATTTCACGACTGCCGGCGGGAAAGACGCACATTATATCGCCGCCTGGAATAAACCGGCTGCCGATACTGATGGTGATGGTGAACCTGACTCGACTGATTGGGACGATGATAACGACGGGGTAGCCGACGGCACCGATACTGATTCATTCGATCCTTATATTTGTGCAGATTCCGATGGCGATGGATGCGATGATTGCTCGATTGGAGTTGATGGTTTTGGGCCTCTCGCGGACAATGACCCCGCCAACGATGGCACCGATACGGATGCCGATGGTATCTGCGACCTGGGTGATAATTGCCCGACAGTGCCAAACCCCGATCAGACCGACAGCGATGGCGACGGTGTCGGAGATGCCTGTGAATATGTTTGTGGCGATGCCGATGGAAGCGGATCGATTAACATTTTGGATGTGACTTTTATTATCAATTACCTTTACAAGGGCGGGCCGGCGCCCGACCCGGAAGAAGCGGCCGATGTCAACAGTTCCGGCAATATCAATATTCTCGACATCACCTATCTGATCAATTATCTCTACAAGGGCGGACCGGCACCGGTTTGTTAGTAATTTCGTTTATCTCAATCAATACAAAGGGCCGGGTAACACCGGCCCTTTTATTTGCAGTAATTGTGTATGGGACGTCGTCATGAAGTGCCGGAAGTCAATACCTCCGACACTTATCACTATGCCAAAAATTCTATTACTCCGGCTGGATGAAGATCAGCTTTAAACCGCCGTCCTCATCGACATTGATTTGCACTGCATTGACCTTCGATGCCACCGTGTATTTCAGTAATTTTTCTTCACCGTTTTTGAGATCGAACTCGAGTTCCTCGATCGTGTTTTTCTGCTCCCTGCCGTCCACCCAGTTTTGCTCATAGGCAAGGAGTTTAACACTGGTTTTCTCGGCCGCCGGGCTGTCGCCGGTGATTTTAAGGTGAACGGGGCGCCCCTCAATCCCGCCGATAATCTGTCCGGCGCCGGAAATATAATACTGGGTCTTTTTGACATCATCGAAAGAGGAGTACTCGTTGAACACGGTCGCCATGATACGGCCCTTTTCGAGTATCACCCTGATCTCATCGAGCTCGTTCTGCATCCCGAACATAGTTTCCGCCCGCCTGCCCTTGTAGGCAATGACGAAGGTCTCTTTTTCGGGCGGTGAAATGTTGTCGATAAGTACTTTCTGTCCGTTTTTGTAACCATGAACATGGCACACCGAGGTGTCCTTGATAAGGTTGGTCATCTTTATCCGGACGGACAATTCGGGATCGACTTTGACACTCAGTTCACCACCGGCGGTGAGGCGCCGGCCGGCCGGGGCGGTCGTTGAGACTTTACCGCTTATCGCCGGGCGCTCCATCTCGATTTCATCGTCTGTTTTCTGCCGCGTATAACCGTCGGGTATTTCGAACAGGGCGTCGTCCTGCGGCCCCTCGACAACATTTTGAATCTCCATCAAACCGTCGCCGCTTTCACCGTAATGCACGACATACTTTATGAAGTGATCGAGCTTTTTCGAAATCCACGACTCCAGATGCGCCTCTTCGGCGCCCTCGTAAGCGTATGAATAATGATCGCACTCATAACCGTTGACCGTCTCGATCCCGAGAGATTTTTCCACCGCGCTCTTTGCCATATATTCCCATCCCTTGACAGGGTTGAAAAAGGCTCCCGACGAACCCTCGAGGTATATATAGGTCATCTCCTCCGGATTCATCGCAATAGTCGTATCGTTAAGCCGGTTTTCTATCCCCAGAAACTTATTATTTCCTTCGAAATTTTCCACCCGGTAAATATTATCGCGGACATAAATTTTGGCGACGGCGGTGTCGCCGGGATTGGCCAGCAGTAAATCGGCGGAAAATTCCGCGGCGTATGCCTGGCAGATAAACAGAAATATACCTGCAAGCATAATGAGCAGTCTGACAGCCTTACACTTGGACATGGCGGTCTCCTTCTTGAAATAAATTACATTAAATCAATGAATAATTGCTTTGGAACATAAGCAATTCAAATATTATGCGCAAGCACGGAGTGGAGTGACATTTATACCGTGTGATTAAACATTGTGTGACCACCCTCCCGCGGACAGGAATGTCCGCGCTGTGGTGGGATAGAGAAAATGTAGCGGCGGGTTTAAAACCCGCCGGGTGTCGGGTGCCCTTCGCAAGGCTCAGGATCTTCGACGGTGACCCGACACCACTCGGTTTCTAAGTATCTTCCATTGTGCCCCACCCCTCGGGGTGGGATCGTAAGAGGTGGCAATCGGTTTGATTTTTCCATTGTGCCCACCCCTTGTCGTAGATCCCGACCTTGTCGGGGGGGTGGGATTCTTCCGTGCGCGGCAGAAGTCGTAGGGAAGGAGTCTCCGGACTCCTGCCTCTGGATTTAGATAATTATTGCAATAACAGAAGTATCATTTGTAAATCTAGCGACTTCGACAGAGGCAAATGTACTACGTGGACTATAAGGAGTAATAACAGCGATGGATAAAAAAGGCTTGGTAATTGGTGATCTTTCTAAGGGTACTCAAGAGCTCTACAATGATTATAATAAATATTTAGATCATATGGATTCCATTATTGAATTGGCTGAGATAAAGGATAATAATGATCGTGATCTTATTATTGCTGGTTTATTTACAAAAATATTGGGATCTTCGAATGCCATTAGGATACTATTGAATAATAATTGTCCTGTAGAAACAGAAATATTGACAAGATCTTGTCCAGAAGCACTATTTTATATGGGAGCTTGTATAAATAGCAAAGACGCAGTAAAAGACTTTATAGGCCGAAATATTTTTAATCAGCTTACATATATTAACTGTGTATTGAATAATAACAACATTAAACTAAATAATTCAGACAAAAAGGATATGATAAAAAGAAAAAATGAGTTGGATAAAACAGTAAAAGAAGATGATCTAAAGGTTCTTAAACCATTTCGAGCTGCTCAAATAGCCGGAGTTCCTGTGCTGTATGATGCATGTTATAGAAAACATAGTGAGGCTGACCACAGTAGTCCAGATTATTTATTAAAGACGTTTTTTGATTATGATCAATTTAGAATCAAAAAAATCAATATTCTTCCAAATCCAGCGAGTACCTGGAGGAGATTTTCTATACAATGAATGTAGTTTTAGCATTAGCATGTAATTGGTACAGAATGTTATATAATATTAAAAGCTCCCCTGCAATAAACCAAGTAGACGGCAAATATATTCAGGCGATTAACTCGCGTCGGTCACGTCCCGAGAGCATAAGCGGCAGCGAATAATCGAAAAACCCGACAGCTTTCAAATAATATTTACATCTCATTCATGGTGATCGGCGGTCGCCGGGGCGACCGCCGGGTGTCGGGTGCGGTGACCCGACACCACATGAGTAAACGTTCTTACAAAAACCAAGAACATCACCACACAAAAAAACGGGTGTCGAAAATATTCGACACCCGCACCCAATCAAGGTAGCAGTATGAAAAGCCTTTCGGCATTTATAACGTCAGCAGATCGCCTGCTTAACTTGCAACCGCAACAATGTCGTACCGTTTCATCTTGGCCCTGAAGGTCGATTCGTGAATCGACAGCAGTCTGGCCGCCTCGGATTTATTTCCGCGAGCGGAGATCAGCGCCTGGATTAGCAACTGTTTTTCGAACTGCTCCACCTGCTCAAACAGGGAATGCGATTCCTGATCGCCGCCGCTTTCGAAAAATGAGCGCGACAGCTCGACAATCGATCCCTCTTTTGCCATCAGGGCCAGTACCGACAATTGTTTCACTTTGTTTTCCAGCTGCCTGATGTTGCCCGGCCAGTCGAATCCGACAAACATGCTTATCAGTTCGCTTTCCGGGTTTTGCCCGCCGTCAAGGAGACCGTAACGGCGCATGAACAATTCGAGCAGTTGCGGTATGTCCTCTTTGCGCTCGCGCAACGGCGGCAGTTCGAATGTTATCCCGGCCAGACGGTAATATAGATCCTGCCGGAATGTTCCGTTCTCGACCATCTCGAGCAGATTTCTGTTGGTGGCCGCGACAACGATAATATCGAAAGGAACCTCTTTGGCCGTGCCCAACGGCCGAAGCTTCTTCGACTCGAGCACGCTCAGCAGTTTCGCCTGAAGCGACAGCGGCAGTTCGCCGACCTCGTCCAGAAGCAAAACACCTTTATCGGCGGCCAGGAACAGACCCTGACGATTGGCCTCGGCGCCGGTGAAAGCGCCTTTCTGATACCCGAACAGCTCCGATTCGATCAGCGTATCCGGAACCGCGGCGCAGTTGACCGCGACATACGGTCCGTCCGGTCTGACCAGCGAATGGAAATAGCGGGCCAGATAATCCTTGCCGGTTCCGGTTTCGCCTGTCAGGAGAATTGGGATGTCGGTTTTTGTAAGCAATTTCAGGTGCGAAATGATCTCTTTCATCCGGGGATTCAGGGTCGGGAAAGCCGGTTGATCCGATTCATTATCGGCCGCGATCGGCGCCGATGGTTCATCGGTCAATTCGAGTTTACCGATAAGTTTCTGCACCTGCATGGCTTTTTCGGTGATACCGCAGACATTGTAGAGCTCCTCGGCCCGGCAGAGATACATCGTTCTCTGGTTGGGTCCGAACGCCGTTGAATTTCCGGCGGCGGCGAGAGCGACGGCCAGTTCAACCCGGGCGCGGCTCTCTTCGAGCGTCGCGATCGATTTGATAAAGTTATCTCTGGCTTTGGCCTCGTTTTCGAGATGCACCCGGCACTCGGCCTGGATACGCAGGAGAGCGCCGATTTCGACCGCATCCTCGATCTTCTTCATCAGCACCATCGCCTTGTTGGCCGCCTGGAGCGTCTTGCGGAAGTTGCCGCGTTTGAGACAAAGCTCGGCCATCTGGCGCAGCGGGCGGGCGGCCAGCAGTGAATCGGGAGCGATTTTGTGCGCCATCGCGGCGGCTTTGCTCAAAAGCGCTTCGGATTCGTCCAGACGGTTCGTCTTATGCATCAATTCGCCGGCATAAGTCATATAAATAATTTCTTCTCTGGGCATATTGTTCTGCTCGATCTGCACCCGGCCCTTTTCAAGGGCCTCTTCAGCCTCGTCATATTCGGCCTGCTGCATTTTCACATAACCGAGCGACAGGTACGCCTTACCCAGCTCGACCTTGTCATCGAGTTCGGATGAGAGCCGGATATTGAATAGGATATTTTCACAGGCCCGGTTGAGCTTGCCCATGAGAGTATAGACACGTCCGATATTACCGAAGAGATAAGCCAGCTTTTTGCTGTCGTTTTCTCTCTTGGCATATTCGACCGCTTCGAGCAGGCATTTCAGCGAACTGTTGAATTCGCCCTTGCGGAAATGAATCGCCGCCAGACGGTTGAGGGCGACGCCTGCTTTGTTCAAATTATCGTTTCTTCTGAAAATCGATTCTGCGTCACGGAAAGCCTTTTCGGCCTCACGGAACTTTCCCATATCTCGAAGGATATCACCCAGAACGATGTAACATTCGGCTGATTCGTCGCTTTCTCCGACAATTCTGGAGAAAACGGCGATAGCCGTCCGGATCAGGGTGAGTGCTTTTGAGAGGTTCTCCGATGAGCCGTATGCTTTCGCACCAAGACGCAGAATGATACCGCTTTCCGGGTCGGAACCCTTATCGCAAATATCCCGAATCGAATCGAAATATTTACAGGCGGCCCGGAAATCCCTGCGAGCAATCAGATCTTCAAGATACTTCTGACAGCTCCGGCGGTACTCCCGTTCGGCGCTTGTTGATTGGCTCATACTATTGTACCCCATTCCCGTTAAAAATGTGACGTCTCTGATTTTGATCGAATGATGCGGGCAGATGGTTGCGATTTTCCACATCCGTATTAAAATCAAAATCGGGGACAAAAATAATGAAGAAGAAATTAATGATAAGAACATCATTGTACCGGGAACCGGGGTCGTTGAACTTATCAACCTCACCACCACCGGAGGGATCTACCTCACCGCCCCAGGGGTGGTCGTCACCTTCATAAAGATCGGGAATTTGAAGCCTTTCCGGGTCGAGAGACCCGCTGGCCGGCGGCGCTATCAACATAGCAAGAAGCACCGCCAGAAACGGCAATAACTTGAGTGATTTCATTTTACTGCTCCTTTGATTGGGTTTAAAAAAGCAATTAAATTACATATAACTTTCCTGTTTACTTGTATGAGGGGTATTTGGGTTCCATAAATGAGGTGGCATCTCATTCAATCTAATTAAATTTAAACAATCGAATCCATCTTGTCAAGAAATTTTTGTTATCCGGCAACAGGTTAGCTTGACAAGGAGACACCTGTAAGATAGACGCAACGAGTCCAAAAGTATCGAGAAATAATAAAAAAAAATGAAAAAAAGCAAAAAAAAGGCGGCCGAAGCCGCCTTGAAAAAATCTCCGAAATATTATTCTATTTTTCCGCCTCCGAATTATCTTCCAACTTGAACAGTAACAGCCTGTTCTTCTTATGGTTATCGGCCAGAAGCAGATTCCGCAAATCAGGCCACAATTCGGGCCCGTAAATCGTCTCGGGGAAATAAATCTCCCTGATTATGGAAATTCGCCGCTCACTGTCATTAACTGTCACCGAAAAACTCCCCGCCCCGTTTTCGATTTTTTGCTCATCGGGAAGATAAACCGGCTCCAGACCTTTAAGTCTTATTCTGAGTTCGACATTCTGCCGCATCAGGCACTGCAGAGAAATCGGCGAGGTGCGCTCGCTTTCATAGAATGTTATATCATCCGGCAGATGATCATATACTCCGCCCTCGGGATTGCCGATATTCAGGGCCAGCCGGTCGAAATCGTCGTTTTCCGGTTTTTCCATCACGAAATCAAAACCGCAGGTGACATTGAAGAGGTCGAAACGGTTCAGGCTGTAATCAATGATCGAGATACCCTCGATGACACCGCTCATGGATGATTCCAGAAACCCGATACCCTCGTCGGAGAGACCCTCCATCCGGTCGAACACATTGAGCCCGTTGTCGGCCAGCATAAAGCCGGTCCCGGTGATCGTGTCGCTGTCGGCGTCGATGGTCATATCGAGTATAATACTCATATTGCTGTGTTCGTTGGTACCTTTGACTCTCAATCCCGGTTTGTCCTCGCGTCCGGGCGACCACAGGGTGCGCCCGATAATGTGCCGCAGGCCGCGTTTGATTGTACCCTCGGCCGGATCATAGTACGCCTCGACATCGGGTGCCGAGACCCAGATACCTATACCTCCCATGCGGGCGAGCGACGGGATCTCGATATTGCTTCCGCCGTAACCGTCACTGATAAAGACCGGTATCGCTTCCAGCCCGGCCCGTTTAAACATCGCCGCCGCCAGCACGGCGCGGTCGAGTCGATGACCGTAGGCGCTGTTATAAGTTTCCACCGCGGAGCGGGGGAGAGAGTACCAGAAATTTTCCGGGTAGTCGATATAGCCTACTTTTTCTTCGATAAAGCCCGCGATCAGATTGGCCTTCTCCGCCCCGGTGCGGCTGTCCTCTATAAGCGAATCAAGCGACACCGCGAGAAGGCTGTCAAGTTTCGCGGCCGATTTCATGAGACCTCCGAGATGGTTACCGAATTCGGTCCAGTCCTTCCACGTGGACCAGATAACATGGGGCGTGTACGCCGCCGGATCATCGGTATACGGCATCTTTGGAACCTCGAGCGGCCCCATCGTCCAGACATATGATGTATATTGATTATCCTCCGAGACCTTAATCTCCGGCTGGGGGATATTCTCGTCGCTCGAAAATACCGCCGGATAACCGACCGGGATGGTGAAATTAAAGCGCGATTTCACCGTCGGAATATCGGCGCCAAACAGCCACATCCCTTCGGCGCCGCCTCGGTAGGGGGCCTTGTCCTCGACAGTGTAATGTATTTCGAGAATGCACGGTATTTCGATACCGTCATGCAGGAGCATCATCTCGCGCATATTGCCGTAATCATACGCCGGACGAAGCGCCCGCGGGAGCGTCTCGACGATGCCGGTTTCGCCGGTTTCCCAGTATTGGTTATCGCGCCAGGTGCGCACCGTGGTCACTTCGAATGTCGTATGTTCATGATCGTAAGCGATACGGTGGTCGCCGAATTCCTCGACCCCGACATCGGTGCCGACCCATATAATGCGGTGCACGGTGGTGGTCAGCCGCCCGTCGGCGCTCCATTGGAATGATTTTTCATCGAGCAGGAATACGGCGTCATGCTTCTCCAGATCGTATTCGCTTTCGGCAATCGCCATGAGCTCGCCGATATCATCCTCGCCCGTAACCGATTTTTGCTCCGAGGCGTATGATACAATCGGCGTGGCGATGATCAACAGGCAGAAAATCGCGAGGGTGTATTTGATCGTTCTCATCGGTCGCCCCCTTTCTCGGCGCGGAAGACGGTTTCGGCGAATTTTTTCGCCTCGTCGACCGCCTTTTTGAAACCGTCATAACCGTCATTCGGTATCTGCCTTCGTTTTATCTCGACTTTTTGTTTTATCGATAATTTCCGGCCGTTCATCTCGCTTTCGCCCTTGAAATAGGCGTAAGTTTCATCGATCTCATCGCTGTTTTCGGGATCGTCCACCTTGTACCCCGAGGGGAGAGTGATGATTTCTTCGCCGTCGATCAACTGCGTGAAATACAGGAAAACATCGTCTTTGCGTTTTTCCGGCCAGTCGTACGAGGCGCGGAAAAAGATACGGTTGTTCACCGTCATGGCCATCATCGGGCTGACAAACTCCAGGCCGCCGTCGATGGGAAATGTAAATTCGGGGATGCGGTATTCGATCCGCCACCACATCGGCTGTTTGAAATCGAGTTTGTCGCCGTGTTCGTACTCGACGATTTCGACCCGGTCGCTGACCGCGCTGAGAATTTTCGCCAGACCGCTCTTGACTTCATTCAACGGGTACCAGACCAGCATGCCGCGCATGTAGTTATCCATGGCCCCGTTACCCCGAAGCTTCAGCGTTCCCTTAAGCGTGCCGTCATCGAGAATAGTAACATTGCTTTCTATTTCGAGCGGCGATTCCTCGGGCGGGCTGTAGGCGATGCTGTCCAGCGCATTACCCTCCGGTGTCCCGATCAAATAATGCTGTTCCGCCTCGAACAGGCTCCAGATACTATTGTTATAGGGAACCCAGGTCGGGTCATACATGACGAACGAGCCGTCGGCCTTTCTCAGTGCCACGACACAGTGATTGAACTGGTCGGCCGGGACCTCCTCGATACGGCTTCCCGCCATGGTCATGGCGGCGTACGAGTCGAGTCCCGCCGCCCGCATCATCGTCACCAGCATCCCGGCGATATCCTTGCAGACACCGCTGCGCTGTTCGAAAATCATCTCGCCCGAATGAAGCGTGTATCCCTCACCCGGCCCCATCGTCTGGCCGCTGTAGCGGATATTCTGCGCCACCCAGTGAAGAAGCTCGAAGGCGATTTCTTCATCCGAACCGTTATCCACCCCGGCATTACTCAGAATTTCATCAACTTTGGCCTTGATCGCGTCGGTGTACTCGAACTGCGGTTCATTGACATCGAAAAACCACCGGCTCTTCGACTCCCAGTCCTTGACCGTGGCGATAACCACCTTGGTGAAAAGGTCGGTATGATCGGGGGTGTACTTCTCGGTTACCCTCGCCGGGACATCTTTACTCGTCCATGAATAGATGGTGGTATCATCGTTGTATGTTATATTGCTGTACAACGGACCGTTGTAAACCTTCGAATGCAGTCTTTTGTCGGCCGGTGTTTTCAATACATAAGTTTTTTCGACTATCGGCTGTTCCGACTCGAACACGACAATATCGAAATACTCGCCCGGCATGGGCGGTATATATTTTTCGTTGTCGTTGTTTACGGCCGCCTGCTCGTCGAGCAACGCATAGGAGAAACCCTTGCGTTTGATTTTGACCTCGATACCGTCGCCCGGCAACAGGCGGGGAAGCTGCAGGCTCTTGATACGATCCCCCCAGTAAATACCGCTTTGCGGCGCCGGGAGATCGAGCAGACCGTTAACGGCGACACTAATAATGCTGTCGCCTCGAAGAATACTTATCTGCTCGACATCGACCATACTGCTGAGAGGTTCGTAGTGCCAGGTAAGGACGGCCTTCTGAAGACACCCCTCATCGGTCATAATTTTATACAACATGTATTTATTCGTATAAGTAACGCCCAGCTCATTGATTCTGTTTTCGGTCGAATCGAAGACGATTACATAACCGACGCTGTCGAAATCGGCCGCCTCGCCGGCGTCACTCAGCCGGTCGAACGCAGTCGGCGGCATCTTTTCGCCCGGCGGCAAAGTGCCGGTGTCGGCGGTGGCGGGGACGGCGACGGCAACCAACAGAATAATCGCCGTCATTAATATGGTTGTTTTCATAAGAATCTCCTTCTACTGGAAATCGAAGGGCAAGTTATTTTCCTGTTCAGCCGGAATTTTTTCGATCCGGATGCTGATAAATAATATTCAACAACGGCGATTTTTCCCCGTCATTAGTATAAGAGCTGCAAAACATCTATATGAAAACGGAAACTAACCAAAACCGGGCCGTTTTTCAAGAGTTTTGAACATAAATATATGTTTTGTTAGCCTGGCGTAATTACTTGTGTAAATGCCGCTTATGGGTTAAATTATAACAGGTCGACAATTCCTTTTTAGAGGGAGGCATAAGGAGGAATCAGAACCGTTAGCAGAATTGAGGCTAAGACCGTATAATCAGAGAATGTTATGAGATTGACAAGATTGATATTTCTCCTGCTGCTGGTACTGCTTCAAACCCCCGCCTCGATGGCATTTCTGGGAAATGCCGGGCAAAATAACACCACCTCACCGCCGACCAACAGTATAATAGTCAAATTTTCGTCCGATACCGGGATCAGATTTACAACCGGTAAAGCGGGTGTCGCATCTGTCGGTGTGGCCGCCGCCGACGAGATCAACCGGCGCCATAAAATCAAAAATGTCGCGCCCCTAATACAAAAAGCCAAAGCATCCTCGATACCGGCCCCTTTCAAAAATGTCATGCTCGTCTCTCTGCCCGATAACGCCGATATCGACGCCGTCATGGCCGAATACAGAGCCCTGCCCGGTGTCGAATATGTCGAACCGGAATATATGGCCGAACTTCACGATCTCTCCGATGATACTTATCTGCAACATCAGTGGGGAATACACAATGAGGGTCAGCCGCATTATTTTATTGTCCGCAAGCCGGGTGACGAAAACGACAAGATGGTCATTGTCAACGGCCTGGCCGGGGCCGATATTAATACCGCCGGTGTTATCGCCGACCCGCCTTCCAATACGGTCGATGCCGTCCTGGCCATAATCGATACCGGTGTGGATATCGACCATCCCGATCTGGAAGGTAAAATCTGGCACAACCCGGGCGAAATAGCCGGCAATGAAATAGACGACGATCACAACGGTTTTGTCGATGATATTTACGGCTGGGATTTTTCTCCCTCCGTGGATAATTTCGAACTTGAGGATAATGACCCGACCGATTATTTCGGTCACGGGACGCACTGCGCCGGTATCGCGGCGGCGGTGGCCGACAACGGTATCGGGGTGATGGGCGCCACCCCCCCGGTAAAAATCATGGCCCTGAAAATATTCCCGGCCGCCCTGACCTCGAAAATGGCCCGCGCCATAATCTATGCCGCCGATAACGGGGCCGATGTCGTCAATATGAGCTGGGGATTTTCGTATCGCAGTTACCTGATCGAGGATGCCTGCGCCTATGCCCATAGTAAAGGCGTCGTTCTCTGCGCCTCGTCGGGCAACAACGGTGTCGAGGAGTACAACTGCCCCTCATCTTTCGAAACCACGATCGCCGTCGGGGCCTCGAATGATTCCGACCGCGTGGCGTATTTTTCATCGTATGGCGAGCATATCGATGTTGTCGCGCCGGGGCTGGCCATCCTCTCGCTCCGGGCCGACCGGACCGATATGTATGATGAGAACGATCCTTATGTGCATATAGTCGGCGAACAGTACTACCTGTCGTCCGGAACAAGCATGTCCGGACCGTTCGTGGCGGCGGCCGCCGCCTACCTGAGAGCGGTGTCGCCCGGTTTGACACCCGCCCGTTCGGCCGAGGTGATAAGAAACGCCGCCGATGATTATATCGATCCGTTCGGCGACGGCGGCAATTTCCCCGGTCGGGATATATACAGCGGATATGGGCGGCTGAATCTGCACCAGACACTACTCGATGCGCCCGGTGTTCGCGCCGTCATCGATACGCCGTACATCGGCGATATTGTCGGCGGGACGGTCGAGATTCGCGGTATCGCCGACGGGAGCGAATTTACTTCGTATTCAGTCGGGTACGGCGCCGGGGTTAACCCGTCGGAGTTTATTCCCATCCATCAATCAGACATCCCGGTCACCGACAATATGCTGGCCGAGTGGAACACGTCGGGTATTTCGGGACGCTATACGATACGGCTGAAAGCGGGTGACGACAATGAATGCAAAAAGACGGTGTTTGTCGCCAACGAAGCGGCGGCGGCGATAATTTCACCGGCCGCGGGCGATACCGTCTCGAATATTATCGATATTGTCGCCGACGCCTACGCGCCCGATTTCGGTTATATGGTGCTGGATTACGGTTACGGCGAAACACCCGATGAATGGACCGAAATCGCGACCGGGTCGATCCCGGCCTCAAACGATATTATCTCCGACTGGCTGGTCGAGTCGCTTCCCGAGGGAGAATACACCCTTCGGCTGTCGGTTTATTCGCGAAGCAAACTCGAAACACAGGGACAGGTTTTGGTTTATGTCCGTTCGGTTTATTCGGGGGATAATGCCTGGAAAATAAAACTCGACGGCGGCCCTTCGATACTGGCCAATTATGGTGATATCGACGGCGACGACATCAATGAAATTATCGTCGGAACCTCCGAGGGACTCGCCATATTCGAACCGGATGGTACACCCGATAACACCGATATCGCGGTGAATATCGGCAATATTTTTATCGTGCCGCCCGCGGTGGGACGTCTCGACAACGACGCGATCGATGATTTTGTCGCGGTCGGAACCGGCCCGGCCAAGCTGTACGGATTTCGATCGGCCGCGGCCGATTTTGAATACCCGGTCTATACCTCGCCCAATGTGAACGAATATTCCCAATCCGAGTTCGATTTCACGACGCTCTTTCTGAAAGATATCGACGGCGACGGTATCGACGAAATACATCTGGTCGTTGTCGATAATTTCATTGCCGTCACCTATATGTACGATGCCGAAACCGGCCTGGTGCGCACCTTCGATTCGGTTTCGGTTTATCTTCCGCTCGATATGGACGGCGACGGCATGGATGAATTTTATACCTATGTCGAGCGGTCGGGGTTGATCCGGCGTCACGACAGTTCCGGTAATATGGACGACAGCCTGTTTATCGAGAAGGCCGGTGAACGGTTTTTCTGCCGCGGTATGACGGCGTATGATATCGACGGCGATGATCTCCCGGAACTGATGGTGTATGGCTTTTACAGCTCGTCGGGATACCATCTTTATGCCTATGACGAAAATTTCAATTTGAAAGCGGGCTGGCCGAACGCGCTCGGGATCGATTCCTACCTGGTACCTACCGTCCCGATTATCGGTGATATCGACGGCGACGGTGATCTCGAGTATTTCAGCGTCAATTTCGATCTCAGTTACAGTTATGTGCATGCCTGGAATCTGGACGGCTCGCCGTCCATCCCCGGCAACCCGGACGGGTTCCTGACCACCATCCCGCGACCGGGGCGGCTGAATATGCCGCTTCTGGGCGATGTCAACAGCGACGGACAGGTGGATATTGTCGCCTGTGCCAATGACGATCTGTTCTTCACCTACCGCGTACAGCGGATCTATGCCTGGGATCTGTCGGGCGATTTGCACGATGCCTTCCCGGTTATCACCGTTCCCCACACACCGTTTACCCCCAGCAGCAGTTATCGCTATGTCCCGACGGTGGGGGATATCGACAAAAACGGCGAGATCGACATGGTCATGCCGACCGCCGACAGTTCGCTGGTCTTTCTGAATTTCGAAGGGGTATTATGGGATGCCGACAAGGCGCCGGCTCCCCTGTGGCGATACAACCGGAGACTGAACGGTATCGGTGCGGCGCCCGGATCGCAAACAGCCGTTGATGACCACCCGGCGCCGCTGCCGGAGCGGTTCAGCCTCGGGCAGAACTATCCCAACCCGTTCAACCCGCAAACGCGAATCGAATTTTCACTGCCGTCGAAAAGCCGTGTAACGATTAATATCTATGACATACTGGGGCGAAAAATTAAAACATTGACCGACAAAATCCTCCCCGCGGGCGAACACGGCGTCCTGTGGAACGGTGATGACGATGACGGTAATCCGTCGGCTTCCGGTATATACCTGTATCGTATCGAGGCCGGGGAGTACATCAGGGCAAGAAAGATGGTGCTGGTAAAATGATACGGTTATTGCGATTGACACCTTTTGCGCCGGTCGCGGTCGGGCTGATGATACTGCTGTTTCTGCCGCTGTCGCTCGGCGCCCTGCCGCCGCAGATGACCGCCCGCCCCGGCAATATCGAGACTTATGACAAATATGATCTGACCGGCTTTTACGATGCCAATCAACTGCTGATGTTTGTCACCAATTCCGGGTCGGTGGCCATGGATCAAAGCCTGCTTTTCGACCGCCCCGACGGATTTTATTATCCGTACACCGGCGACACCAGCGATATACGAAACGACTCGCTAAACGGGACCGTCGTGTACGCCGCCGGGCTGGTTTTGACCGGTATAGTGAACGGCGCCGTCAGGACGGCGGCGGCGGTGTATGATAATCCCGAGTTCGTCCCGGGACCGATGGCCGACGGCAGTTTTGTACCGTACGAGGAGCGTTTCAAAGTGTTCAAAATCGACTCCGCCTCGGGGCCGGGCGATTACGACTACGACAACTGGCCCGAATCGCTGGGGGCGCCGGTCGATAACGGGGGAGAACCGCTTCTGATCGGCGACCAGACCCTCTGGACGCTTTTCAACGACGCCGACCCCGCCCTGCATGACAATTATTTCGGCGGCGGCACCGAACCGCTGGGTGTCGAGGTGCAACAGACGGTGTGGGGATACGATTCTCCCGAAGAGGAAAATTTCCTGTATATCAAGTACAAATTCTACAACCGGGGCGGAAATAGTATCGACAGTTTCTACATAAATTTCTGGGCCGACCCCGATATCGGGGGACCGGGCGATGATCTTATCGGCTGCGATACGCTGCATGATTTATTCTTCGCGCTCAACGGCGACGGGTTCAGCCCGGTGTACGGCGATGTCCCGCCCGCCTGGGGCGGAAAAGTCATATCCGGCCCGGTGGTGAGTTCGCCGGGGGATACGGCCGATTTCGACGGGGCGCCTTTGCCCGACCACAAAAATATCGGGATGACGTCGTTCAGCAGTTATATCAACGGGACCGAACCGGATACGCCCGAAGAGCTTCTTCTGTATTCGCGCGGACTGGACGGATTTTACGGTACCCCTTATATAAACCCGGCCAACGATGATACCGTGACATACTACGCCTGCGGCGATCCGCTCACCCGGCGCGGATATATCGACAACACCCCCGGCGACAAGCGAATCATGACCGGTTTCGGACCGTTCACCTTCAATCCCGGCGACAGCCAGCAGGTCGTTTTGAAACTGGCGGCCTATGCCGAACGGGATAATTTCTTCTCGCTCTCGGTCCTGCGAAATCTCCTCGATTCGAACATCGCCATCGACTCGGTTTTCGATACGGTCGATTACGTCGCCGCCGACTCGGCGCAAATACTGGTCAAGAGTCGCGGGCTCGAAAAAGTGTCGTTTGTGCCGCTCAAGGAACGCTGGTTGTCGGCCTATATATGGGGCGGGAATTTTTTCCTGGGCGGGGCCGATTACGGTTCGCGGTTTCTCGGGAGCGCCCTCGATCCGCTGGTCATGCCCGATTCGTTCCATTCGGTCGAAATACGTTTTTCCAATACTATCAAGCAGAAAGCGTATCGCTACGACAAGGGCGTCGCCTCGGAGTATATGTACGCCGGATATTATGATGTCCCGTTCACCGTCTGGGATATCGACAGCGACCGGCAGTTGAATGTCGCTTTCGTGGAATATTATTTGTCCGACGTGTACGATTCGACTTGGGGCCCCGGGATGGTCGATGATAAAGGCGGCTGGGAATGGCTGGTGATTTTCAATTCCGACTATTCCGGCGATACCCCCGGCGGCAACGGTGTCGTCGATTACACACAGATATCGCTTCTCGATAACACCGATTCGCTCGATATTTTGTATTTTCTGTGGCCGGGTGTCGAGACGGAGGATGCGCTGTCGAGGCTCGATGACGGGCAAAAACTGGTTTTTGCCGGCCAGTTTCTCAACCCGGAAGGTGTCGTCGATACCTTGAAATTCCCCATTGTCGAGGAGGGGAGCGGTTGCGACCAGTCGGTGACAATCAAAAGTTTTGCCGGGGGACCATCATTGCTTGGTCTCGAATTTTCCGATCCGGGCGCGTTCAGCGCCTCCAAAACCGACCTTCGCTTTGTCGGCTATGACGAGATTAGCGTTTCACTTGATTTCACACCGTACCGAAGCGGCGAATACAACGAGTATCTGTATATTATCGACTCGCTGACCGGGCGCGCCGTCGATACCATTAATCTCTACGGCCGGACGCATGTCGTTACCGCCGTCGAGGACGACATACAACTTTTGCCGTCAGTATTCGAGTTGTCGCAGAATTACCCCAACCCGTTCAACCCCGAGACAAGAATCGAGTTCAGTCTCGCGGCGCGGGCCGATGTCAGTATTTCGATTTATAATATTCTCGGCCGGCGGGTGAAAACGCTGATCGACGAGAACCGTCCCGCCGGAACCTACACCGTTATATGGGACGGCACCGATCGGGGCGGGTATCATGTCGCCAGCGGGATATATCTCTACCGTATGCAGGCGGGCGAATTCATACAGACGCGCAAAATGTTGTTGCTCCGATAAGCTCCCCGATATTAATCACCCTGAGACATGGCCGCATCCGCCTCCCTCGGCGGAGCGTTTTTAACATATTTTTCCAACCAGCGGTTGGTCTCATAAAGAACATGCATAACCGATTCGCGCGCGCGGTAACTGTGGCTCTCGTACGGGAGCATTACCAGGCGCGCCGTGGCGCCGTGCCCCTTGAGAGCGTTGAAAAATCTCCGGCTCTGCATCGGGTATGTTCCGGAATTGTTGTCGGCCTCACCGTGCACCAGAAGAATCGGCTCGTCGATCTCATCGACATGCATAAAGGGCGACATGGCGTTATAGATATCGGGCGCCTCCCAGTAGGTGCGGTCCTCATGCTGGAAACCGAACGGTGTCAGCGTCCGGTTATACGCCCCCGACCGGGCCAGCCCGGCCCGGAAAAGATCGGTGTGGGCAAGCAGGTTGGCGGCCATGAAAGCCCCGTAGGAATGTCCCCCGACCGCGATTTTATCGGGATCGGTCACGCCGCGCCGAACAAGCTCATCGACCGCCGCCTGCGCGTTGGCGGTCAACTGCTCGATAAAACTGTCATTCGGTTCATCGTCACCCTCGCCGACAATCGGCATGGCCGCTTTGTCGAGAACGGCATAACCGCGTATGGCCCAGATCGACGGTGAGTACCACGCCACCCGGGTGAAACGATGAGCCGAGCCGGACATCTGTCCGGCGGCGTCGGCGCTTTTATACTCCCACGGGTAGGCCCAGACAAGCGTCGGCAACGGGCCGTCATCCGGATTGTAGCCGGGCGGAAGATACAGGACGCCGTTGAGCGCCAGGCCGTCGGCGCGCTCGTATTTAATCTGTTCCTTGCGGAGACCCTCTATCTCCGGGGTCGGGTTGGTGAAATAAGTGATCTGTTCGAGCTTGTCTTTCTTCAGGTTGCGATAGAACAGGTTGGCCGGATCGATATTCGTCTCGCGCGAGGTCAATACCTCCGGCTCGTCCGGATCGATAATTCTCACGACACTTTCATAGTACGGCGGCTCCGATCGCCACAGCCGGACCTTTTCTTTACTCACAAAATCATACTGGTCGAGAAACGGCCGGTCGCCCTCGGGCGATGCGCCCTTACCGGTCAAATACATCTTCGTACCCTTTTTATCGAGCTGTAAAACATAATGCCCGGCCGCATTCGGTGTCGTAACCGGGTAACCCGGATGATTATAGCGGTCCTCTCTTGAATAATCGAAAACCAGCTCCGGCTCGACACGGGCCGAACCGGGGGCGAAAGCCCAGGTCCGGATTTTGCGTGTTTTCCACCAGCTCTCCGAAATAAGCGCCAGGTCGTCGTTGCACCACGTAATACCATAAAACCGCATATTGAGAGTATAGAAAGGAATCGGGTTGCCCCTGAACGGGGCCTTCATCGTGTAGAGCTGTTCGCGCACCTCGGTCTCGATTCGCGGATCACCCTCATCGAGCGCCTCCGTCCAGAACACCGTCGCCTCGACATCACTGCGCCAGTCGAAATGTCTCGGGCCGGTTCGTACTCCGTCAGACACATTCGGGATATTTTCTGCAAGCGGCTGATCGTGAATGGTGCGGACAACTTTGCCGTCGAGATTCCATATTTCCACCAGTCGCGGAAATCGCCATACGGGTACCAGGTACGAAAACGGCCTGTGTATCGTCTCAACCAGAATATATTCGCCGCCCGGGGCCGGGTCGGCCCGGACAATTATCCCGCTTTTTCCTATATTTTTCGCTTCACCCTTCAGATTTACAACCGCCAGCTGTGATCCGAGATAATATTCCAGCAGGTCCTCGTCGCGGCTGTTTTTGAGAAGGTCGGCGTAGGTCGGTGCCGGTGACGCATCACCGCCGCTTTCCTGAATTACCGGGCCGGTTGGGACAGCATCCTCCTCGGGCGCCTCACCCCGGTCGGACAGGATAGTCTTGCAAATCAAAAGCTCACTTCCCGGGTGCCAGTAAAACGGCGCTCCGTAAATATCATTGAGATAAAACAACCCCAGCCGCTCGGCCCTGGCCGAATTTACATCGGCCGCCCAGAGCTCGATACCGTCATTGGTGGTATTGGTGAAGGCGATTTTTTCCCCGTCGGGAGACCATGAAATACTCCCCAGCTTAATTTTCTCGGGCAGTCCTTTCAGGCTTTTTCCTTCGGGATCCGAAATTTTCCCGACCTTGAGATCGGTATAATATCCGGAACGGCCGTAGCCGTTGGTTTGCGGGTTTATTCGTAAACCGGCTAGGCGCAGTTCCGGCTGGACATATTCCTCCAGCGGGGGAAGACCCGGTCTTTCGAGAATCACTATCCACTCCTGGCTGGGACCGATCTTGACCATCGGAATCGGCGGCGCATCTATAAGCGCTGCAATCTCTTCGGGCGGCATCCTGTATGTCTGATCGATTTGGGCTGTCTCCTGCGCGGCAACCGGGATGATCGGTAACAGCAGTAATAAAATGCCGTAAATAGAATGAAAAAACAACCCGGACAGTGTCCGGCGGAATGGATAATTCATGTTTGCTCCCTTCGCACAAAGAAAAAATGAGGACTATTTATATAGAGTAATATTTTGATCGGTCGACGTCAAGCTATTAGGGCAATTTTGTCCCGCCGTCGGCGGTCATTTGGGGACCGTCATGGATATTATTTGAAGTGAATAAATATGATTCGTTATTAAGCCGGGGCGTTTTCTTTGTCGAGTTCTTTTCTTATGGCCAGGCCGAGCTGTCTGAGAGTGTACGGTTTCTTTATATACTGTCCGGCGCCAAGTTCAACAGCCTCGTTGACTCTCTCGGTCGCCGAAAACCCGCTGACAATCAGCGCCTTCTGCCCGGGTTTGATTTTTAGAATTTCGCGGTATGTCTCCAGTCCGTCGAAATCCTTTTCCATTATCATATCGAGAAGAACGATGTCGGCGCCGTGCGATTTGAGATATTCGACCGCCTCGCGGCCGCAATCGACCATGCATACTTTATAGCCCAGTGACGACAGCAATTCGCGGGCGATATCTCGCTGTTCGGCGACATCATCGACAACCAGCACTGTCTCATGACCGCCGTACGCCTCATCTTTTTCGCTGACGATTCGTTCCACGTCATTGCAGAGGGGGAAGTACAGAGTAAACTGCGTCCCTTCGCCGACAGTGGAATCTATATCGTAATAGCCCTTATGGTCCTTGACGATTCCGTAAACCACCGCCAGGCCGAGTCCGCTTCCGCTGCTTCCCATTTCCTTTTTGGAGTAGTACGGCTCGAAAATGTGATTGAGATTTTCATCCGGAATGCCGATCCCGGTATCGGTTACCTTTATAATAACATAATCACCTTTTTTGATATCGGCATAACCGTTGTGAAGTTTGCCCAGATATTCCCGTCCGGTTTCGACAGTGAGTCTTCCGCCGCCGCTCATGGCATCGAAGGCGTTGACGATCAGGTTCATAATGACCTTGAGAAGATGCGGCGTCGATCCGGAAATTTTCCCCGCCTCGCGATCCGGTTTGAACTCGGTATGGACATTGGGATTCCGCGATTTGAGTTCGGCCATGCCGCCCGAGGCCAAGTATGACTCGATAACCTCGTTCAAGTCGGTCGGTTTCATTTCATAGCGGCCGCGCCGCGCCAGGGTCAGAAGATCCTGAATAACATCGGCGGCGTCCCGGGCCGATTTTCCGAGCATCTCTATCTGTCTTCTGGCCGGGGAGTCGGGCGGAAGTTTCATCAAAATCATCTCGGGGTAGGCCACCAGGGGACCGAGAATGTTGTTGAGATCATGCGCCACACCGCCGGCGAGAACGCCGAGCGATTCCATCCGCTGGGCCCGTTCGAGTTGCTCCTCGAGTTTGGCTTTCTCGGTTATATCAGAGAAGAGGCCGATGGCGCCCTCGATATTGCCATCCGGATTTCGGTACGGTGTGACCGCCACCCTGAGATTGCGGATTTCGCCGTCTTTTCGCTTGATGGAAAATTCATAGGCGCTTTTGAGTCCCGTTTTTCTCTTTCTGGTTTCGGATTTTATTTTTTCGATGTCCTCCGGCACGACTATTTCCAGCAGATCCATACCGATCAACTCCTCGCGCCGATACCCGAATATTTTACAGGCGGCCGTATTGACAAACAGGGCTTTTTCATCGAAATCGAATATTCCCAAACCGTCGCTTATAGTCTCCACCAAACCCCGGTATTTGCGCTCCGATTCCTTGAGAAGCTTCTCGGCGCGCAATCGCTCGGTGATATCTTCGTACGAACCAAGCAAACCGACCACATTGCCGTCGGAATCATGAAGCGGAATCTTGTTCGTTTCGAGCCATGCTTCCCGGCCGTCGGCCTGGTCCTGCGACTCCAGGATTTTAAATTGCGACTCATCCGAGTTTATAACCTCGGTGTCATATCTGCGGTACGAATCGGCCTGCTCTTTCTTCCAGGCCAGGTCATAATCGGTTTTTCCGATAATATCATCCGGGGTTTCAAGACCGGCGTCCCTGGCAAATAATTTGTTGCATCCGATAAATTTCAGATCCCGATCCTTCCAGAAAACACGAACCGGAATCGAGTCGAGCACCAGTTGGAGCATCTGCTGCGAATCCCTGAGTTTATCACCGGCGCTTTTGCGCTCGATCGCCATGGCGACATGGCCGGAAATCAGGGAAAGAAATTCGAGGTCCTCGGATGTAAATTTATGTTCGTCGGAATAACTGTGGACGGCCACGACTCCGATACTGCCCTGGGGTGTAATCAGCGGTGTCCCCAGCCAGTATTTTGCATCCTGGCCGATCATGGTCGCCGTGCCGTTCCTTTCCAGTTCGTCCCTGATTTTTTCATCGACAAACAACGGTATTCCGCTCTGCCGGACATAATTGGTTAAACTCTTATTTATTATTTGCGGCGGGACATCGGTGTCGGTGTCGATCTCATCGACAAGATAGGGGAACGAATACTTCTCCGTCTCCGGGTCATAGAGAGCGACATAAAAATTCGCGGCATATATTAATCTTCCCACCTGTTCATGCACGATTTTCAGATAATCCTCGAGACTGGAGGTCGAAATCGTCGCTTCGGCTATCTTCATCAGCACCGAGCGCGTTACCTCGGAGCGCTTGCGTGCCGTAATATCCCTGACAAACGCCCATAATCCGGACGGTTCGCCAATCTTGTCATAACTAAGATATGTCTGCAATTCGACCGGGAAAATCGAACCGTCTTTGCGGCGGTATTCCTTTTCGTAATTATCGGAGTATCCCCGTTTCATGACCTGCTTTTCGATAATGTCTTTCTCGACTGCGTGCCATTTTTCCGGGGTGATATCCTCATATGTCAGTTTGAAAGCCTCCTCGGTAGAATAGCCGAGCATATTGGCGAAAGCGGCGTTACATTCGATTATACGACCCGACGTATTGACCGAGGCGATACCGTCGCGGAGGTTGTTATACAGCTCGGAATGTCGCTGCATCGCATCCCTGAGAGCCTCAATGGCCCTTTTGTGTTCGGTAATATCGGTGACGTTTCCCTCGATTATCCCTTTTGGGGGATAAATACGGGCCGAGAGCAGGACGATTTTTTCGACCCCGTTTTTGAATGTGAAGCGGGTTTCGAAAGAGTCCACGACGCCGTTTTTATTTAGTAATTGCAGCAGTTTCTTTCTGTCCTCGGGGGAGTAGAACTCGGCCGCCGAATACTGACCGATAAGCTGGCTCTCGTGTTCGAAACCGAGCGCCTTAACCGCCGCCGGATTGGCCTTCAAAAACATTCCGTCTTCGATTCTGGTCCGCCACCAGCCGATCTGCGATGATTCATATAAACTGCGGTAGCTTTCCTCGCTCTCTTTAAGGTTGATTTCGGCTTTTTTGCGAAGAGTGATGTCCAGTGTCAATTCCACCGCGCCGATGATAACACCGTCATCATCCTTGATCGGGTAGCTTCGAATATCCCAGGTTCTTCCATCCGGAGTGGAGACTTCTTCCTGCTGGGGGACACCGTCATTCATGGCCCGGAGTACAGGGCATTTGGGACATGGATCGGTACTGTCGTGCCATACTTTATAGCAGGACTTGCCCGCCAGTTCGGACTTGTCAAGTCCAACCGATTCCGCCGCCGCCCGGTTTGCCCAGACCATCCGCATATTGGTATCGTGAATGACTACATGTTCCGAAATATTGTCCAGAACGGCAAAAGCTTCGAGTGAGAACATACTGAAAGCACTTTTTTGTTCCGCCCTTTTAATGTTGCTGTCGCAACTCATAGCACCCCGGAATAATTTACATTAAATTATGGATATTAATTATATCGTCAGAAATGACCTAAAATTAATGGTTTAGGGGAGCGTGTAAGATGAATTGGGGTATTAAAAAACCCCGAATAATTGTAATTCGGGGTCGAAATTGCGGTTTTGGGCCTGAGTCGTTTATTATTGTGTGTCTATCGGCGTTTTGCCTTTTGGTTCGCCCGCTTTTTTCCCGGCCAGATAATAATACAGCAGAAGCCCCAGACCGGCCGCGATCAGCATAATGCCGAAAGCTGTCTCGGCCGCGATATATTCATCGGCCAGCCGCATAGCGACCACGGCCACACCGATAAAAGTCAAAACCAGCCCCCATTTCAGCGACGAACCGAAAAAACGGTCCGGGGAAGTCTCGAAAAACTTCTTAACTTCATCGCCCACAAGACCTTTCTCAATAAGCTTCTTGCGCGTGTAATAATCCATAATTGCCTTGAAAATAAGGTATATTACGGGAAAAATGATAAAGACCGGCAGGATGTCGACAAATCTGTCTAATGGTGTCATGGGAATTTATCCTCCTTTAAAAAATTTTCTTTGTTGTTCACCCGATTAGACCGGCCTTAATTAAAAATGTTGCAATAAAAAAAATATCTAATCAGCAACATTTCCTGTTTTTTGTAGTCTTACTTAACAGGTAGAAAATGTGGATGATACGGCGCCTATAATTAACCGGATACTGTCCGGAGACAAACAGGCTTTCGGGTTGCTTGTAAAGGAACACCAGAGGCTGGTAAACCATATTGTCTTCAGGATGCTGTCCAACCCGGGCGATAGGGAAGATATTTGTCAGGACATATTCATGAGAGTCTATCAAAATCTGGCCGGCTTTAAGTTCAATTCCAAGCTGTCGACATGGATCGCCCGGATAGCCTATAACCGCTGTATCGACCATCTGAACAGGAACAAAATTCCGGTGATCGAAAATGAATTCGATGAAGCTGTTTCGGATACGATCGATGAGTCGACGACACCGGAGACGACCCTGCAGACGGCCGACATCTCAAATCTTCTCAAAACCGAGATTGGCTTGCTCCCGAGACAGTTTCGGACCATAATTACGCTGTATCATCTGGACGAGATGACCTATGCCGAGATAGGCGACGTTATGTCGATGCCCGAGGGAACGGTCAAGAATTATCTGTTCCGGGCGAGAAGAATGTTAAGGGAGAGGCTGACCGCCAAATACGGACAGGAGGAACTGCGGCTGTGAGACATTTAAGCGACAATGAGATTCAGGATTATCTCGACGGCAACCCGGTCGAAAACCGGGAGGAAATAAGACTGCACCTGGAAATCTGCGAGCATTGCCGCGCCCGGATGGAGCAGTATGAAACGCTCGTTTCGGAACTGGGTACCGATGATATTCCGGAACTTGCACCCGATTTCGCGGCCTCGGTCGTGGACGCTGTCGAACCGGTGGAAACCGAAAAATCATATTCGCGAATATTTGCCTGGCTGTCGGCCGCGGCGGCGTTTATTTTCGGCGTCGTCGTCTCCATTCATTTTATGAGCCCGTCCACCCTCCAGAGTATTACGAAGACGCTGACCCCGAAAAATATACCGGAGCCGTCGTTTGTCTCGAAATACAAGGAATTTCTTGCCTGCCTGAATCTCGACTTCACCATGATTGTCGGGGTCGGCCTGGTGCTGGTGCTGATCGCGCTGGTGGACCAGCTCGTCCGCCGCCGCCAAAAACCGGTTTCGTTTTTATTCTGATAAACCGGTTATTTCACAAAAACATTCAGAACCGTGTTGAACTGCTCGACAAAAAACAGGGCGTCATCCGAGCCGATCTCGTTGAGTTTTTTGATCGCCTCGCCAAGCTGATCACGACCCGCCTCTTTCCCCGAGATAACCATCGTGATACCGATATACCCGTCAGCCAGAAGTACGTTGAGCTTTTCTCCGCCGTCACGCGCATACTGTTTGGATTTTTCGAACGCCTCGATCGCCTCATCGTATTTCTGGACCGCCATAAGCTGGGCGCCCAGCGACCAGTAGGCAATCGAATGGGCCACTTCGCCCTCGTTCAACTCATCCACCAGCCGGATATTGAGACGCGCCGCATCGAGTCCGATCGCGATATCGTCAGGCGTGAGAATCAGGTCCTTCTCATCCCAGCCGGGCCATGTAAACGAGGCCAGGTTATATGATATCCGTCTCGCCGAAGTCTTAAGCGCGGTGGCTTTTTCCGGATCCTCCTGTTTGATCCGGTCCGCCTCGGTCAGGCAGAATTGCAATCCCGAGCGGGCAAAGCCGATCACATTCGAAACCGATCTTCCTTTCCAGTAAAAATCGAGCACCAGGTTTTCGTATGCTCCGGAAACCTCCAGCGGATCGCCCAGCCCCTGCACGAAGGCGACCGCCCGCATAAAATCGTACTTCTCGGTCAGCTCCCCGACATTTTTGAAAATTTCCGCCCGTTTCGAATCATCCGCTTCCTGTCCCATACTCACGCTCCCCAGTAAAAATATTGACATGGATACAAGCAAGGTTATGCGAACAAGTTTTCCGCCCATGGTAATGCTCCTTTTATATTTGTCTAATGATTGATTTCTTGAAAATTATCGGGGCTTCCCGCTCTCTATATCACCCGTCTCAAAAAGCCGTCGGCCTCGACCAGTCTTTTCTTTGCCTCATCGCGCGATACCGATAACTTATACATCACGATCGCCGTCTTGACCGAACCGCCGGCCTCTTTGAGTAATTTATCCGCCGCATCATAATCGATATTAAGAAAATCGATCAATATCTTGCGCGAGCGCGATTCGAGCTTCTCCGACCGCGCCTGCAAATCGACCATAAGGTTGCCGTAGGTTTTCCCGATCAGCACCATCGCCGTCGTCGTAATCATGTTTAGCGTCATCTTCTGCGCCGTCCCCGATTTCATCCGCGTCGAACCGGTGATCGCCTCCGGCCCGACCGGTAGCTCGATCAGTATATCCGGTCTGGTTTCCAGACCGTCGGCCTCGTTACACACCACCAGCGCCGTCCGGCATCCGAGCGAGGCGGCGTACCCGATACCCGCCTGCGTATACGGTGTCCGCACCGAGGCGGCGATACCGATTACGAAATCGCGCTCATTAAGCTCGATTCGTTTCATATCCTCGATCGCCCACTCGGTGTGATCCTCGGCCCCCTCTTTCGACAGAATAAGCGTCTCGTAACCGCCGGAGATAAGTCCCACCACCTGCGACGGATCGGTCCCGAATGTCGGCGGACATTCGGCGGCATCGAGCACCCCCAGCCGCCCCGAGGTCCCGGCGCCGATATATATTATCCGGCCGCCGTTCTTAAGTGTCGCGGCGGCGGTTTCGGCGGCGACGGCGATTTGCGGCATCGCATTTTCCACCACCAGCGCCACCTTCCTGTCCTCATTGTTGATTTTCCGCAGAATGTCGAGAGCCGAGCCGCTGTCGATATCGACCGTGTCGGGATTGACCTGCTCGGTACCGAGACGGGAAAGAATATCGATCATTTTTTTTCGGTCGTTATTATCCATTACCGGGATAATAACGGAAATATCGATATAGATGCAATGATAAACTGCAATTACTGCAAAGTTACATGAATCGAGTCGTGAGGCGTAACCGTAATCGCCCCGAACTGCCCCGTCAACAGAAGCGTCGTTATATTATCTGAGAAATTGTTGGCCGGAATTACACTCGGAAGCATATAGTCGCTGTTCGGCGAACCGGAATATCCGCAGACATAAACATAATACCAGCCGGTATCGAGATCGCTGTAAAGCTGGAATGCATCGCGCGGAACCGTCGCCGAGGCCGTCCCGGTTGTCACGAATTCCGAATAACCGGCGGTAACATAAGCCGAATCCTTCAAAACCACACTGAAAAAGTATCCGCTCGAGCCGAGCGATAAACTCCAGATAATCGGAACCGGGTCGCCGCCGTTATTGACACGGTTGTCGGGAAGCTGAACCGAGGTTATCTGAAAATCACCGGGAATCGCGAACGGGACTATCTCGCTCAGGTCAGGCGAATCGCTCAATTTTAAACCGTAATTGCCATAAGGATAATCAGCTGCGGCATCCTCGAAACTGTATATTTCGAGAACCGGATCATATTCGAGCGTGTCGATACCGATATTTATCTGCGCTCCGCCGTAAAGACTGTCGTTGCGCTCAAGATATACAACTGTCTGAACCGAATCGATATCGAGATTTTTAACCACCCCTCCGACCATCTTATACTCATTGGTTGGACCGTCGCCGCCGGTAACACCACCGCCGCATCCCAAATTGACTATCAGGGGGATCAGGATGAAAACTATGGGAAATAAATTTGTTTTCTTCATAACATATAGTACTTCGGTAAGTTGGCTCCTTTTATTGAGTATAAATTGCCCCCCGGGGCGATATCACTGAAATTGAGACGTCTTTTTTCTCCATAAATTATTGACAGTTAACCCGAAAGCAAATTTTGCGTTCTGGTAATAATATTTATTATTATATGTAAATAGTTGCTATTCAGTATTTTAATTATTGCCATTTTAAAATATTAACACTTTTTGTTGCTTAAACCCATATACTTATGTAGATTTGAAGCAAGGATTTAGCCGGTGAGTTTTTTTTGGCCGTATAACTTATGGCAGCTAAATATAGCCGATTTTTATCTGATAACTTTACAATTAGAGCTTTCTACAATTGTGGGGAACAAGACTCGCGCCGGAAATGTTATACTCAATGAGTGTAACGATTGTCCGGCCCGACAAAGACTTAAGGAAATCTAATGAGTAGCCGGCAATCAGAAGAAGCGAGACAGAAAGAAAGGTTTGAAAAAGAGGCGTTGGTTCATATCGACTCGCTTTTCAGAACCGCCTTGCGGATGACGAAGAATGAGGGTGATGCCGACGACTTGGTTCAGGAAGCCTTTCTGAAGGCATGGCGTTTCTGGGATAAGTTCCAGGAGGGTTCCAATTGCCGGGCGTGGTTGTTTAAGATAATGACCAACATTTTCATTAACAACTATCGCGCTAAGGCTTGGACGCCGCAGACGATCGATCTGGAAGATGTCGATGATGATTTCCTGTTTGGTCAACTCTCCGCCCTGGGCCCCACTGATGACCCGGAAAAGCACTTTTTCAACAAGGTTTTTGATGATGACGTTAAGAAGGCGATCGAGGAACTACCCGATGATTTCAGACTGGTCGTGGTACTGTCGTTTCTCGAAGGTTTCAGCTATCAGGAAATTGCCGATATCGTCAATCTTAACATCGGGACCGTTAAATCCCGCTTGCATCGGGGGCGAAAACTTCTCCAGAAGTCTCTTTGGGAGTATGCCGTGAAAAATGGTTTTGTTAAGGAAGCAGCTAAATGACATGTGAAGAAGCGCTAAGGTTGCTCTATGATGTAATTGATAAAGAAGCCAGCGAGTATGACGTAAAGAGAGTCGAAGAACATCTGCACAGTTGCAAGGATTGCATGTCGCGATATCAGTTCGAGGAGATGTTCAAAACTTTCGTGGTCGATAAGGCTTCGACAAGGTCCAAGTCGGACCAGTTGAAATCAAGTATACTGAGAAACATAGAAACCTCAAAAAAACAGCCCCGGCGTTTATCCGGCGGGCCGTTTCGTTTCGGGCTGGTCGTCGCCGCCGCGGCGGTGGCGCTGGTGTTGTCTATCGTGGCCTCGTTTTCGGTGGCCGAATTTTACCGCCATAAGGTGAAAGTCTATCCTTTTGAAAAGTCGCACATGAACGGTACCGTCGAAAATGTAGAATTTGCCGTCGCCCCGATGTCGGATGTGGTATCGGCGCGCAACTTCCTGGCCAATGACATGCACTACAATTTCGACGGCAATTTCTCCGGTTTCAGGCTTGTCGATGCCGGTATCGAACAGGTGCTGGATCATCAATTCGTGCATCTTCGCTATATCAGCGGTAACGACCAGGTATCGCTTTTTATAGGTAATGCGGAGAATATCGAACTGCCCGATTTCGAAAAAGCGGTTATATCCGGAGTCGAATATTTCCGCCATGTTTGCCGCGAATGCAAGGTGATATACTGGATCGATAACGGAGTCATATCGATTGCCGTCACCGAGAACAAGGCGCTCGATCTGACCCCGTTTATCCCGATCGACCAGTCAATTTAATCCAAAAAAAAATCTTGCCGGACTTTTTTTAAACGCTTTATTACTGGCAGATGTATAATAAAGCGATGTTCCGCAAAAAATATATTCGACTTTTAACGGCAATTTTTATCGGCGCTTTGTCGATTCAGACCGCCTCGGCCCGTACCCGTCTGCGTGACTCCACCGTGCAGGAAATATCCGCGGCGGTGGCTTCCAACCGCTATGACGATGCCATCCGGTGGTCGCGCAATATTATCGAGGCCGACTCATCCGATCCCTCCGGCTATTTCCTGCTGGGCGCCGTTTACCAGTGCCTTTCCGAGGAATACCGCACCGATATCTACAACGAAGAAATAGACGACATGCTCACCCATGCCATCGACCGCAGCAACGAACTTAAAGAAACCGACCCTGATGATCCCGAACTTTATTTTATCTCCGGCGCCGCGCTCGGCTACCGGGCCATACACCGGGCCTTCCATGGCCGGTGGTTCAAGGCCTTCCGCGACGGGCTGAGGTGCAGCTCGCATCTCAATGAATCGCTGGAGATCGACAGTACCTATTACGACGCCTACTGGGGACTGGGTTCATATAAATATTACCGTACCGTCTATGCCAAAAATTTCCTGTGGCTGCCGTTTGTCTCCGATCAGCGTGAGGAGGGAATAGCCATGATCAGGAAGGCCATCGCCAATGGTAATCTCGCCGGAAGAATGGCCCGTGAGGCCTTTCTCCGAATTTACTGGAGCGAGAAGCGCCATGATGATCTGATCAATCTCGCCGATTCGCTCTATGGCGGACTGCCCGACGATGCCTATATCCTGACATATTACCTCGAGGGCCTTCTGGCAACCGACCGTCTCGATGAGGCCGAGGAGAAATTGATGGAACTGAAAGGCACCTGGAAAATGTCGCCCTACTATGACGCCGCCGGGGTGCTCGAAAGCGAATATTTCATGGCCCGAGTCGAATATCAGCGCGGTGATGTCGCAACGGCGCGCAAAATTCTCGAATACATCATCGAACGCGAGGACCTTCGAGACACCAACGCCTATTTCGAAGAAACCTATGAGAAAGCCAAAAAATTTCTCAAAGAAATCAAATGAGCCGATTAATCATCCTCATATTTTTTCTATGCGCATCGGCACTCTCATCCGAAAACCCGAATAAAATCGAACTGATAAATGACGGTCAGTCGGCCGTTTTCGATTGCCGCTGGGAATCCGCCGACAGTATTTTCACCGGGTTGAAAATTATCGACAACGCCGATCCGGCCCGGTATCTCTATCGCGCCGCCGCTTTACAGGCCGAGATGACCGACAAAGAAGAAAACCTGCATGGCGACAAATTCCAGATTCTCTGCGACAGCGCCAAAACCGCCGCCGAAGCGCGATTGAATTACTGCACCCGCCGCGATTCGGCCCTATGTTATCTCTATATCGGGCACCAGTACACCTATCGCGCCCTGTGGGAGTCGCGCTTCCGGTCGAAATTCTCCGCCCTGAAACTCGGCCGAAAGGCCCATTCGGCCTACCGCAATGGGATCGAAACCGACTCCACACTTTATGATCTTTATCTCGGGCTGGGTTCTTATCATTACTGGAAATCGACCAAATCGGGATTACTAAGATCGCTCGGCCTTTTCAAGGATGAACGCGAGAAAGGTATCGATGAAATCGAACTGGCCGCCGATTCCTCGCTTTTCTCCGAAGATGCCGCCGTATCCGCCCTTATCTGGATCGTGATGAACGAAAAAAAATATGACTCCGCCGCCGCTCTGTCATCGCGCTTGAACGATAAATACCCGAACGGCAACACCTTCAAATGGCCGCTGGCCGAGACCTGGTTCAAGTCGGGCGGCTATAAAAAAGCGGCGCAAATTTATGACTCGCTCTTTTATCGACTCGAAACCGAACCCGGAAATTATTACAATATTATAGAATGTCTCGAAAAATTGTATCGTTGCTATGATAAATTGGATGATTCGACCGGAAAACGGGAAACATTTTCCCGCTTGAATGCATTATATATAAATATTCCGAAAGAAATAAAAGGGAAACAGAAGAAAAAACTTCAATACCTGTTGAACGAAGAAAGAAATATAAATTAGTTTAATTATCGCTTGAAAGAATTTAAGCCGAAATCGAATTATGAACAACAACCGCGATGAAATTGAGATCAAACTGACCGGCGAAGTCTCCTGCGCCGGCTGAGCCTCCAAACTGGGGCCAAAGTTTTTGGCCGGGGTGCTCAAAGATCTGCCGCCGGAGAATAATCCCAATCTCCTGGTCGGGTTCAATAAGGCCGACGATGCCGGTGTCTATAAAATCGACGATCACCGGGCGCTGGTGCAAACTGTCGATTTTTTCCCGCCGATTGTCGATGACCCGTACGCTTTCGGGCAAATCGCCGCCGCCAACGCCCTGTCGGATATTTATGCTATGGGCGGAACGCCCCTGACCGTGCTCAATATTGTCGGCTTCCCCGCCGGGATGGAGCCGCGGATTCTAACCGATATTCTTCGCGGCGGTTCGGATAAGGTGCACGAAGCGGGCGCGGTGGTGGTCGGAGGACACTCGATCAAAGATAAAGAGCTTAAATACGGTCTCTCCTGTACCGGGATGATCGATATCGACAAAATTATCAGCAACGATCGCGCCCGGCCTGGCGACCGCCTTTTTCTGACCAAACCGCTCGGGACCGGGATCATTACAACCGCCATCAAACAGAAACGTGCCGCCCAAAACGATATCGAACGAGTCACCGCCCTCATGTCGCAACTCAACAAAAACGCCTCGGAGCTTATGACAAAACATGGCGCCCACGCCGCCACCGATATAACCGGCTTCGGGATCCTCGGTCATTCTTACGAGATGGCCGATGCCTCGGGTGTTTCGATTGAACTCGAATTCGCGAAACTGCCGATTTTACCCAATGCCGTAGATTTCGCCCGCGCCGGCGCTCTCACCGGCGGAGCCGACGCCAACCGCGATTACCTGGCCGATAAAATAAAACTCGATGAAAAACTTAAAAAAGAAGAGACCGATATTTTATTCGATGCCCAGACATCGGGCGGCCTGCTGATCGCGATCGATGAAAAAGCGGTCGATAATTTCACCGCCGATACCGCAAAAAACGGCGTGGAAATCCGGCCGATCGGCAGTGTGATCGAAAAATCCGACCGCGCCGTAATCGTCATTTAAAATCTTAAACTTGCCATATTGATTTTCTTGCATATCTTTTACGGTTGATGAGTTCATCGACCCGACAAAACGAAACTTACCGCAGAATATTGTGGCTGATAATTATTATCGCCGTTATCGCCTCGATATATATGCGTTTTACCGATATCGAGGCCGACCCGCCGATGTATTTCGACGGGCAGAGCCAGTCGCTTTCGACCGACCCGCATCATTATTCGTACTTCGCCCGCAACAAAATACTCTTCGATCAGTGGGAGCTGTTCGATACCGAACGCTGGCGTGTTTTCGAGGCGACCCTAATCTCCGGTATAAGCTATATTCTCTTCTCGATATTTGGCATCAGCCGCACCGTCGCCAATATACCCGGCCCGCTGATGATAATTCTGTCGCTTTTCTTTTTCGCGATGGCATTGAGACGGTATATCAAACTTGAGGCGCTAGCGGTGATAGTTATATTGCTCCTGTTCAACAAGGTGCTTTTTGTTTACGGGCAGTTGCCGTACACTGAAAACGGGATGCTTTTTCTCATGGCTCTGCTGTTTTATATATTCGTCGAACACCGGCACAGACTCGCCGGCATTATCACCGTCGGCGTCCTGACCGCGCTGGCGGCGCTGGCCGGGAAAATTTTCGGCATAATTATAATCGTCCCGGTTATTGTTACTCTGTGGCTCGAAAGCGGTCCCGACAAAATAAAGCGAATTATTACTATCATAATCGCGGCCGCGATTACTTCGGCAATCTGGATTATGCTGTTCTATGGCGGAAGTCTCGGCGCCTTTTTCGATTATTACCGGTCGCAGACTGTCGGATTATACGGTGTTCCCGATGCCTTCAAATCGCCGCTTACATTTATTGAAAAATTAATAAACTTCGGTAACGATTCGAGATTCTATTTCCATGCCCCGGTGCTGGGCGCGACCGGATTTTTTGCGCTGGCCGCGGCGCTTGTCCGTATCTCGAAAAACAAAATATCGCAAAATATACCACTACTTTTTCTGGTAATATGGTTCGCCGCCGGCGTCCTGTTCTTTATGCCCGAAAATTACCGCCCCCTGCGGTATATATATATGCTCTATCTCCCGCTGGCCGGGATTGTCGGCTTTATGCTCTCGCCGGCCGAAACGAATAAAGAAAACGCACAACCGGCGAAAAAAATCTGGAAATATGCTCTCTTACTTCTGCTATTCTGGATCCTGATCGAGCAGTTGATATTCAATATTCTCCATATCGGTCAATATACCACCGAGGCCCGACCCGATGTCTGGATATCCCTGCCGATAGCCATCTTACTAACATTTCTTGATTACCGGTTCGCTTTTATGCGCCTTTTCCGCCGCCCCCTGATTCTTAAAATTTTCGCTTCTGCCGTTGTAATTCTCGCGCTCGTCAATTACGCCCTGCCGTACACCGAATGGCAACAGCAGAAATCTTATAATCTCAAAGAGGCGGGTGAGGATATCGGTCAGATTCTGGGCCGTGACGCCGTCGTATGCGGCCCGATTGTCCCGTCAATCCTGCTCGAAAATAGCCTGCAGGGCAATATATATGCGGTCGGTGTCACCGATCAGGATCCGCTCTTCTTTGCCAAAAACCGTATCACCCATTTTGTTATCGATGCCATGGCTTCCGGGATGATTCTCGACAAGTACGAAGAACTCCTGTCGGCCTCGCAAATTGCCGAGTACTGGATTCGCGATGCCAAAATTCTGGTGGTCAATATAAGCCATCTGACCGGCAACAAACAAGCCGCCGCCTATAAAATGACCGATTACGAAACCGCCCGCGCCTATATGCATCAGAAAGCGTTCGAGAGCGCCCTGATGTATATGGAACGCTTCATCGCAAAATACCCGAACAACAAATCGGCCCTGCTTGCTCTCGGCGATATATACCCGCTCAACGGGCGGCCCGATGATGCGATGGCGGCTCTGCTCAAGGCCGAATCGCTCTATCCGCGCGATTTCTCCGTCAAAATGGCGCTGGCAATTTATTACCAGAAACGCTTTATGGCCTCGAATGATGACAAATACCGTCGTCTGGCCCGGCAAACCTACGAAAAAGTGATCGAACTTAATCCTTATCAGGCCGACGAAGTCACCGAAATAACCCGCCGTATCGCCGATCTGCGCTAACAGTCTTTTCCTAATTCAATATTAGCACCACTGTTACAATATCTTAATATTTTCGATCGACTATTAAGCCGCCCCGATTGTTAAAATATATAAAGAGAATAAAATAAAATATTAGGACTAATTTATTGAATAGTAAGAAAATAGTAATAGAATTACCTACCCCGGTTATGTTTCAAATGTTTTTTGTTGACATTAAACATTGAAACGGCGTATTTCTTTGTAGAGGTAATCATTCATGGAAATAGCACTATTTTACTCAAAAAAGAACTCAGAGCATCTGTATGCGGCCGATCTTGTCAAAAAAGCGGTTAAGAACCTTGGTATATCCGCTAAGATTACCGAACGTGATATTCAGAGCACAAATCCGAAATTCGTAGTCGATGGTTACGATCTCAACTCCCTGCTGGGGCAGTCCGAAAGCGGCATTCAGCTTTCTTATGACTCGGTTCTCAAAGTGATCGAAAGCAACGCCTGGTAAAATTATTCACTCCGCGGACTGACATTATAATTTCAATATGACAGGGTCCAATGCTGGCGGCGGTGAATTGCGCCCGTAACAGCCTGATGTCCCCCGATGAACACCAGCCCGCCCCGATGTACTGGACGGTACGCCCGCAAACTGCATAATTTTTGTTACGATCCACTTAAGATTTTATATGCCAACAGCTTAGGTCGCCTCGTCAAAGTCGGCACGATGTTTGTATGTAAGATCGGTATGTATGTTGCACCTGAATTACGAAAGAGGGAACGAGAGATGTTTAAAAAACTTTTGATTGCCATAATGAGTCTCGGCCTGATCTGGCTGGTCGCAGGCTGTGGCGAGGACGGTATGGATGAGCTATAAAAAAGACCTCTCTTAGGTATGGATGAGATGTAAAAAAAGCCTCTCTTAAGTGGTTTGTGCATAGAGAGAGGGCCGGGTCTGTTTAAGCAGCCCGGCCCACTATTTTTTTACGCCGCTTTTGCATAATCCCCATCATCAAGTTAACATTATTGAGTTCGCGATAAAATGAGAACCCTTTTGTTTTGGCCAAAACGCCCAAACAACGTCGTTGCGAGGAACTCATACCCGCCATTGGCGGGGATGAGTGACGTGGCAATCTCGTTGCATCTATCTCTAAGTCGACCTTACCGCAAAAATCAACGTGATTGTTTGTACTGCCGGGTGCCCTTCCTTTGCCAAAACTTTCAACGGCGACCACTTAGCACTTCCGGTGCTTATCGGACACGAGATACCTAAAGTGGTGTCGGGTCGCCGTCGAAGATCCTGACGCAGGAAGGGCACCTGACACCACACTATAATATGCCGAAACTTATACCCTTGCCGAAAACATTTGGGATTGGATCATCGTTGACGGCGGTCATGCACCTGCCCGCGCATAAAAAACACGGACAGTGTGGCCCGGAACAAAGGGGTTTATTTTATAAGCCCCTTTGCTCCGGGTTTCTGACAATGTCACGGTTCATCACAAAGATATCTCTCTCAAATCCCAATGGTTCATTACATTCGATAATCCACCCATAATCCCAAATCACTACAACTTTGATGGTAAATGCGGGCAAAACGCCCCTTTTTTTCACCCCCATTTTTTGCTAACTCGTTGATAATCAACAAAACCGTTTTTTCCATCTTGTAGTGATTTTGTGGTAAATGCGGACGGAGCGGGATATATGAAAGGAGGAGTGTTTTAATATCTGTGATCGGTGGGTCCTCAGACCCACCGCGCCGGACGCTCTTGCGAACGGCGATCATGAGGTATGTTGTAAAAAACCGAAACGAACCCATTTCGCTGTAACTGCAGGACAACAATAACAACATCGAGGGGTGGCATTCCCAAACGATGGCAATGCCTTGCATTGATCGAGTCTGGGGATGAAACAATGTTTTACAAGGCAATATGATTACATCTAATCAAAAATACCCAACCAACGTCGTTGCGAGGGAGGACACTCCGGTGACCGACCGAAGCAATCTAATGAAATTTCTTGAGATTGCTTCGTCACTCGATGACTCGCTCCTCGCAATGACATTATGGAACACCATGTGTTTATAAAGCAAAAAAAACGAAACGAACCCATTTCGCCGTAAACTTATGATTGCAATCATTATACAAGGAAAAAAGGAATGACAAAATATGACATAGACATAAAATTACCGGCGAAAACCGGTGCGTCCGTTCTTCTCAATTTTCGCCGGCAACATAAAAGAAATGATGTATCCCCCCTCCGATATAACCGACGGTTGGCCGAGTTATTATACAACATCATCCTTCTAATAAAAAAGAGTAACCAGTATGCAAAAAAATACATACAGAATAAAAAAATGTCGTTTTAATCGGAATTAAATAAAATTGTATGACCGAAAACTATTCGGCGTGGATCGTTTCAGGCTCCACCGAGCGCTGTCGCCTTTTGATCGTCAGGCTGACCGGTGTCGTCCTCTCGACGGTTTTCTCCAGATCGGGACAAAAATCGCGTTCGGCAAAATGCCGGCGGCAAACCGAGGCCATATATGTCCTGAATTCGCGGCCGAATCGCTCGACCGAGAACTTCCGCGCATGCTCGCGTATTCGCTCCGGTTCGAACCATTTAAGCGGCTCAAAACTCCGCACCGCATCGATTACCGAATTGGCTGTCTGGTGCTCGAAAAACAACCCGGTGATACCGTCGATAACCGTCTCGCGCGCGCCGCCGCCGGCATAAGCCAGCACCGGCGTGCCGCAGGCCATAGCCTCGATCGGCACAATCCCGAAATCTTCCTCGGCGGCAAAAATAAATGCTTTCGCGCGCCGCATATAATCTCTCAGTTCGGGCGTCGGCAGATAACCGGTGAACTCGACATTCCCGGCCGCCTTGCCCTTGATTTTGGACAACTCGGGGCCGTCGCCGACAACAACCAGTTTTTTGTCGGGCATTCTGGCGAACGCCTCGACGATGATATCGATCTTCTTGTACGGCACCATGCGCGATGCCGTCAAATAGAAATCTTCCTTCTCCGTTCGGAGACTGAAATTTTCGACATCGACCGGGGGATAGATGACGGTCGAATCGCGGCCGTACACCTTTTTGATCCGCCGCCCGATATATTCCGAGATGGCGATAAACTGATCGACACCGTTGGCGGTGCGATGATCCCACATCCTTATCCGGTGCAGGATATACCTCGCCAGCCAGCTTTTGATCCCGGTACTCAATCCCGATTCTTTCAAATACTGATGCGTCAGATCCCAGGCATAGCGCATGGGGGAGTAGCACATGCAAATATGAAGCTGGTCGGGGCCGGTGATAACGCCTTTGGCGACGGCATGACTGCTGGAGATAATCAGGTCATAGCCGGACAGATCGAACTGCTCCACCGCCAGCGGCATCAACGGCATATAAGAACGATATTTCGTCCTCGCCATCGGCAATTTTTGTATGAACGATGTTTTGACTTCTTTGTTGTGTATGAATCCCCTGAGATCATCCGGCAAAAATTCCACCTGCGCATAAAGTTCGGCCTGCGGAAAAAGATTCAACATCTGCTCGACCACCCGCTCGGAACCGGAATAATCGACGAACCACTCATGCACTATGGCGACTTTCAATCTTCTCAGATCATAATGCTCGCGTTCGCTCATGACGCCGTCTCCTTTTCGGTGACACTTCCGGTATCAGCCGCAAATTTGCCGTCGGCGGCCGGAATCGACCGGATATCCTCGCCCGGACGCTTGAGCGTGATTTTGTCGGGCAGCGTTTTTCTGCGTTTACGTATCACCTCGCCGAAATCTTCCGGCGCGGTGTGCATCCAGTGGCGCAATGTTTTTGCGAATGTGTACCTAAACTCGAAACCGCTGTCGAGCAAAGCGCGGGGGACAATATGAGTCGGTGTCGCCGCCTTTTTCACCCTGACCGGGTGAATCGGTGTTCTATTGGCGAAAATTTTCTGTACTATTTTCGAAATCGGAAGCAGCACCCAAAGCGGAATCGGCAAAACCACGGCGCGGCTGCCGGTAAACTGCCTGATGTCCTCGACTACCTCGGTAAGCGGCTGGGTCGGGGTCTCGGCATAGTTATATCGGAAGAGGTCGCACTTCATATTCATCGTGAAATCGATACTGTCGATCAGACCGTAGATATAGCCGTACGACTTGTAAATTCGCGGCGAACCGGGGAATGCGAAATAGCCCTTGCTGATCGCCTTTATCATCCGCATAATATTGCCCGGATCTCCCGGTCCATAGAGAACACCCGGCCGCGAGATAATCAACCGGCGGTGAGGATACGCTTTTTTCCACGTTTCATGAATCAGCTCGGCCGGAAATTTTGACCCGCCGTACGGTGTCGAGGGCTGAATCGGCGATTGCTCGTCGGTCGGCCCGGTCGTCGGCCCGTAAACCGAAATACTGCTGGTGAAATAAATACTGTCGCAACCGGTTCGGTCGGCATAGGCGCAGACATTATGCGCCCCTTTGAGATTGGTCTCGAAATATTCCTCGCGGATATGGCCCGGCTCGCGGTGAATCGCCGCCAGGTTGAATATCCACTCCGGCCGCGAATTGATCAGATCATCCGGGATCGGGTTGCGGACATCGGTGAACGAGGTGGTGATACCCGGTTGCGCGGCCAGTTGGCTGGGCCGGATATCGGCCAGATGCACATGTTCGAATCTTTTGGTTTCAAGAAAATGGCGGGCAAGGTGGGTTCCGACAAAACCGGCGCCCCCGAAAATAACACAGCTACTCATACTTCAATCTTTTCTTTTACTTCTTTCTCTTTTTTCTCTTCCCTGAAAGCAAGCCGTCGGCGGATAATCGCCGGTAACTTGAAATCGATTTCCTTTGTCAGTCCCTTTTTTCCGGCCGTATCCGAGGCGATAACCCCGAACACTGTCAGGAAAAATGTCAAAAAGCCGGCCAGAAGGATGGAGGTCATGCGGTGAGGGCTCGATTTCAAGGTCGGCAGCGAAGGATGATCGAGGATTCTCACAATCGGGACATCCTTGCGGGCTTCGAGTTTGGCCATTTCATACTGCTTGAGAACCAGCATATAGGCCGTCGATTTTATCTCGGCTTCGCGCTTGAGACGCGTCAGATTTTTCAATATTTCCGGGTTGGTGGTCATATCCCAGTCGCGGTTGGTCATCTGGTACTCCTCGAGTTTTTCCTCGGCCAGATTCAACTGAGCTTTATAATCGGCCGTTTCGCGTTCGAGGTAGCGGACATTATCGCGCGCCTGGGAGCGCCGTTTATGGAGATTGAATGTCTCCAGTTCTTCGATATACCGGCTGAGAATAAGTTTCGACAGCCGGGGATATTCGGTTTCCACCGCCATCGTGATCACACCGGTTTTCTTGTCGGTGTCGATACTGGTAATTTCCCTCAGCGCCCGTCTCAGTCTGGTCGGATTTTCCTGATCGAAATATTCCGGCAACGTGAGGCGCATAACCTTATCGTCATAAAGGAAAGAATATTCTTTCTCGAGAACGGCATCGGCCACGGTCCTCGAACCGAGTATATCCGGAAACAGCTCCGACGAGTTTTCATCCTGCGTCATGAAAGCATCGAGACCGGCCAGACTTTTCAGCTCGGCCATTTTATCGACCTGCCCGGAGGGGAGAATCGAGGCGCATGATTGATACTTGTTGGGAATAAGGAGAACGACAATCGCCGTAAGCACCATAACCGCCGCGACGGTTATGGTTATAAATTTCTTCTTATGCAGGAGAAGTCTGATAATTTCGGGCAGATTGAATTCGCCGGTTTGATTTGTTGTTTTCGATCGGCCGTTTGCCTCATCCATGAGACCGGCACCTTTAAGTGTCATTTTTCTTTGCATTGGCTACTCCATTAGCTCAGCGCAATATATTATTGCAAGACTCGTGCCGGAATTGCCGATCCGGCGCCGTTTTTTAATGCCAAGTATGACAACAACTTAAAAGCTCGCTCAGGCAACGGGTAAAATGATGACCTCAAAATGAGGAAATATATTCTTGAGATGGATGGAAAATATTTCGAATTGACTGATTTTTATATGGAATTAATCCGCCGACTCTTCGAGCGCCTCGACCGCCTCGAGCAACTGCCCGGCCGATTTCTGCCAGTCGAAATATTCGGCCCGGTCATGACCCTTGCGGATAAGATCGGCGCGGAGTTTCTCGTCATCGAGAACCATCAAGATTTTATCGGCGATATCGCGGGGATTGTGCGGGTCGCAATAAACGGCGGCATCGGCACAAACCTCGGGCAACGAGCCGGAACGCGAGACGACACAGGGACAGCCGCAGGCCATCGCCTCGAGAGGGGGCAGGCCGAAACCTTCATAGAGCGACGGATACACAAAAAGCCGCGCGTTTCGGTACAGCTCGATAAGGCGGTTGTCGTCGATCTGTCCGGTGAACTCGAAACGATCATCCTGCAGGAGCATACTTTCCAGATCAGGGTCGGCGAAAATGTTGCTTTTGCGGCCGACCACGACCAGTCTCAGGCCGGTGTTCTCGAGATAATCAAACGCTCCGGATAATCGTGCGAAATTTTTCCTCGGATCGAGCGAGGCGACACAGAGGATATAATCGCTCTCAGGGGCATCGTTTTTTTTGACGGCGATATTTCTGAATTTCTGATCGGCGGCGCAATATATGACCCTTATTTTGCTTTCATCGACAGCGAGAAACGAGACTATCTCGCTTTTCGAGAAATTGCTGTCGGCGAATATTAATTTCGATGACTCGGCCACTTTGGGCAGAAGATATTTATAGGCGGTGGCGAATTTCCATGAGTACCACTCCGGGTGCCGGAGCGGGGCGGTGTCGTGGATGGTGACTACTTTGTTGCGATATGACACCGGGGCGACATTGGCCGGGTTGAAGAGAACGGCGCCGGGTTGATTCTCCGTTATATATCGCGGCAGTTCCCACTGTTCCCAGATATAGCCGGTATGGCGGCCGATAATTTTCGCGCCCAGTTCGGCGGCAATATCTTTGTGGATAATATTTTTCGGGGCCAGAAAATGTGTGTCGGGCCGCATCTTTTTTATCACCAGCGAGAGCTCGAGGGCATAGCGCTGAACACCGGTCAGTTTCTGCGTCAGGAAACGGACGTTAATTATCATGGCGATTACCCCTGTCCCATAAAGCCAGCAGAAAACCGAGAGATATCATCAGGGTGGGCGATTCAATGACGTTGAGGGTGGCGCCGTAGGCAAAAAATGCCAGGACAAAAGTGAGATAGTAGATATTATGCTTGTCGTCTAATCTCAGCGTAATGATTTTTCGCAACAGCCAGATGACAAGCAGGCCGAGGATGATTATTCCGAAATTGACCAGCAGGTAGACATAAACATTGTCGGCCGCGTTGTACAGATTCGGCTCGAAATATTTCTGCGGCGCGCCGATTCCCCCCAGTCCGCGACCAGTGAAATACATGTAGCCATCGGAAAGAAGCTGATAGGCCTCGGGCCACATCCATTCCATCCGTTCGACATACGATGCCGAGACGGCGGCCATAACGATATCATCCGAGTTGAAATAAGCCGTGATTATTTCCGGCGCGGTCGCCGCCAGAATAGGCGGGACGACACCATATAGGAAAACCACTATCAGCAGTATTTTGATGACGATCCCGGCGGTGCGGCTGAATTTGCCGCCGGTGTTGACGGCTCTTTTAAGGAAGATGTAGAAAATCAGCAACACGATGAAGGCAAAAATCGATGATTTGGCGGTTGTCAGGGCGATCCCCGCGAATGATAACAGCAAAAACAGACGGTCGTAAATTTTCTGCCCCTTCGAGAGAGTGTTGCGGGAGCAGATATTGACGGTCAGATAAAGCCCCGCCAGACAGAATAGTACTATCGCCGTTTCGTATGATACCCGGCCGAACCCGGACAGCCTCGGCAGGCCGAGGGTCCACCACTCGATGGAGCCGGGGATGGTAACACCGTAGGCGTCATACTCGAAACCGATCCACGGCAGTTCGAAGAGCATCTCCAGAACGAGCCCGAAAAGAATAATCGGCGCGAAAATGCGGTAAAGCCGAATGAAGAACCCGGACTCGATACCGAACAGATAAACCGCCATGAAGCCGACGAAAAAGGTGAGAACCACTTTCATCCCGAAAGCCACCTGCATAAATGACAGGCCGTTTATCAGACCGACAATCAGGCCATAGCAGATCAGCGCCAGAAGCGCCAGCATAATTTTATTGATGCGGGCGGTCGCAGTCGTCTGGAGCGCGAAATAGACGAAAATTATAATCAGAAGCAGGTCCTTGAGATAAACCAGTACCGGCAGACCGGCGCTGTAAAAAAAATAGCGCAGGGGAGCCTCGAAAACGATAAACGCGAACCAGAGATACAGTATCTTTTCGATGAAATTTTTCATCCCGCCGCCTGTCTGTATATCTTGATGTATTCGTCGACGACGTTATCGATATGAAACGCCCTGGCTTTCTCGCGGCAATTGTCCGCCATCCGTGCCGCCAGTACGGGGTTGTCTATAAGTGTCCTGATATGTTTTTCCAAACTGCCCGCGACAGCCGGATCGAACACGAAGCCGGTTTTGGCCTCATCGACCATCTCCGACGCCCCGCCCATACTTGTCGCGATAACCGGGAGACCATGCGAGTACGACTCGATTATGATGCGCGGGAAAGCGTCATCGCACAGCGATGGAATGACCGCGATATCGATGTCGCGGTATATTTCCTCAGTATTTTTGTGTCCCATAAACTCAATGTTATCACACTGGTAGCGTTCAATCAACATTTTTTCGTAGGCTTCGGTAACACCCCGACCGAAAATTTTGAGTTTGGCATTTTGGGGGTTCATCGCTTTGAAGCGCTCGAGAAGATACTCGGTACCTTTGATCGGCGCCAGTAGTCCGATACAGCCGAATACTATTTGCGAGCCCGATCCGCCTTTATGGCTATTTTTAACGTCTATATCCGCCGCATTGTATATATGGCTTTTTATTTTCGTCCCGGAGAAATAACCGTATTGCAGATGCTTTTCGAGAATGAAACGGCTTACCCCAACAACCGCATCGACAAATTGCGAATTACTTTTGCGCGGCAGGGAATAGAGCCGGCAACTGAAACATTGTTTCCGGCAATGTTTGTCGTTTTTGTACATGGTCGAGTTGGGACAGAGAAGATAATGATCGCGGATGGTATGTACGATCGGGAGCTTATGTTCCCGGGCGGTTTTCCAAACCGATACCGAGAACCCGGCCAGGTTATTGGTGTGGACCAGATCCGGCTTTTCGGCCATGATTATTTTTTCCAGTTTTACGGCGGCAGTCGGGTTGTATGAGTCGATCAGGTGCCAGAGCGGTTTTTTGTATGTCGGGTTCTGTTTGGCGTCGCGCATCCAGTACAGGTTTGGGATTTTCAGGTAATACACTTTGATGTCATTGACATAATCGGTTGAGTTTTTATCCGCGGTCGAGACAATGACCGGTTCGAATCCCGCGCTTTTTAATCCATCGGCCATGAGCCGTACCGAGCGTTCGGCCCCTCCGACATTATTGGGGTGATAAAGGCTGTTTATGATCAGGATTTTGTTCATATTACTCGGGCGCGGCACGGTGGCCGAAATTTGAGATTTTTACCAGTGTATTGATAAGAGCCGACCGTTCGTACCGGTCGAGTATCATCTTATATCCCATGTAGAACGACAAGGCGATAAATACAATTGTTACCGCCGACATCGCAAAGAAACCGGGTATCAGCGATACGGCATAGGATACAGCCGGCACGACAATAACCCAGATATAGATAGGCAGGATTATTGCCCTCATGGATATTTCAGAGAAAGGCCGGTGCTTTTTTATCAACACCATAAGAATAAACATCTCGATAATCAGTCGTGACGCCCAGACTATGGCGACGCCGGGAATGCCGATATTTTTTGTCAGCAGGTACAGGGCGGTCAAATACAGCGGCAGTTCTATCATTTGCAGTTTGGCCGTAATATCCGGGCGCCCGATAGCCTGAATGGCATTGAACGGTACCCTCGCCACCGAGGAAAAAAGAACGCCGACCGCCAGAATTTGCAGGACAGGCGCCGATTGCTCGGCGAAATCCTGACCGAGCCATATAAGCAAAAACGGCCGGGCATAGACGATGACGGCGATAACCAGCGGGGTCATGACGATCAAGATATATTTCAATGCCTGCTTGTAGAGCCTGATAAGTTTTTGTTTGTCGGCGGCGGCGAAGGCGCTGAAGGCGGGGAATATTACGCCGAGTATGCCGATCGGGATGACAAAACAGCGCGTGATCATATCATAGGAGGTTACATAATATGTAACCGCCGTCATGGTCAGGATCGAGCCGATAAAAAAGCGGTCGAGATTTCCCATCATCGGTCCCACCAGGTTACTGATGGTCAGCCAGCCGCCGTAACGCAGGAGTATAACCATAAAACTGCCGCCGGTTTCGCTTTTGTCGGTCGTCTTCTCGAGATTCTTACGACAATAGTACGAATAGAAACCCAGCGAAAGCACCTTGCTGACGACCAGCATACCGATTATCGGAAATAAATTCTTCGAAAAAGGAAGCACCATCAGCGGGACGAGCAGGGTGGCCAGACTCGATGGTATTTTGATGGCATTAATGATGGCGAATTTTTGCTGTGCCTCGAGAACACCCCGGATGCCGGTGATAAGCAGGACGATAGGTATCGAAACGGCCAGCAGGTAGAAGGCGCTCCGCGATTCCTCGATAAGATGCGGCGGAATATTTAACAGGCTGTTGATCATCCATGGTGCCAGAAGCGCCACCAGAGCGCCCGCGACTATACCGAAAAGAAGAAGCAATATCAGCGAGGTCGTAACCAGTTTTCTTATCCGGTGAAATTCTCCCCGGGCCATATACTCGGCCACGAATTTGGTGGTGGCGCGACCGATACCCATATCGAACAGCGTAAAATAACCGATCACCATCCAGGCAATGGCCAGCACGCCGAAACGGTCGTTGCCGAGCCCCCTGACAAGAATCGGGATGGTTATCAATGCCACCGGAATTGGCGACAGGTACCCGATCAGATTATAGACGGTGTTACGTGCGATCAGACCGCCGTCGAGATGCTCCGGCCCGTTTTCGCGGTCGCTGGTTTCGAGACGATTATCACTCATATCTCACAGGTGTTGTTCAATTATAATCAGGCCGAATTCAAGGCGGGACAGATCAAGCAGGTTCGGTTTTATCATCCCTGATTATATAGGGGTTTTTGTATAACCCCCGGAAATCCTTTGCAAAAGTTTTTTTCTCTCCGGCATCCTTGCCGGATTATTCAACAGTTAAATTATTATGCGATTATGAGACCAAAGTCAACTATTAACAAACTGTCTTAATTGGACAGCTCGGCCTCGAGGGCGGGGATGAGTGAGTCAAGTTTGTAGGCCGGCGGTGTCTGCTCATAAAACTTTTTATATATTTCCAGTCCCTCCTCTTTTTTCGTCCGGTTATCCTGCTCACTCAGGACATTGGCCAGATTTATCCAGATAGGAATATTTTCCGGATTGACCTCGAGGCTTTTCCGAAAATACTCCTCGGCCTTTTCTAAATTTTTTACGGCGAGATAATTGACAGCAATATTGGCGCAGGCTTCCGACGACGGCCCGAACCTGTCCATGGCGTCGAGCAGGGTTTTGCTGGATTCCTCGAATTTGCCCATTTGCGACAGCGCCCCAGAAAGATAAAGATAATAATCTTTCAGCTCCGGATCATCGGCCAGAATGAGTTTGCAATATTTGGCCGTCATGAACATATCCTGGTTACGATAATACAGCTCGGCCAGCCGCGGCCAGTACATTTTTTCATTGTCGCCGGTGGCAACCATCACCGCGATGGCGTTGATGGCATCCTCGAAATCGCCGAACATGGGAGCCATCTCGATAATCTGCTTGTTTATTTCCCGGTCGTGGATATTCAATACTTTAGCCCGCCGGAAATACGTGTACGCCGAATCATAAAGCTCGAATTTTCTGAAGCTCATGGCCAGGTCGAAAAGAAAGTCGCGGTCAGACGGGCTGTATTTGAGGGCCTCTTTGAATATATTGATCGCTTTATTAAAATCACCGGCGTCGAGCGCCTGCCGGCCCTCGATACGCATCTTCTCGATATCGGCGCTTTTGTCGCCGCACCCGGATATTATAAGCAATCCGATCAGGATTACTAGAGCCGGGACATTTATTTTTTTCATATTCAGCATCGAAGCGTATAATAGGGAAAAACGGCTTGATTTTCAAGCAGGATTGATCCATTTTTGTGCGAATGAAAGCTACAGCAATATTTTTATTATTTTTGTCGATTGTTTTCCTCATCGGACCGGCGACCTCGGCGAATGATACCGCTTTGAATATCGAACCGGGCAAAATTGCCGTCGATATAAGTTTCGACCATGATATAACCGGGCCGGAATTCAACCGCGCCAACCTTGAATTGTGTTTGAAAAATCATCTCGATTATTATCTGTGGTACAAAGGATGGAATTTCGAATTTGTCGATGGCGAGATATCGGGCGAATCGGCCGATATCCCCGGTTTCGATTATCTGCTGAATATGCGGGTAAAAGCCTCTTTCAAATCGAAAAAGATCAGGTTGAACGATGAGAAAGAAAAAGTCAACTACAGCGGCCTTCTCCGGATCGGAGCCGCAATTTCGTTTAACGATTTGCGCCATGGTGCCGCACCGATCAGCGACGAGCGCAAATTCTCCGCATCGAGTGAGAAGAAATGGGTGCGGTCGCCGGATGGCGGGTACTATCCCCCGGAGCTGACCATCCCGGAACCGCCCGATTTTGTGGTGAAGCGGCTTCTTTCCGAAGCGCTCGCGTTCCTGCCCAAAAAAGAGTCGCGTAATCTAAATCTCAAAACTGATATTCCGGTGTACCTGCTTGTCGATAAACACATCACCGCCGAGGTAGGCGATGTGACCGACAGTGATGTTTATACGGCGCTGAAATATGCCTCACGATCGCTTCAGCGGCAGTTCGGGTTCGGTCTCAAACCGGTCGGTTATGCTGATCTGGCGACCGAAATGATTTCATTCGACGGGTTTCAGCGGCTTTTCGACCGTATACGGAAAAATGAGCCGCAACGGCCGGATACGCTCACCATCGCCGTCTTCGAGCCGCTTAACCCGGAACGGTTTTATGCCCGAAAATCACCTTCGCGAATCGGTCTCTCCGATCTCGGCCGGCAATTTTCGCTTCTGGCACGGCTGCGGGTTCCCGAAAGCGCCACTATCGACTGGACAGCATATATCAACGGGCAGTTGATGCTGCATGAGATCGGGCATCTTCTGGGAGCGGTCCATGTATCCGATCTGAAATCGATAATGAACCCGGTTACAACCTGGGTTTCATCCGACCGGTTCGACCATTTGAACCTTTACATAATAAAGCGGGGAAGACGGGTTAATCCGGCCCGCCAAAGCCTTGTCGATTATCTCAATCTTGTCGTTGCCGGGATCGAAAATTCGGAATACGCTCTGGTCGATTATCCGCCGCTGTTTTTCAGCTATGTGAACCTGAATCGTTATAAATTGAAAGACAGCAATTATGGCGGCGGTGATGCCGGGCGGACGATACCATACGCGGTGTCGGCCTTTCGGATGTACCTGCTGAAAAACTATCATACAGCGCGGGACAATTTTTACAAAGCGCTGGCCTGCGATCCGGGGCAGGCCTCGATTCATTATTACCTGTCGAAGACGACAACCGGGAAATTATCGGAACTGCATCTGAAAAAAGCGGCCGAAATGGGATATTACATCGCCATTCACGAGCTCGGCGAATCCTTTTGACTATTATCACATTGTCTTACAATTACTTGAGGGGCGTGAGAAATCCGGATTATTTTCTATTGACTTTTTGGTAATACAACGTATTAATTCTGATGGGGTTTATTAATTTAATATTTCCAAAGTGTGGTGCGGTATGAAAAAAAACAAAACAGAAATTGTTACTTTTAAGGCCGATGAGTCGTTGCTGGAAGCGATGAAGGGTATCCCCAATCGTTCCGAGTTTATACGGTCGGCGGTTATGAATGCTCTCGAGTCGGTTTGTCCGCTGTGCGGGGGCACCGGTATTTTGACACCCAAGCAGAAAGATCACTGGCGCGAATTTACCAGTGACCACCGGGTGGAGGAATGTGAAGATTGCCATGAGATGCGTCTTGTCTGCAGGCATAATACGAAAGACAACACGAAATAACTGAATGGTGTCAATGTTGTGGATTCATTTATGAATAAATATAGATGTCTGTTTCTGATCGTTGTGACGGCGACACTGACAATGGGATTAGTGTTTTCGGCGGCGTCCGACTTCGAGTCGGACAGCGAAAAAATCAAAATATTCGTGAGCATCCTTCCCCAGGCATATTTTGTGGAGAGGATCGGCGGGGAGCATGTCGATGTCGATGTGATGGTCGGGCCGGGGCAGTCGCCGGCCACTTATGAACCTACCCCGCACCAGATGTCCGATCTTGAGCATACCGAAATTTATTTTCGTATTGGTGTGCCGTTCGAAAACCAGATGTTGCGCAAGATACATGAAATATTTCGGAAGCTCGATATGGTTGATTGTCAGGACAATATCGAATTGAGGCGGATGGCTGACATGGCTGGACATGAGGACCACGGTCACGGCGCGTATGATCCGCATACATGGCTCGATCCGGTTGCGGCCATTACGATATCGCAAAATATCTATGAAGCGCTGGTTCGGCATGACTCGACGCATAAGGACGAGTACAAAAACAATCTGGATAGTCTGCTGGCTGATCTGGACAACCTGCATCGGGAGATAGCCGCCATGCTCGAACCGTATGCGGGCCGCCGGTTTTTCGTTTTTCATCCGGTGTATGGATATTTTGCCGACCGTTATAATTTACGTCAGACGGCGGTGGAGGTCGAGGGTAAGGAACCGAGCGCCCGGCAACTGGCGCAATTTATAGACATCGCCGGTGAAGACAGTATCGCGGTCATTTTCGTGCAACCGCAGTTTTCGACAAAAACCGCCGAAATCATCGCCCGTTCGATAGGTGGTTCGGTGGTGAAAATCGATCCGCTGGCGGTTGACTATATAGAAAATCTAAGAAATATCGCTTTCCGGCTGGCGGAAGGACTGGACAAGAAATGAAACCCGGGCATGTAATCGAAATCGAAGGCTTGTCATTTTCTTTCGATAATACACTTGTTCTTGAAGACGTAAATCTCAAAATTGATGCCAATGATTTTGTCTGGATTGTCGGTCCCAACGGGGGCGGTAAAACGACCCTGGTCAAAATTGTCCTGGGTTTGCTTCAGCCCAAAGTCGGAAGAGTCTCAGTTTTCGGGGGGGTACCGTCCGAGTCGCGTTCACGGATTGGATATATGCCGCAGTTCGCGCATCTCGATCCGCAATTCCCGATCAATGTCCTCGATGTTGTCCTGATGGGTCGTCTCGGTAATGGAAAACGTTTCGGACCTTTTCGAAAAAAGGACAAAATGGCGGCCGAAATGGTTCTTGATGAAGTCGGCCTGCTTGATTTGAGCCGGAGATCGTTTTCGTCGCTTTCCGGCGGACAGCAACGGCGGGTCCTGATAGCCCGGGCGTTGGCGGGCGAGCCGGAGCTTCTGATACTCGACGAACCGACCGCCAATCTCGATCTTGTTGTCGAACGCGAATTGTATGAATTGCTGCGCCAGCTTAACAACCGCCTGACCATCGTGATGGTTTCGCATGATCCGGCTTTTGTCTCGGATAATGTTGAGCGGGTGGTCTGTGTCAAGCGGAAAGTGTCGGAACATCCGACCTGCGAACTTGAGGGCGATATGATCGGCGAACTTTTCGGCGGCGAGATGCGCCTTGTCAGGCACGATAAAAACATCGCCCGGAGGAAAAGCGGTGACTGAGTTTATCGATGCCCTGCTCCATCATTCTTTTTTGCAGTATGCTCTGTTGACCGGTATTCTGGCCAGTATCGCCTGCGGTATTGTCGGGACCTATGTCGTCACCCGGCGGATCACATATATTGGCGGCGGTATCGCCCATTCTATACTGGGCGGTATGGGGGTCGCCTATTATGTTTCGGTCGTGTATAAATGGAACAATTTTCAGCCGCTCTACGGCGCCCTTATCGCGGCTGTCCTGGCGGCGGTTATAATCGGTCTGGTGAGCCTTCGCGCCCGCGAGCGCGAGGATACTGTGATAAGCTCTATCTGGGCGGTCGGCATGGCGGTCGGTATAATATTTATCTCGCGAACCCCCGGATACAGCCAGGATTTGATGAGCTATCTTTTCGGCAATATACTTATGGTCGGAAGCGCCGATTTATGGCTGATTGTCGGTCTCGATGCGCTGGTGATCATAGTCAGTCTGCTGTTTTACAATCAGCTTGCGGCGGTTTGTTTCGACGAGGAATTCGCCCGTGTCCGCGGGTTGAATGTGTCGTTTTATTATCTTCTGCTTCTTTGCCTGACCGCTTTGACGGTGGTCATACTGGTGACGGTGGTGGGGATCGTGATGGTTATCGCTTTGCTGACGCTTCCGGTGGCGGTGGCGGGGCATTTCACCCGGACTTTGTGGGGGACAATGATTCTGGCGACCGTTTTGAGCATGTTTTTTGTCATAACCGGTTTGGCGGTAAGCTACGGTCCCAATCTTCCCGCGGGAGCGACGGTCATATTGATTGCCGGTCTCGTCTATCTGCTGACGGTGGTCGGCGCCGGGGTTTTCCGGCGCGGGCGAGCCTCATGACAACCGGGATTTATTTCTCAACCATTTATTGTTTCAGGGGCAAATTATTGCTCAAAAAGGGCGGTTGGCGCGTCTCTACAGAAAGAATGGCTGTAACCGCCCTGTTGAGGTGTGGTTCGAGTTAAAAAAAACCTGCGAGGACTTGACAAACCGGTGTTATTATAGTAATTTTTCAGAACTTTTTGTCTGCATTTTGTTTGGCAGATTCGGAGAGGAGTAGTTGAAGTAAAGACCGGGGCCGGATTACTGAATCCAAACCGGTAGAAAATCGATAAAACGTTGTTCAGTTTCTTTAATATGGAGATGCGAATGGGAGCTTTGAGGTATTTTGCCTATTGTCTTTTGCTTATCATGTTGATATTGCCCTGCGCTTATGGCAACGGGATTATGTTCGACGGCCTGGGAGTAAAGGCAAGAGGTATGGGTGGGGCATTTAGAGCCCTGGCCGATGATTGGTCGGCGGCATACTACAATCCGGCCGGATATAACCTGATACAGGACAATTACATAGCCGGAAATGTGGCTTTTTTCCATAATCGTTACACAGCGATTCCCGATATTACCTGGGGCGGATACGAATCCGGGTTTTACAATGATGTCGAAGTTTATAACAAGCATGAAGTTTTGAATGTCCCTCAGGGCGCCATTCTGGCCAAACTCCCGGTTTTCGGGGAGACGGTAATGGGCTTCTCCATTATGCAGCTTTTCGACCAGAATCAGAGTTGGCAGTTGTATTCGAATCTGCCGATTTATAATACGAGCGGGTATCCCGAGCGGCAGTATAACAGCAATCTCGATGTTGTCGCTTTCCAGGTTACAGCGGCCAAGGGGTTCAACGACGATAAATTATCGGTCGGCGTCGGCCTCTCGCTTCTGAGAGGCGACCTTTATTATAACGGCCTGATTCTTCATGACAATCCCTATATCGGTGAATCCGATGCCGATCTGGCCGAAATCGCCGATCGCCCCTATGACAAAATTCCGGAATGGTACACCAATGACGGCTCCGGCTGGGGCTTCGGTTACCGCGCCGGTTTGCTTTATCAGGTTACCGAAAAACTTAATTTCGGTGTTGTCTTTGCCGGTCAGACCTCGATCGACATCGACGGCGAATCCGAGTTCCTTTATTATCTCGGCGACAATCCGTCACTGGCGGAGAATTTCTTCGATACCACCGAGGAAAGATATTTCACCGACGGCAATGTCGAGCATGTCGATGCCGACTTCGAAACCAGTTTCGATACACCCAATTCGATCGGCGCCGGTATTGCCTATCAGGTAAATGACAAACTGACCCTGGCGCTCGACGGCGAGTATATTTTCTGGTCGCAGTTCGAGGGATTCGAATTCACCTACACCAACTATGAAGGGCTTCCTGATCCCCATTTCGGACGCGCCACCGAATTGATGACACAGAATATAACCGTCCCGCTCCAGTGGGATGACGCCGGACGGATGATGCTCGGGGCGGACTACAAGCTCAATGATATCTTCGATTTACGCGCCGGATTCGGGGTTGACCAGACCGCCCTGACCGAAGAAACATTCATCCCGCAGTTCATCGATCTGAATACCAAATACAGTTACAGCATCGGGGTCGGCGTCGAAATCGGCTTCTGGCATCTCGATGTTGCCACCACTTACACACATCATAAAGATCTTAGTGTGCCGAACCAGACCGACATCGACGGCGACGGATTACTGGATAATTTCTCGGGCGATTACGAGGCCGACGATTATCAGACCGTTTTCGGCATATCATACAGGTTTTAAGGAGGGCCGGAAATGTTAAAAAAATTCGGTTTAGCGATGTTTGTTCTATCTGCCGCCCTTCTTGTCTTTGGCTGCAGTGAACGTGAAAGTAATGTTACCGCCCCGCCTTCGGATATTCGGGACGGTCTCACTGATGTATATATTTCTCCCGGCGGACATATATTTTCCGACGAACTGTCATTTACCATGTTCAGTTCGGTTCGCAAGGTCCCCAGCATATATTACAGGGTTTATACTCCCCCGGATCTAACACAGCCGGATTCGGCTTATTCGCCCACAAAATCACCCAATTTCCCGGTATTATATCTGCTGTCACCTTTCCGGGGCGGAGATTCATACTATTTCAATCATGGTCTCGTTGCCATTGCGGATAAGATGGTTTATAGCGGTGAAATACAGCCGATGATTATTGTCTGTATCGACGGTTCGGCCGGTTTTGGCGGCTGTTTCTATGGCGACACATGGTTCGGCGGCAAATACGCCCAGGCCATCGGTTCCGTGCAGAATGATGCCATCAGCGGCTCCATGATAGATTATATTGATGCCGTTTTTAACGCATATACGGACCGCGAGGACCGGGCCATTTCCGGATTCGGTATGGGCGGTTACGGCGCGATGAGAATCGCGGCGATGTATCCCGATAATTTCGGCGCGGCTTCGGCCATCTCGGCGCCCCTCGATTTCGACGGCGCCGCCGGCACCGGCGGATTTGTCCCGATGTTCCGGGAAATCATCAACAATCTCGATGATCAGGGCAATGGCTACATTTCGCTGGATGAGTTCCGCCGCATGGACACGTCGTACACGAATCCGGTGCGAACGATGATGATGGCGGCCGGGTGTGCTTTCACACCCCACGTTTATGATCTTGGCGACATTGTTTCGCTTTTCCCGCCGCGGGCGACCGATACCACATTTATCGAGGACACGCTGACATATATCAATCCCGAAGCGGGTGTCGAGTTGCACCTGCCGTTCGACACGACCGGCGGTGTTTATCAGCCGATCTGGGATATGTGGCTCGAAAACAATGTCCCCTCGATTATCGAAAATAACCCCGGTTGTTTCGATGATATGGCGGTTCACCTGTTCACCACCAATGACGACGACTATGGATTCAATGTCCAGACGGTCAATTTCGCAAGCTGGTTGCAGGGACATCTCAATATGCGCGGTATCCAGACCGACCTGATGCCGCTCAATTTCGAGGGTTATGACGGCTATGAAGCCACCGGCGGACGTATGCTCTATGATATTCTGCCGCAGTTATTGAAGTTCCATTCGGATAATTTCCCGAATTATAACGACTAATATTGTTATTGTTACGTATATTACCGGAAGGGGTTGACAAAACCTCTTCCGGTTTTTTTTGCAATATAAATTCGAGGACACGATATGGAATATGACCTGATTTCGATCGGCGCCCACCCCGATGATGTCGAAGTTGGCACCGGGGGCGTTCTGATCGATCTTAACAAACGCGGCTACAAAACCGGTATCGTCTATCTCACGGGAGGGGAGATGGGGACCGGCGGGACGGTCGAGATACGCGCCGACGAGGCGGTTGCCGCCGCCAAAGTGCTCGGTTCGGATCTTATCGAGACTTACGACTGGGGCGACTGCAAACTGTTCGACACCTATGAGCGGCGGATCGAACTGGCGGCGCTGATACGTAAATACAAGCCGAAAATAATCCTCGCTCCGTACCCGCATGTCGGCCACGGCAAGCGCCAGTCGCACCCGGACCATGTCGCCGCCGGACAGATCGTCGTCAATGCCGCCAATTATGCCACACTGGTAAAAATGCCGATCGAGGGCGAGATTCACCGTGTGGATCGGATCTTTCATTATTTCCTGCCGCCCGGGATGGCCCCGAATTTTGTCGTCGATATCACCGATCATTTCGAGCAGTGGATCGAGGCGCTTAGATGTCATGAATCGCAATTTCTCAACCCGGAAAAATCGCGCGACTATATCTGGTCGCTGGAATCGATGGCGCGTTCGTTTGGTCAGCAGGCGGGCTGCAAATACGCCCAGGGTTTTTACAATGTTGAGCCGATCCGCATCGTCGACATTTTCGACCTGGTGAAGTGAACGATGGGGATTATAATATTTGTTATGTTTGGCCGTTCAATTTTGTATTAATCCGAAATCCAAATCGGTGATGTCATGATCAAGGATAACGGTTGTATCTCTGGTAAGATAACCCGATTTACTGCAATAAATCGTAATTGTCGGCGTCCCAAACAATGCTCCCATAAAAAAACCAAGACTGTCGGTAAATATCGTTGCATAACCGGAAGCTATTGTGTCATTTAAAGCAATAACAGCGCCCTCAATTGGCTGATTGTCTGCGTTATCATATACCAAACCGGAAAAACCATAACCCACGTCGTCAATTAGATATTCCCGATTACAGTTGCACATAGAAACAACCAGCAAGATTGCAGATACGAGTATAATAAGATAGACCCCATATTTTGTCCATTTATTCATTTTCATCACCTCCCTTAAATATGGACAAACCGATATTAACGGTTGTTGTCGTGTGCTTATTTTTTTCGTGGGTGTCCGTCTAAGATGTCCGACTATATGACGCTTATATAGTAATATTTGTCTAAAAAAAGTCAATATTCACTTGAAAAAAAAGACACTTTTTTCCATAGAAAAAGCCCCCCCGCTCGAAGGGGGGCTTCTTTTTATGATAAAATATGATAGGTGTGTTGTCTAAAATTGTGACCAGCAAATCGGCTTGCGTTCGACCAGAAACAGCCGGTTGACCGCATCGAGGTATTTTTCGTCGCCGATTTCCACCAGCCCGTAATCATAAAGCGACCTGAAATCGACACAGCCCATTATCAATGACGAAAAATCGGCGATGTCGATTTCAATTTCGACATCGGTCGCGGCCTTTTTCTTCAGCGACGGTTTGCCGTCGGCGAAATGCAATATATAACTCCCGGCGTTTTGCGGCAGGAGACTGTCGCGGACGGTCAGTTTCAGTTTCAAATTCTGCCCGCCGAAATCATGATTTTTGAGGACGGTGAACAGTTTCTTTATGTCGATAACGCGGTACATCAACCCGACACCCTGGGTATTGCTTTCATGGTACACCGGGGCGATGATGTTATCGTTGCCGATGCGCGGGTCATGCGGCAGAAAGTGAAAACTGTCGTCGAGCAGGTCGAAAATGATCGCATTGATCTGATCGGCCTGGTTATGGAAAAAAGAGATCATCTCCAGAAACGCCTCGCGATTTTCGTAAATCAGTTCCTCGATGACGATATCGTTCAGTATGAAATTATCCTGCTTGAGCTTTTTGAATGAGAACGCCGTATATCCAAGCAGTTTTTTTCCTCTTTTGTACCCGATCATCCGAAAATGCCTGCGCTCGAAAGCGGCAAATTCAGTGTTCACGCGCCGCATCATGCCGTGTGTCGCGGCGGCGTAGCGGTCATAGCATTCGGTCATGGCCGGGAAGTCTTTGCTGCTCAGGTAATGTATATTTTTTTTGGCCTTACCACCGGGCAGATCGGCCGGTTTGATCCGGTAATGACTGAGTTTGACACCGTAACCATAACCCATCTTGCGGTAAAAATCGGGGCGGAACGGGTAGAGCGTAGTCATGCAGGCGCCCTTCTTAAGGTAGTGCTGATGAAAATACTCGATCATTTCCTTGCAAACATGTTCCTTTTTGTGGTTCAAATCGACCGCCACCAGTCCCACACCGCCGACCGGTATGGCCCTGTCGAAAAGCGTCATATCGAAATCGTACAGCCGCATGCCGCCGAGAAGCTGATTGCGGCGGTATACGCCGTAATGCCTGATCCTCGGATCGTCTTTCTCGACTCTGGCCAGCCGTTCTTTCATCTTTTTCAGATCTTCGGGGGTGCTCGACATGCCCATGCCGGGATAGGCGTTGACCACTATATCCGCAAATTTCATAAAATCTTTGACAGGTATCTTTTTAACCGGACTCATAACTTGTTCCCCAGTATTCACTCTTCAAAAAACATCAACTTCATTATGTTGTCTATACGGCAGTTTTAATCGCGGGTTGCATTGGCCGGAACCGAATAATTATCTTTATACCGGTTTCACACCTTTGATAATGTAAAACAATGTTCCGCCGCAGGCATAATATGTCTCGTTTTCCAACTGCCCCCGGATTTCCTCTCTTATCTCGTCGCATATCTTTATGAATTTTTCGTACTCCTCGGGGTCGCCACCGCCGGCATAAAATTCCTCCCTCGATTCATCGATCACAAACCGGTAATTTTTGTCATCCAGCCAGCGGCCCTCGATACCCTTAAGGCGGTGTTTCTGCAACTCGGTTGCGTATGGTGGTTCAAGATAAAAAACCCTGTCGTTCATCCTGATATCGACATCGATCAAACCGGCTTCTGTCATCAGATGCGGTACCCGCGAACCTATATTAATATCGCCTTTGCCGAGTTTGATCCGACCCTTGCGGCATATCAGGCTGACTTTCGTGAATAGAAGAACGACATCGAGATCGAATTCGGGCAGCGAATTAAAGGGTCTGGCCAGCATGCCCGATAAATTATCCGGTTCCTTGCACACGACGAGCCCGCCCGGCCTGGCTATTCGGGCCATCTCCGAGAGCGCCTTCCCGGGATCATCGAGATGCATCAAAAGCGTCTGGCACATGACCAGGTCGGCAAAATTATCCGGCAACGGTATATCATAGGCGCTGCCGCACATAAAATCCACCCAGCCGTCATCGCCCCATTCTCCCGAGGCCCTGCGGGCGTCGTTGATAAGTTTCTCCGAATGATCGATCCCGACATATTTACCCCCCTTGCCGATATACGGCCAGTATGTGTACCCCAGATAGCACAGCCCGCAACCGACATCGACCGCTGTCATACCCTGTCTGAGACCGAGCCAGGCCGCGAATTTGTCGAGACTGTCGTCGTACCACATAAATCGGCGCTGATGCACCAGCATCTCGCGAAGATAATCCTTCGAGAAATCCTTTGTCTCTTTTTTGGGTGAATCCATTTCTTACCGCCCTCCCGTTATTTCCCTCGTTTATTTTTTCTTGAACGCCTCGATCGTTCCCGTGTTGACCCAGTATATATTGTCCTGCCCGTTTTCGATATTATCCAGCGACTCGATAATCTGTTTATAACTGAGCGGCTGATCAGGATATAAGCCGAGTTTGCTTTTCTTGCTGGTGTAGAAAAGATATTGTCCGTCGGCCGTAACACACGGACAGTAATCCAGCGCCGGCGAATTGACCATATCGCCCATATGCGCCGCATCCGACCAGGTGTCGTCATCGGAACGGAAACTTATATACAGATCGCCGCCGCCGAGATCGTCATCGCGGCCGTACGAAGTAAAAATAATATAGTGCTCATCCGGGTCGATAAAAGCGTTGAATTCGTATTTCTCGCTGTTGACCGCCTCGCTCAGTCGTTCCGGCGGCTGGTATTCACCGTCGATCAGCCGGCTTCGAAAAATATCTTCCGCGCCCTCATAAGGCGCCGTGTAATAAATAGCGCCTGATTTGGCTATCGAGGGATAATACTCATTCTTGTCGCTGTTTATCGGCTCGCCAATATTGACCGGCGTACCCCATCCGGCACCCTCCCTTTCGACATACCAGATATCATGATCTTTGGGCTCGCCCGGTTCCTCGAGAGGACGGTTGGAAACAAAGTACAGCCGTTTGCCGTCGGGCGAAAAGGCCGGTTCGAGATCGCTGTATTTTCCCGAAAATGAAGCAACCTCGGGCGGTGTCAATTTGCCGTCGCGTTCTTTGGTAAATACAATCGCGTACCCGAAACCGGTCGACATGGTGAAATAAAATTCCCTGCCGTCGGGCGAGACCGCGGCATCGCGTTCCTTGTACCGAGTCGAAACGATCCCGGGCGCGAGCAGTTGCGGGATATCCCCCGGTTCCGGCTGAGCCGGGAATTTACTGACAGTCGCCGTCGGTGCGGGATCATCGCCGCCGCCACAGCCGCAAAAAAGCGCCGCCATTATCACAAACACCGTTAGTAAATATATTTTGCTGGTCATAACTGTCTCCCCGGTGAAATTGCTTTAATAGAGTACGTTTTTGGGAGGGCGCCGCAATAAACGGCGCCCTGTTATATATTACCAGGCCGATTTAAGCGACACAAGTAAAAAAGCCAGCAAATACATCAGCGCGCCCAGAAGAAGGGCGGCGGTGAAGCCATACGCAAATGCAACCAGCACTATTAATGTCGAGCCCAGAACCGAGGCCGCGCCGTTGACCGCAAAGCCCCAGTCGATCAGCTCCCTGACACGAAGCCCGCCTTTCGGGAACGGCATCCCCATGAAGAAACCGAGCGGGCAGATGAGAAGTATCGTTATCAGAATTCTCGGAAGCATCGTCAGATGCCCGAGACCGTAGAAGATATTTTTGAATACTATGACATCGAGCAGTATCCAAACGATTATACCGATGAAAGCAACCGGATTGCTTATTTTATCGGCGAAACGGCTGCCGATACCAGATGCAATCAGGAGCGTCAGCAGGATGGCGATCAGGCTGTAAACCGACGGCCCGATGAATAGCGTGTACTTCTGGATCAATATGATCTCGACCGACATGAATGCCATTCCGATCAGGAAAAAATACAGCCATGGTGCGGCCCGCAGTTTGGAGCCGCTCTTGAAATACGGTATCAGGTTGAGCGGAATAATCAGGGCGATAACCACCAGCATAATAATGAGAATAATTATTTTCGAGAGCGGAAAACCGAGAAATTCATAGGGCAGGACTTTCTCGAGACTGTCCCGGGTGAAATTTTTCCACAGCCCCATCTGGGCCACGAACGGTTGATTGTCGTCGGAGGGGGAAATATCTATTTTCGCCGAATCGGCCTCATTTTGCCAGCCGTTGAGGACAATGCGGTTGATTAGGTTGTCGGCGGTCGAATCGGGCGCGGGGTAGAGGAGATGAATATACGGATAAACCTCGGGGGTCAGTTCCCCGAAGGCGTTGTTGCGTATTTCGTCGGTCAGCGGCCGTTTCGACAGCAAAATCATATTCCGCCTCATCTGCGGCAGATCATACACCGCGAAATGCGCGGTCGGATCGTCCACCCCCTGATTTTCCAGCGCCATCATGACCTCGCTGACCAAACGCGGCATATAAAACTGGTGTTCCATCATCATAAAGCCGCTGTCGGAGAGCGCCCTCCAGTAATCCTCGTAAGCCTCGACCGTGAACAGGTAATTTTCGGCCAGAGCGAATGCCCCCGAGGCGAGCGCCGCCCACGTGTTGGAGCTTAGCGAATAGATGACATCGAATTTATTTTCGAATCGCTGCATATAGGCGCGGGCATCTTCGGTAATCACGCGCACTCGCGGATCGTGATAAATATTGCCCGAGTATTCCGCCAGTTCGCCCTCGAGCATGAGCTGATTTATATGCGGGTTGACCTCGACAGCATGCACCTCGCCGGCGCCGTATTGCAGTGCCTGCAGCACATCGACACCGCCACCGGCGCCCAGCGAAAGAAACGTGCATGAATCAAAACGTTCAATAAGGTTGCCGACATCGATACCGAACTGGAACTTCATCGAATCCGGCACATCCCAGTTGCCGTCGAACGGGTACACCGGCGAGTTGGCGATGTTGTCGATATTCAAACCTCGGTAACCCGACTGGAACTCATAAATCTTGATTTTGGACATGGCGTCCCAGTGCTTATAAACCACCGGGGCGCGTTCCTCGCGGGGCCTTTCGAGAAGTACCTGCGAATATGATGTCAATACCAGCGCGCCCGCGATCAGGACAAGGGGGAGAAGTATGAGCCATCTCCGCACGGTTATCCCGGCCGCCAGAAGAATCGGCAGGGCGCACAGGAATGTCGCTGTCGGCGTTCCCCACCAGTTCATAATCAGCACCGCCAGCGCCACGCCGACACCGGCGCCGATAAGATCGGCCATGTACAATCGGGGCATATCGAAATGATTTTTTCGGAAAAGAGCCGCAAGCGCAATACCGCCGAAATAAAACGACGAACTGAGCAATATAACCGTCACGGCCAGTTTGCCCACCATACCCCAGCTGTTGAACAACTGCGAAAATTGAAGACCGAGTTTGAATACGATCGGCGGCCCGATAAGGCTCATCAAACCGGCCAGCGATAATAAAATCCCCAGTCGGTTGGTTCGGCCGAGCGACGGCGCAAGTCTGAGGGTCAACGCCCCCAGACCCAGCCCGAGTATCGCCAGCGATAAAATTAGAAAGGCGAAAGTGTAGAAAAACTCGGCTGAAAATATCCTCGTCCAGATAAGCTCCATAGCGATCAAACTGATCGACATGAGCCAAATGACTAAATAATTGTTACCTCTCACAATAAAATTCCCCCGGTGATTTAATTGGCTATATGATTCTTATGAGGCGGTGGGAAGGGTTTGCTTGTCGATAAGTTGCACATGGTTTAGATTACGTATAAGATCGCCCAAGGTTTCGCGCCGCACGTAATCAGTTGTCTTATGATGAAAAACAATATTGAGGATGTGCCTATTCGCCGGGAAACGGCATTCCCAGCGCTTCCATCAGCCCGGTCATACCTTCGGTGGCCTTACCCTGAATAAAAACATCGGTGATATGTTCGGTGTAATTAGACGTTTCGACATTGATCTCGATTATCGAGGCGCCGTACCGTTTGGCCGTCGGCGGTATCATCGCCGCCGGCATTACCTCGCCGGTGGTGCCGATCAAAATGAACAGATCTGAGTGTTCCGCCTCAAATACCGATTTTGTGTATGCCGTTTGCGGAATGGCCTCGCCGAAAAAGACAAAATCGGGTTTCCACAGGCCGCCGCATTTCGGGCAGAGCGGCGGTAATGAATTAAGGTCGATCTCCGATACATGCGACCTTCCCCCACAGCTCTCGCATATCAAATACTGCGAGTTTCCGTGAAATTCGTAAACCTCCACGCTCCCGGCTTCCTGATGCAGGTTGTCTATATTTTGCGTGATAACCGTCTGCACGACACTCTTTTTCTCGAGTTCGGCCAGCGCCCGATGCGCCGCGTTCGGCTTGGCCCGCCCGAAAAAATCATAAAATATTTCCTTTATCACCGGCCATGACTGTTCCGGGTGCGCCCGGAAATAACCGATATCGAGAAGCGCCGGATCATACTTGCTCCACAAACCGCCCTCGCCGCGGAACGGCGGTATGCCGCTTTCGACCGAGATCCCCGCCCCCGTGAAAGCGGTTATACGCTCCGATCGCTCGACCATCTCCGCCGCTTTGGTAAAAACACTCATATCACGCAAGATTAATCTATTGGTTGACAATAATTCTTATTTCTTTTTCGGGTAGCACCCGCCCGATCACCGCCGCCTCGACGCCGCGTTTCGACAGCGCCCCGGCCAGCTCTTTTTCCTTATCCGCCGCCACCGCTATCAGCAAACCGCCCGATGTCTGCGCATCGTTGAGAAGCAGTCGCCGCACCTCGGATAATGTTTTGTCGTATTGCACATGCGGTGAGGTGTACGCGAAATTATCGCGTGTTCCCCCCGGGATCACGCCCGATACGGCCAGATCGAGAGCGCCCCGCAGAAGCGGCACATTTCCGGCCGATATCTCCGCCGATTTTCCCGAGCCGTCGAGCATCTCCATAAGGTGTCCCAGCAGTCCGAAACCGGTGATATCGGTGCAGGAATGTACCCCGACCGCCTGCATCGCCTCGGCCGCCGCGCGGTTGAGCGCGCTCATCGTCTCGACCAGCATCGCCGTGTCGCCGGCTTCGAGAAGCCCCTGTTTCATGGCGGTCGAAAGGATACCGGTTCCGACAGGCTTGGTCAAAAACAGGACGTCACCTTCCTCCGCATTACGATTAGTGATAACTTTCTGTGGATCGATGACACCGGTCACGGCCAGGCCATACTTTGGCTCGGTGTCGTCCACCGTGTGCCCGCCGATAATGGATATACGCGCCTCGGCCGCGGTTGCCTGCGCCCCGGCCAGAATTTTCTCCAGAACCTCCATTGGCAGACGGTTGCTCGGGAAACCGACGATGTTGAGCGCAAACAGCGGTCGTCCCCCCATGGCATAAATATCGCTGAGCGAATTGGCGGCGGCGATGGCGCCGAATTGATACGGGTCATCGACAATCGGCGTGAAAAAATCGACCGTTTGTACCACCGCGGTTTTGTCATCGATACGGTACACCGCGGCGTCATCCGATGTGTCGGTACCGACAATAATATCGGAGTCGTCCGGCACCGGTAATTTTCGCAGGACCTCTTCGAGCAGTTGCGGCCGAAGTTTACAGGCGCATCCGAGACCATGCGTGTACTGTGTCAATTTTATGTCACCGGCCGAAATATCGACCGCCTGTTGCACATCCGACGGCTGGAGTTTCCCCACCACCTCGGAAATTTCTTCAAGGGCGCGGTCGATCTCATCGGAGGTCGTGAACCGCCCCACCGAGAAACGGATCGTTCCCATGGCATACTCCAGAGGGACCGCCATCGCCTCCAGCACCGACGAAACATCGATATTGTCGCTGTGGCAGGCCGCCCCGGCCGAGGCGGCGATACCGCTCAATTCGGACAGGATGGTGTTGGCCTCCAGACCCCGGAAACTGATACTGGCCGTGTTGGGGAGTCGCTTTTCGGGATGCCCGTTGATTTTTATGTCGGGAAATTTCTCCCTGACGCCGCTCTCGAAACGGTCGCGGAGTTTCCTAAAATGCGCATGGTGCTTTTCCGGATCCTCTGCGACAAGCTCGCAGGCCCGTCCGAGTCCGACAATCTCGATCACATTTTCGGTCCCGGCTCGTTTGTTCATCTCGTGATCGGCGCCGTGCACCTGCTTGTCGAGCAATACGCCGGATCGTACATACAACGCGCCGATTCCCTTCGGGGCATAAAGTTTATGCCCCGCCACCGAGAGCAGATCGACATTAAGCTCATCGACACGCACCGGCACCTTGCCGACCGACTGGGCGCAGTCAGAATGAAATAATAATCCATGACGATGCGCTATTTCAACCAGCTCGGCTATCGGCTCGATCGTTCCCACCTCGTTGTTGGCGTGCATGATCGTCACCAGTATCGTCTGCGGCGTGATCGCCTCTTCGAGCTGTTTCGGATCGACCAGCCCATACTCATCGACCGGCAGATAGGTTACTTTATAACCGGAATTCTCCAGATACCGGCACACCTCGGTTACCGCCGGATGCTCGACGGTTGAGGTGATAATATGGTTCCCTTTGTCGCGATAGGTGTGCGCGGCGCCTTTGATGGCATAATTGTTCGATTCGGAACCGCCGCTGGTGAAAATAATCTCCTCGGCGGAGCAACCAAGCATCCCGGCCACCTGCCGCCGGGCGGTTTCCACCGCCTTCTTCGTGGTCACACCGTATATGTGCCCGCTCGATGGATTCCCGAAATGCTCATGAATAAAAGGAAGCATCGCTTCGGCCACACGGGGGTCAATCGGTGTCGTGGCGTTGTAATCAAGATATATCGGTTTCATAATGTTTCCCGGATTTTTGATGCCGGTTTATATACGGTTCATATTTGTTATGGTCGATCTACCGTGCCCGCAAACCGGCGACTTTTACCGCCCCGCGATGATAGCCGTCAGGGAAAAGCGTCTCCAGTTCATCGATCGCCACTTTATTGGCCTCGCATGTCTCGAACACGGTCGGTACCACCTTATTCGTCTTGAATGAACTACGCAGATACTCGATTATCTGCCAGTGTTTTTCGGACAGCCCGTTGGCCATTTTCATCTCGAACGCCTTGTAGATGGCAAAATGCTCGTCCCAGTCATCGGGATCGACAAGAAAACCACGGACATCGACATCGTATGATTTGCTTAAATTTATCGGTTCGATATTTTCGGCCGAATCGGGCAGCCAGGAATGTCCCGCGTAACCCTCCCTGAATGTTACCCCGGCAAGTTTACAGGCGCCGCGGAGATACCCGGTCGGGAAAAGCTTTTTGAAATCATCGAGACTGATATCGTTGGCCCGGCAGGTTTCATACACGACAGGACAGATGCCGGTTTGCTTGAGAATGTCGTGAATATATCGAATTATATGCCGGTGTATATCGGTCAGGCCGTTTTCGATACCTGTTTCAGCCGCCATACCTTCGGCGAAATTATCGTCCCAGGTCCCGAAATCGACAAGGAAACCGTCGGCATCGACATTGTAAGTTTTATTATTGTAATCGAAGCTGCTCATAATTAATTACTCTGTTCCATATATATTTATAAGCACAACATAAGAAAATATTTCTCTAATATAAAAGATAACTCAAAAAGGCCATTTTGGCAAGTTGGGGAGTTTATAGAATCATCTATTTTGTGCAACAAACTGATAACTGCGACCCCATTGCGTCGGCAATGGGTAGTAAGCATTTGTGCCCCACCCCTTGTCGAAGATCCCGATCTCATCGGGGAGGTGGGTTTTTTTGCGCGCCGTCAGGAACCCTTTCCTGACGGATAGTCAGATAGGTCTTAGTCCTCCAAGTCCCATTCCGGGGGACGGCGGGGTTTCGACATATCTATATGAGATTGCTTTGTCGCTCGAAGACTTGCTCCTCGCAATGACATTACGGGGCAATTGTAGGGACAGGGCAGTGCCCTGTCCACGTTATAACAACCATGTTGCCTTTACGGCGGACAGGGCATTGCCCTGTCCCTACGCCAATTTCAATACGCTGTTTGTGTATATCAACAGGGGAGGCAGCCTCAAACATGGGGCAACTTTGCATGCACCATGTTTAGGGATAACTGTTGTGTCAAACCCTGATCGAGATTTATCGAGATTGTGACCTGACACCTGTTCATTATCACCAGTACACCAGCACCTCTACCACTCCCCCTCTCTAATCAACCGGTCGAGGACTTTCGCCACGAATTCCGCCTTTACCTTACCGCCGGTGATATCGACCGACCCGAGAAATTTACCGTCATGCCCGATTATCTCGATATATACATTCCTGACCGCATCGGTCTCACGAAATATAGGCTTGACATACTCGGTGCCGCCCTCGCCCGTCTTTCTCGCCGATGAGCGGTCGTCCCGGGACGGTGTATCATCCTGCTCCATGCGATTCCATTCGATCAGCCGCTGGTCGCTGTCGGGACCCAGAAAAATATGGGTCCGTTTTTGCGCGTCCGGTTTGATACGGACAATACCCTCGCCAACCGGCCCGGCGGCGATATTATAACCCAGCGCGGTCATTTCGCGGCCGACGTGTGCGAGGTAATCCCGGTAAAACTCCTCGTTTGCCAGCTCGGAGACAAAATCTTTCCGAAGTTGCACCATCGCGGCGCTGGTGTCCGCCGGAAACGAGTCAATACCGAGATCTATCAGCCAGACTTGGATCTCCTTGGCCTCTGGCGACAGCATCGAATGCATGACCGACGGCTTGCAGCAACCGACAACACATATCAGCATCCCCGCCAGAATGATGCTAAAGGCCCCGTGTATTGGCTTTCTGAATCCATAACCGTGAAACATATCTGATCCTTTCCGACATATTATCTCAATCCGTCTCGAACAAACGCGTAAAATTAACATTGAACCGGAGTGTCATACCCGGTTCATCCACCCGGTTCCCGGACATAAACGGATTTCGCAGATACGACAGGTGCCTGTGATAATTATGGTCGGCGACATTGTCGATCTCGATCGAGAAACGCAAACTTTGATACGTGTAGGCAACACCGATATCGAGCGTGTTCCATGAACCGGTGGCGGTCTCGCCGATCGAGGCATCGATCCGGTTTTGTCTGGCGGCCAATGTGTGCCGCGCGAAAGCATGCCATTGTGAGTCGAACGGAGTTTTCAACGTGCTGATAATCATGAGTGGTTGTATTTCCGATAAAGGGGTGTCATCGGTCGTGTTTTCGGCGACGGTGTATGATGCGTTGATATCGAGAAAATCCCAGGCGGCGTTGACAATCAGACCGCCCATAAGGGCATCGATATTTTTGTATGACATGATATTGGCGCCGTCATATCCCATGCGGTAAAGCTGCGAATAATCCCAAATATGCGTCCCGAACAACTCCAGCCTGAAGGTGTAAAAACTGACCGCTGTCCGGGCCGTGGCGCGAAGCGGCGCCTTCAACTCCGGGTTGGCGATTCGGTTGACGCCGGGTGAGGGGCGAAGTACGAAAGTGTATAGCTGTTCGGCCTCGGGCGGCTCCGAAGCCAGTTCCAGCATGCCCCTGACCATCAGGTTTTCATCGAGGGAACGGGTAACGCCGGCGGCCAGACCGAAATTGACATACCAGCGGTTGTCGTCGGCATCGGGATAAATATCGGGATAATAATCGCGGTACTCGCCCTGATCCGACGTGTAGTGAGTCGCGCCCACCTTGGCCGAGAATAGAAATGTCTCCATTTCGAATTTCTTGTGCACCGCTGCCGAAAACTGGTTGACATCGGGCATAAGGTCGCACTCGAGCCGTGTCATCATGTTTTCGAATGTGTGATCGGCGTCCCAATTGCGGTAGAAAATGTCATAATACTCTCCGGTCGCCCCGAGCGTGAAATTTTTGGCGTCGGTCTCGGCCGTTGCCGCGGCCATCATGCCGCCGCGAAGATCATTATCCATGAGATGATCGGTGTAGTTGAAATATACTTTGTTCTTTTTCCATCCCATATAACCGGAATATATGCTGTTCTCGCGTTCATCCATCATGAGATAGGGAAAAGCGACATCCTCGGTGTAGGTGAACGAGGCGCCGTATGTCATATCGCCCTCGATTCCCCTGAAAGAGAGTTCGCCAAGTATGTACTCCGGTTCGTTTTCATAATTGTACAGATCGACAAAAGAGCGGCCGTCGCCGTTTTCGTATGTTTCGCCGGTCGCGTAACGGCCGTTGAGACGGTGCTTACGCCAGTTGACCAGAAAAGCGGCATCGGTACCGTTCATACTCGCCGCTGTCCGGGTCAGCCCCGCCTTAATCTTAAGAGGCCGCGCCGGTGTCTCGCGATGAAACTCGACCGAGCCGCCCAGTCCGCAACTTGCCGAGCCGCAGCTTTTGACCAGATCGATCGATTGCATCTCCATCGGGTTGACACGGGTAAGCGGGGAGTCCATCCTGTTGGGGCAGGCGTTGTGGTACCGTTCACCGTCGATAACCAGGCTGATATCGCCGCGCTTCAATCCATCGGCATAAACATCCTGAGCGAAAAAATCGCCTTTCCTGACCAGCGCAAAACCGTTGTTGTTGAGGACTGCGGAAAAATTATCGCGTTCCGCCGGAAATTCCGATCGACCCCAGTCGGCTCGCTCGGCGGTGACCTCGATCGGATCGAGCCATAAGATTTTTAAAGTGTCGGCCTCCTCGGCAACAGCCGACAGCGCCGAAACACAGCATAAACCGACAAACGACAAAACTACATACAACACCCGGCGATATGACATGGGCGGCCTCCCGATTGATTTTTCTTTAAAATAATTTACGTACCGAACCGTCGATATCAACGGTTTGGCAACTATTTGCTATGGAAATTATTTTCCGGCCGGGCCGGTTTAATATTACATAATAATCACGAGTTTACCGAGCTGGCTCCCATATTCGGATTCGACCGACCAGTAATATATCCCGGAAACAACCATCTGCGTATTGCGTGTGATCAAATCCCAGCGTTCATGCATCGATCGCGGCGAGTCCTTTGGAAAATCATGGTCGATTTCGCGAATCAGGTCGCCGTCGATGCTGAATATCCTTATCGTGCATTTATGCGGCAGATTGGTGAAATGTATCGACCGCGTGCGCTCGTCGATCATTCCCTCCTGCTGAATAAGAACACCCCCCATCGTGGAATCTATATAATCGCGTCCCTCGAATCCCCCGACCGGGTAATTGCCGTTCAGCCGGTACGGATTGGGATAGACAACGACCTTCAGCTTTTGATCCTCGGTGGCGCTGTTGTCGTTCATTGCATACTCCGCCACATAATTTTTATGCGGCGGGTTCTCGAGCGAGGCAAGTCCGCTTGAAGGTGAACCATAGTCGAAAGCCGTGACCGAGACAAAATACTGGCGGGAGGGGAGAAGGTGCCGGATGATGTATTCGTATTCGTAATACTTGAACTGACCATCTTCGGTAAGTTCCTCGGGATAATAAATCCTGGCCGAGTCGATAATTAACATCGTCGGCGGCGGCTCATCCGGATATACTTTGTGTATTCCGTTTATATCCGAAAGATCGTCGGCGTTCCAATCCTGCTTTTTGAAATAAAATGTCGAATCACCCCAGTAAAAATGATGATCGATATCATAGTCGTCGGGATTGAAACCGTCGCCGTAAATGGTCCTCAACGAATCCATGGTGTACGGCGGATCTTTCAATTCCCAGACCCGCCGCCGGGCGTTCCATATATACTTGTTGTAATTTTCGATATCGTACGAGGCTATCATATAAAAATCGGATGCGATAGGCGAAAGCGACATATACACCCGGTAACCCTCGAAATCGACAATATTGCTGAAAACATCTTTCTCGGTTTCGGAACGTAAACCGTTCCACCGCACCCGCAGTTCGCCCTGCGAAAATTCATCGATCCTCGGATACACCTTGCTCCGAAGCGTATCGCCGTATTCATCCAGCACCCACATCTCGGGCGCCGGCGGCGGGGCCGCTCCGCGAAAATCGGGAACGCGGTCGCCTTCATAGTACATCGTATCCGAGTCGAGATAAACAACCGTCGTCTCGATCATGACCGGATCGAAACCGACCGTGTCATACGCGAAAGTCGAGTCATAGGCGCAGATCCGGTATTTCCCCCTGTACCCGTCACCGTCGGTATCGACTCCGGGATTGTCATAAATCCACGAGGCCCACATGGAATTTACCCCGAAATCTTCGAAGCTCAACTGATTGTAAAAGGGTTCGGGGTCAAAAGCGTTGAAAAGATTGTCGTAGGCGTGGCAATCGGTATGAAAATTCTCTCCCCCGATATAGGCAAAACTTATTGGAAGCACCTCGCCCGGATCGATATTGAACGGACCGCATGAAAGCAGATAGCGGGTGTCGAAACCATTGGCGAAATCATTGGCCTGCTCCGACATCGGCAGCCAGCCCTCGGCGGTGTGGTCCACGGCGCTGAAGAGCTGGTCATAATCGAATTCGCCGTGTCGCATAATATAATATTTATTCTTATCGCCCTCCGGTGTCCCGAGGAATCCGCCGAAATCACGGAACGGATCTTCAAGCGTTCCGGCCATGCGCGGACCGAAATCCATCGGTGCCGCCCCGTTGGATATCCACCAGTTAAAAGCGTAATCCAGCGAGTCGGACGGCGTCCGAATCACTCGAATGCCGGTAACATTGACAACCGAGTTTGTCGAGTACGGACACGGCGCATCCATATCCAGACCGTCATTGTCGGCGATATAGGCGATATTGATCGTATCCATAAAGCCGCAACCCTGGTTGGATGGGATATCTCTTTTGAAACCGCAGATGTCATCATCATAACCCTCGCCGTTCTCGCCCATCTGCACATCGCCGTCCACGTAAAAACCCATATACACTTTTTCGAGCGTCTTACGGCCGATATTTTTTATCGAATAATCGAATAAAACGAAATCTTCGGCATACGAATAACTCCACGCATAACTTCTCTGGGTCACCTCGATACCCAGCGGTATATGCGGCCGACCGTCCCGCGTATCTATTTGCACATGCTGGGGATTGGTCACCGTGTCGGTATAAACGGCGATATAATCCTGCTCCGATACTGCATCGGGATCATCGTTCAGTAAAGTGCGATAGATAATCCGACCCTTCGGCTCCGGGTCCGGCCATAGTTCCTTGGTGCCGGCCCAGCCGTCGGCCCCGACCGATACCAAAGTGTCGCGCCCAATTATGGCGCCGATCCAGAAGGCCCCGGCAAAAAGATAGCTCTGCTGGCCGGGATACGGATATATACATGAAGGCGCGTCGCCGCCCCTCGGATCACCGGCGCCCGGTATAAAACCCTTGCCGAAATGACCCTGGTTGGTGACTGTTAAACCGATACGGCCTATTTTATGACAGGCCACCTCGACATAAGGCTCATCGGCGGTGACTTTTCCCACCCGATAAGACTGATCGGTGATTTCATATTTGGCCCGCCCCGAACCTGTCGAAGGCAACAGCAGGAATATTGATAAAAGTATTGGCAGTGAGGAAAAGAATTTCATTATCAAAAATATATAAAAAGTTACTTTTATAATCAATTGTAGCCCAAATGCCTCTTTACGGTCCCCAATATATTAAAGATGGGCAAAAATCCTCTATTGTTTAATGTAAAATATTTGGGCTTCTTTGGCAAGTCGGATAGTCGTTTTTTAATTGCGTCGAACAACCCGAAAACACATTTTGCGGCGGTTGTAACGTTGTCCGGGCCGTCTTCGCGGTCTGATTGGCGACAAATCCAAATCAATTTTCAGAATTGGGGGTCTAATATCAATTGCCGTTATCGACAGGAGATTTATTTCATTCAAATATATTGTTAAATAAGGAGTTGATTATGGAAAATGTAATGGACAAAATTATGGAATGGGGGGCGTTATACGGCACCAAAATTATCGGCGCCATATTAATCCTCATTATCGGTCGTATCCTGACCGGTTTCCTGGCCAAAATTGTCCGGCGGATGCTGGAGAAAGCCGGAATGGAAGAAACGCTCACCCGCTTTGTCAGCAGTCTTACCAGAATCGCCATGCTGACTTTCGTGGTGATATCGGCCCTGCATACGCTCGGTGTGCAAACCGCCTCGTTTATCGCCGTGATCGGTGCCGCCGGTCTGGCGATCGGTTTCGCCCTGCAGGGCTCGCTCTCGAATTTCGCTTCGGGCGTGATGCTGGTCATTTTCCGGCCCATCAAAAGAGATGATTTGGTCGAGACGGCCGGGCATATGGGTGTCGTCAAAGAGATCCACATCTTCAATACCATACTAAAAACCCTCGACAACAAGAGAGTGATAATTCCCAACAGCAAAGTTACCGGCGAGAGTATTGTCAATTACACCGCCGAAGGAATGCTTCGTGTCGATATGGTTTTCGGGATATCCTACGGCGACCATATTCCCAAAGCCAAGGGCATACTCGAGCAAATCGTGGCGGCCGATTCGAGGGTGCTTAAAGATCCGCCTCCGACCGTGGCGGTCAGCGAACTGGGCGACAGCTCGGTTAATTTCGTGGTTCGCCCGTATGTCAATGTCGGGGACTACTGGGGCGTCTATTTCGATATCACCGAAAAAGTGAAAATGGCCTTCGATGAGCAGGGCGTTTCGATTCCGTTCCCCCAGCGGGATGTGCATATGTATCAACCTGTAGCGAATTAAGTGAATTATTTTTCCGGGCCTGTCTTATTTTTTATTGTCAAATTCGACGGGCCCGCCGTACATTGTTTCATAAGATAACACAGTTTCATCAATATGAACAGGAGGGGAGATATGCGTTCTGTCCGCACCGTATCGATAGCCGTTGCTTTGCTGATAACTGTTTGTTGTGCCGCCGATGTTTCCGCGCAGGGCGGGGTATATTCGCTTCATAGTCTCGGTCCGCGGGCCGGGGTCGGGTTGGAGCCGGATCAATTCGTGATCGGCGGGCAGGCGGTTCTGGGCCGTATGCTTTACACGGCGCGCCTGGAGGTATGTCTCGATATCGGTTTCGGCGACGACATGACCGTGACCACTTTCGATGCCGATATGTATCTGCCGCTTCCCGGTCCCCCGAAAGCGCCCATATCGTTTTATGTTGCGGCCGGACCGACATTGGCCTATATCGATCCGGAATACGGCGATGAGGATATCGAAATCGGTTTCACAATCAGCGGCGGCATCAAAATGCCGATGGGGATCGGCAACAACCATTATAATCTCGAGGGCCGCTTCGGATTTGGTGATATTCCCGAGGTGAAGATTCTCTTTGGCATTATGTTTGGCGGTATGTAACCGTTGCATATAATAACGGATATATTTGTGTCTGTCGTCATAGAATGACATAATTTGTCATTCCATTTTTTCTTGTATTGCAATCATGCTCATTGATTTACAGGGAAATGGGTTCGTTTCCTTTTTTTTTGGTTCAAACATTTTGCATCACAATGAAGTGTAGGGGCGACCCTTGTTGAAAATCCCGAACGAAGTGCGGGGCAGTCGCCCTGGCGACCGGCGATCACGAAATCGATGTACCTTAAACGTCGTTGCGAGCGGAGATATGCGCCATTGGCGCATATCGGAGCGTGGCAATCACGCCTCTTTTTGCGATAAGGCTGACCTGGAGGTAGATGTAACGAGATTGCCGCGTCGTTCAGGTTCGCCAGCGGCGATCCTGAACTCCTCGCAACGACGTTGATAAAGCTTCTTTGGTTAATTGCTATTATTGTCATAATTTGTCATTTCGTTTTTCGTTGTACTATTATTGTAATCATGCGTTTACAGCGAAATGGGTTCGTTTCCTCATTTTTTAAAAGAATGATGTCGGAACCCCACCGACGCCCGGAGGGCGCCTTGGGGGATTCCAACCTACCCAGATTCGCAAGACGTGTATGGAATTATTTTTCATAAAACAACGCTCCTTTCATATATCCCGCTCAGCCCGCATTTACCACAAAACCACTATAAGATCGAAAAAATGGTTTTGTTGAACGGCAATGAGTTATGGAATAACAGGTGTTAAAAAATCGGGCGTTTCACCTGCATTTACCATCAAAGTTGTGGGGAATTGGGGTTTTGGGGCAAACTGATTTATTGATCGCAGGTGTGAACAGATGGCGTCGAGGATAAACCGATTGCCGTAAAGTTGCTTACCGACACGATGGGTGGGGTGCCGAGGTCGCTGTAAATGTATGACCATGATAATATTACACGGGAATTTATCATATTTTTTGTGGTGTCGGATCTCAGCACCCGACACCCGGTGGGTCTGAGGACCCACCGATCACATTGAAGGTTTGACAAAAATGAGGAAACGAACCCATTTCGCTGTAAAGTCATGACAAAAATATTAATACGACGAAAAAAAGCATGATAAATTATGACCATAGGTATAAGTTTTTATGATCGGTCGATCCGGAGAAAGATCGACCGCACCGGGTCTGAAGACCCGGCGATCATAATTTATGTTGTGTCAGGTCCTGTCTCCCGATTATAATCGGGGGATGTGACCTGACACCATTTTATCGAAATTAAAAAAAACGAAGCGAAGCCATTTCGCGGTGAATGCATGATGGCAATAATTAGGAAATCTTAAAATGACAGAACCGCCGCAAAATGTGATTGTCGGAAATTGTCAGCCGTGCTATCTTGAGTCGCAACGTATGAATTTCGAAACAAAGCAATCCGTCAAAATAAAGGAGCGAAGCATGTATGCCACTATTAAAGATTTCGTGGACCACTGGGCGGGCACAGCCGACGGTACCCGCCGGATCCTCGGCGCCCTGACACAGGAATCGCTCGATGAAGCGGTGGGGGAGGGGCACCGCAATCTCAAACGCATGGCCTGGCACATTGTCACCACTATCCCGGAGATGGCCGAACGGACCGGGTTGAAGCTCGACGGTCCGAAAGCCGACGCGCCGATTCCGGAAACAATCGAGGAGATCCGCGCCGGTTACGATACGCTGGCGAAATCGCTGGGGGCACAGATCGAAGCGGACTGGAGCGATGCCGACCTGGACAAAGAGGATGATATGTACGGCGAGATGTGGGCCAGACGAAAATCGCTGGCGATCATTCTGGAGCATGAAATTCACCACCGCGGTCAGATGACGGTTTTGATGCGTCAGGCCGGATTGAAAGTCCCCGGCGTTTTCGGGCCGTCCAAAGAAGAATGGGCCAATTATAATGCGCCGGCACCGGAAATTTAACCCGGCAATTCCGCCGCGTAAATTTGCCCCGCGGATCGTAAGTTGTTGAAAACTAACAGGAAAAAACCTCGCTCGAAAAAGCGGTCGAAGAAAAATTATTACGGAAACATTTTGACGTTAAATTTTTGTTATAAACTGTCGAAAGAGACAAAGAATTAACGTTAAAAAAAACGGCAAAATGTTAAAGATTTTGCTTGATATTTTCGCAATAATTTTATTTTATCAATCGCTGTCATATGGCGAATAATGACATTGATGGAGGTTAGATATGATCTGCGAATTCTGTGGTGATGAATTCGAGGGTCGGCCCGTCAGACAGGGGGGCCAGATCTTCTGTTCCATAGAATGTGCCGATATGGCCGCCGATGTGGAAACCGAAGAGGATGTGGAAACCGAAGAAGCCGATGACTACTATGAAGAAGACGAACTTGATCTGAACCCGATCGATGAAGAAGAATTTTACTGAATCTGCCTGTCCGAATTAATTTGCAATCTCCTTCCCAACGGAAGGAGATTTTTTATTCGCGCGTGATTTTCATTATCTCGTATTTGATAACGCCGGCCGGCACCTGCACCTCGATCTTCTCGCCGACCGCTTTGCCGAGCAATGATTTTCCAATCGGCGATTCTATCGAAATAACATCGTTGTCGACATCGGTTTCGTCGGGGGGCGCCAGCGTATAGGCGATTTCCTCATCGTCGTCGAGATCCCTGACCAGCACTTTGGCAAAAAGATACGCCTTGTCGGTTGGTATATTGTCGGTATCGACCGACCTTACCCGACTCAGTTTATCCTCCAGTTCGGCGATCTTCCGTTCCAGATGCTCCTGTGTCTCTTTGGCGGCGTGATACTCGGCGTTCTCCGATAAATCACCCATCTCCATCGCCCGTTTTATCTCGGAGACGATGGCGGGCCGCTCGACGGTCTTAAGCTGTTTGAGCTGTCGCTCGAGCTTAATACGTCCATCTTTTGAAAGGTATATTGGTTTGCTATCCATAATTCATATATAATGATTTTTTTACGAAAAATCAACCATCCGTATTTGAGCCTTAATACAAAGGCGACCGATAACCCGGCCGCCTTTCTTCTCCTTGTGCGACAGCGCATGCCTGCGCACTTCTGAAAAAGTGCATGAATTTTAATCCAAATACAAGTAATATTTCAAATAATTCGCATGAAAAATCGCTTGCAAAACCAACAAGCATGATATCTGAATGGCAATCGTCAGTTGAAAATTTCTCCCCGTAATCGAGAATCATTTACCCGGCGGGCGGTTGCCATGTCGTTCCGTTGAATTGATAACATCTTGTAATTCAAAAGATTGAATTTAGACCGATGTCCAGCATCCGATTTGCAATACGCCTGATCGAAAATGAAACAGACAAACATGGGAATATGAGCGGCCAAGATCGGCCGTTCATATCCATGTAACAAGTGCTTATTCAAAATGCTGTCATCAGACCAAGTACGAATCGATTTTCCTCGTTTTCCAAGTCATACGTATCTTCGACGAAGACGCGTATATTGGTATTAAGTAAATAACCAATATGTCCGGTCAGGGTATGAAGCGCAATATCGTCACTGCCGTCGTAATCGATTACATTATACAACCCCACACCGTACCATTGGCTGCGTTCGCCATCCGGCATGAAAATCAGTTCGGCCAAACCGCCGCGGCTTTTGACTCTGGTTGCCGAACCGCCGTTGTCGGCAAAGCCCGGGTTGCCGTCCTTTCTTTCCACAAACTGAACATTTAATTCGGCCTTTTCGACGGCAAAGGTGGCGTCGATACCACCCATGACCACTTCGTTGACAAATTCTTCGCCTTCCTTGCCGTAATACCCAAATCCACCAATGCGGAAATATTCGTTAACATCCTGGGAGGCATGCAACAGTCCGCATTTGTATTTGTCGTCGTCATAGACGTTGTCGGTGCCGGTTTCGCCGATACCGTTGCCGTTTACCAGTTCCATTGTCAGGCCGGTGCCCGTCTTCTCGATTCCGTAAGTGACCATTAAACCCCGGTCATACTTCAGATCGATTTGCGATTCGCCGACACTATGTCCGTAAATCTGGTATTTATCATAAGTCAACCGTAATTCGCCTTTAAACATGGGGTCAGATATGGCAAACTGTCCGAGATACAAATCCAAATCGCGTCCGCCCAGATTATTGAACATGATGAAAGCATCTTCAAGACCGGCGATTTCACCGTGTTCGCTGAAAAAGAAGTAGAAATAATAGGCCATATTCTTTGCAATCGGGCCGCCTGAAATAAGTTTGATATTATAAGGAAACGACAAATCGACATCTTTATCTGTTTCGGTTTGATGCTTGTAATATCCTTCGATTCGCAGTCCTATCGGGGGGACGGTTCGAATCAGATTGAGTTTATCATCGCCTGTCTTAGTAAAATAGCGGGGCGCTTCCTGATCCTTAAGAACAAAACCGTTGCCGGCGAATTCATCTCCGTAAGCTTTCAATCTCGGCGCCGGGGCATGGCAGGTGGTGCAGGACATATTATACATACGGGCAAAACCGGGCATTGCCTCGAGCTTTTCTGTCTGGACAAAGAATGACGCCGCCGTGAAGAAAAGCAATGGGACAATTATCGAAATAATTATGGCTGATTTTTTCATAACCGCCTCCTATTCAAAAACCGTTATTTTGGTTGAATGGCTGTTTACATGAACGACTTCATATTCGTCCTCGGGAACGTTTAAGAATTCGGCCACCGGTTGAACCAGTTTCTGGTAATTCATTTTCGCCGTTATGATCATATCCCCCGGTGCCGTTTCGTAAGGGAGTTCGAATGTGAAGGTTTCTATTTTTGTTTCCCTCGGTCCGATTCGATAATCGACGCCGAGTGATTTGGTATTCCACTGTTGCATGGTCATCCGGCCCTGCGGGTCAAAATATGGCATCCGGAATATCCTGTCGCCGTAGGGAACGCCGTCCCGTTGAAGGCCCTCGAAATCCGGTTTGTCGAGTGGTTCGCCCAGATCCTGATAGGCCAGGACGTCGGCGGCAATCGTGTACTCCTCGCCGTCGAATCCTTTTTTATCGACTTTAAGATGGTATATTTTTCCGTCGGCGTCTTTCGCCTCGACATGCAGCCATGCAATACGATCTTCGACCGACCCGGTCGGGAATTTGTGACCGGTTTTCTGATTGAACAGGGCCACTGTGAACTTCACCGTTTCGCCCGGTTCGGCCTCGACAATATCGGGATGGATTCGCAATTCGATGGTTCCTCCGACCTTGCCCGGATCATGTGCGCCGTGAAAGAGGTGTAACCGGGCGTCATCGTAGATATTGCCCATCGAGGCAGTTTGTAGTGTCGATTGCGTCATGTGGCATTTCTGACAGGGAACCCCTTCGTCCGAGTAGGGCCCTTCCAGCCATTCCAGATGAGTGGATTTTACCCAGGCTCCATACGGACTTTTTTCATTATGGCAGGTTCCACAGAATTCGGCCGTGGCCAGGAAATCGGATTTGGCCCCCTGATGAATCGGCGAATCGACCGTTTCGCGTGGACCGTATTTGATCTTTCCCGGCTGAGAAATCCAGTTAAAGTTATGCGGTATGTCGCCTTCGAAACCGATCACCGTATGGCACAGTTCGCATGAGACCGATTCGTTGGCGCGACTGTTTTCCTCGGGTCGGGGAGGCGTAACATCACCCGCCAGAAAAGCCAGCGGCGTATGGCAGCCGTTACACCCGTGACTGATGTTCTCATTGCCCATTTTTTTGGCGTGGGGGACGGCCAGATCGAAATACTCGATTTCGTCCCAATGATGAGTATATGCCTGAGACATCATAGACTGGGTCCACTGGCGGTACAGATCTATATGACAAGATGTTCCGCAGAATTGGGGGGTATCGTATTCATCATACGATCGGGTTCCCAGAGCATGTTCGCCTGATTTGGCCTGTGCGGCCGCATCGTTAGAAAGCATTATAACCAGTACCGCCAGAACCATTGCGATCAAGGAAAAAAACTGCCCCCTTGTTTTCAATGGTATGCCGGCAATCCTACCATTTTTCTTCATTTGCCGCTCCCTTCAATATGTTGCACAATTTATTTTTCAGATTGTTTTACTACTACCCCGCATTATAGATAATTACATAAAATTCCAGTTATTCTTATCCGGAATTATGATAAATTTGTTCTACTCTCTAATGTTGTGCCTTGAACATTCTTAAGTTGTTAAATACTACTGCGTTTGTCAAGAATGAAAATTTTTCCCCGCAATCGAGAATAATTTTACCGTCGGCCGATCGCCATGCGGTTGCGTCCGACTGCTAACTATTTGTTATTCATTCGCTTGAAAACAGGTCAAATTCCGGCACCCGGTTTGCAATAAGCTTTTGTCGAGAATGGAATGGTTAAAAATAGGAAGGTGAAAATGCGAAAGCTTCTGTTATTACCGTTGCTGGTCATCATATTGATGGCGGTAAGCTGGTTTAATCAGGCATATTGCCAGACGATGTCCGAGCACGAACTGCTCGAGAAATATCGCGAACTCGGCCAACAGAAAAACAAGGCCGAGGAACCATACACCACCCCCGAAATCTACGGCGAGGAACCGGTTGTGCAGACCCCGGTGGATAGTACAATCGAATTTGTCGATGAAAATTTGACATTTAAAGACAATGAAGAAGGCGAACTTAGGCCCTTCGGGTATGATTTGTTCCGGACACCGTCCGAGTTGTCGCCGCCGTCGGAGGTGGCCGATCTCTCGGAATACATACTCGGCCCCGGCGATAATGTTATTATTTATCTGTGGGGAAAAGTCGAGAAGGAGTACAACCTGACCGTCGATCGGCAGGGGAAAATATTTATCCCGAGGGTCGGCGAGGTTGTTGTCTGGGGGGAGAAGCTCGAGGAATTCGAAAGCCGGATTACCCAAAAACTAAATAATATTTACAGCGATTTCGAGGTTTCGGTGTCTCTGGGAAAAATTCGTTCGATACGCGTTTATCTCACCGGTGAGGTGAAGAAACCGGGCGCCTACACGGTCAGTTCACTGACGACACTGTTCAACGCGCTGTACCTGGCCGGCGGCCCGAACGAACGCGGCTCGATGAGGAGCATACAACTTGTTCGCAACAACAGGGTCGAAGCGACGCTCGACCTGTACCAGTTTTTGATTAAGGGCGACAGCCGCGGCGATGTGCGTCTGGAGTCGGGCGATGCCATATTCATTCCGGTTTCCGGTTTGAGGGTGTCGATCGACGGCGAGATCAAGCGCCCCGCGGTTTATGAGCTACTGGGCGGGGAGCATGTCGGCGGACTGCTCGAGCTGGCCGGCGGTCCCACCGCCGAGGCATATCTCGACCGCATCATGCTGGACCGTATCTCGCCCGAGGACGAGCGGCAGGTCATCGATCTCAACCTTAATCCCAACAACGGCGAGACCGATGATATGGCGCTGATCGACGGCGACATATTGACGGTTTTCTCGGTGTATGATATGAAACACAATATTGTCGCCATCAACGGGATGGTGAAACATCCGGGACTGTTCGAGCGTTCGGATTCGACGACTTTGCGGACGCTTCTCGATCAGGGCGAACTCCTGCCGCAGGATGTGTATTTCGACAGGGCCAACCTGTTCCGGCGCTATGCCGACCGGCGGATCGATATAATCCCGGTTAATCTCAACGATGTTCTCACCGGGCGTTTCGATATGGCTCTTCAGGATCTGGATTCGCTGCATGTTTACAGCATCGATGAGGTTCGGCGACGCGAATATGTTTATATCGACGGTGAAGTCAAAAAACCGGGAAAATTCAGACTTTATGATAATATGACGCTCTCGGATCTTATATTTCTCGCGGGCGATTTCAATAAAAACGCCTATCAGCTCGGTGTCGAGCTGGCGCGGACCGATAGTCTCGGGCGTGTATCGCTGATGAATATCAACCTGAGCGATCCGGCCAACAAAAGTATCCCGCTGGCCGAGGACGACCGCGTCTTTGTCCGCAAACTCCCCGAGTGGTTCATGCACCGTATAGTGACTATCGAGGGGGAAGTCAATTTCCCCGGGCAGTATGCTCTGCAAACGAAAAACGAGACGCTCTATGATTTATTGCGGCGCGCGGGCGGATTTACCGAAAATGCTTTCCCGAAAGGGACCATTTTCCGGCGCGGAACGATATCCGAAAGCCTCGAACGGCAGAATGTGCCGGAAATTATTGCCAATTCACAGCCGCTGAAAGAGGATTCGCTCGGAAATATCAAGAAAATCAACCTGATCGATTACGATCAGGACAATGTCAACCGCATAATTATCGATATGGACAGGCTGATGGCCACGAGCGGTCTCGAGGGCAATATTCGGCTGCAGAGGAGCGATTATATATATGTTCCGGAAATCCCGACCGGTATTTCGGTTATGGGTGCGGTCGGTTCCAACGGCACCATCAAATACATGGATAGCAAAAAAGTTAAGTATTATATCGAACGCGCCGGTAATTTCACCAACCAGGCGTACAAAAAAGGGACCCAGTTGATCAAAGCCGATGGGCAGGTTTTTGCTAGGGGCGGAACGCTGGGCAAAAAAGTAGAACTCGGCGACGTGATATTTGTCCCGACCGAAATCAAGAAAGAACGAGACTGGCTGAAAACAGTCTCATCGACAGTATCGTTGATCGGGGGCGTGGTAACATCCGCCTTCGTGATATCGAGACTATAAGCTATACAGAGTTAACCCATTCTCACCTTCCAAATGCCGCCCGGTTTGGGATTACACCCGCCGGGCGGCTATTTTTTATCCCATTAAGCATTTTATCGCAATTCGGGACTGGTTGATTGGTCGGGTATATAGTTCTTATCCACCCGGAAATATTTTCACAGAAAACTGATTGTAATTGAAGAAAGTTTCCGGGAGGCGAATTATTTTCCGGTGTAAGCTATTGGTATATGGTGCGATAGGGAAAAATATGCAAAACTTTTCCGCCCCGGCATCGGGCTTGCAAACAATATCACAATGGAAGGATGAGAATGAGAGGACAGAATGAAAATTGATTTACATATCCACACCGATCACTCTTTCGACGGTCGCAACGCTGTCGAAACGGTGCTCAAGAGGGCCGAAGAGGAAGGTCTGGACGCCGTAGCCATAACCGACCACGACACCATGTCGGCGGTTCAACTTGCCCGGCAGGCGACCAAAAATGTGACCATCATCCCCGGTATGGAAATCACGACCACCGCCGGCGGGACGCACATTGTCGGCCTGTTTCTGCAATATGAGATAGCTTCGCGCGATATTGACGAGGTGATCGACGATATTCACGAGCAGGGCGGTCTGGTTCTGTTGCCGCATCCGTTCCGGCGCGGGACCGGTTTGATGTATAACCGCGACCACGGAAATGATATCGACGGCGAGACGGCCTCGCGGATTATGTCGAAAGTCGATTTGATAGAGCTGTTCAATTATCGCTGTTCCCCGGAGGCGGTCGTGGACACCGACCGTTTCATCGATCTGCATCCCAATATCGCGCATGCTTCGGGAAGCGACGCGCATCTCGAAGACGAAATCGGAAAAGCATATATCGAGCTGGAGGATGTCAACTCCGGTTCGCTCGAAGAGATAAAAGACGCGCTTCTTTATTCACCGCGGTTGCTTCGCTACGAAGCCTACACCGAGCGGGGAGAGGCCGAGACAAAGACAACCAGGATCAAGGGGCGGAAGAAATCGCTGATAATCAAGACGCGGGATTTTATACCGCGCTATATCAGAAAATCACTCCGGGCCATTTACAAAAAAATCGGCGTCAAAACTGCCGCAGATGCGGAAAGAGAAGACGACGGCGAAAATGAAATGAGCCGACGGTAGTAAAATTCCAGCAGGAGTCGGGACCATGGATGGTGCCAGTTTAATTAAAAGGGATATCGGGACAAAATCGAATGACCGGGGGCGTTCCGGCGATCAGATTTCGGAACATGTCCGCCGGCTGGTTCAAAGCGACCGCTTTAACCGGATTTCCGAACAGCTTTATGATGATCTCAGGAGACGGCTGGCGTTGTATGTCTCTTTGCCGCAGGAGTTCCTGCAGTTAAGCGCAGGGATCAACCATGCGATCGATCGCCTGGTGCGGACCTTCTGCCGACCCGGCGATGAGGCCCTGATATGCGGCCCGGTGGAGACCGATGCACCCATGTTGCTGGAGAAATCCGGCATGGCGTCGCTGTACCATTACGGAGTGTCGCCGTTCAGTGTCGATATCGATGGTATTATCGAAAAAATTTCCGATCGAACCGGGCTTATTTATATCGAGCAACCGGGGACAATCACCGGAACCGTATTCAGCCGTTATGAAATCGAGTCGATTTTGAACGCGGCACGGAGAGCGATCCTCGTTATCAACGAGGCGCAATTCGAATTGTTCGGTTCGACCATGGCCGACCTTGTGCGTGACTACCCCAACCTGATTATCATCAGGCAGTTCTATGATCCCAGACAGGTAGATGAGACGCCGTTGTGCTACATGCTCGCCGGGCGGAAGACAACGGCCGTGATAAGCAAATTTATATCCGAGCCGCATTTGTCATCATTGAAAATGCGGACCGCCGCGGCGCTCATGGGTGATCTTCCGAAAATCAGGGAGCGCGCAGAAAAAATCCATGAGGCGATGCTGTATCTTTCGGTTCGCCTGCGAAGTATCGGTGTCCTTTGCCGCCTGACCCCGGGTGATTCGGTGCTGATAAGGGCGCTGGACACCGAAAGAGTCGTCGCGGCCCTCAATAATGCCGGTATCGAGGCGCGAACGCTTCGCCACCTGCATCAACTAAAAAATTACCTGACAGTCGTGATCGAGGACGAGACGACGGTGCGTCGTCTTGTCGAGACCATCGAAAAAATCCCGAGGCAGTTTATTTCGGGAGGCCCGCTCGAAAGAGCCAGGCTGACCCTGCGCCGACATCCCGAGACCGCCGCCGCGAGGAATACGAAAAAAACGGAAATCGAAACGGTGAAGGATTCACGTCGATGACGGGTGGGTATGATTATGAACCGGAGCGTTGACATAACGGCGAACAGAGTTAAAGAAAGTCAATACAAAGACGAAAATATCGTCAAAGGAGAATATCCAAAAGGGGATAGAAGTTTTATGAGTTTAACTGCAGACGCTTTCAAAGAAAAGCCTGCGGCCGAACGACACCCTCGAATTTCATCAACAGCCAATCAGGCAAAGAGCAATTTTTTAAACCGCTACAATATCGAACTGATCCTGTACTGGATCTCAAAAGCAGCCGTTATTGCATTGACGGCACTGATCCTGTCGGCGATTTACGACGGCGGTATCGAAATTCGGTACTGGCCGGCGCTGTTTATCGTCTCGATTTCGGCATACCTGGTATCGTCGATGCGTCTTCCGGCACAGAAACTGACGCCGCTCAGGCGTAAAAGAATCGATGCGGGATGGTTCCTGTCACGAGAGATCAAGTTTATCCTGCTGAATACGGCGGTTGCCTTTTTCAGCGGTATGAATATATCACCGGCGACACTGTCCCTGTTTCTGGGTATCAATTTGGTTATGCAGTCCGGGTTGTTTATTCTCTGGCGCATGTATAATCTGCGGCAGTCGCGCGCCCAGAATATCCGGCCGAGATCGCACTCCGAGAAAAATGTTATTATTTTCGGGACCGGGAAACGGGGCAAAAAGGCCGCCGATATGTTTCTCAGATATCCCGATCTCAATGTCCGTGTCCTCGGCTTTGTCGATTTTCACCGGGAAGGTTTATGGCGGTACCGTGATATCCCTCTGGTCGGTTATGCCGGTCAACTCAATCAGATAATCAACGGCAACCAGGTCGATGCCGTGGTGATGGCGCCCGAACCGGAAGATTACGCGGACAGCCAGCAGGTGTTCGAACTGGTGGAGGAGATGGGTGTCGATCTCTGCGTCCTGCCCTTCATCTACGATCGCAAAATTTCGAGATGCTGCGCCTCATCGGTCAACGGTCAGCCGATGTTGCTCTATCGGCCTGTGAAGCACAGCCGGTACGGCAAACTGGCCAAGGAGATAATGGATAAAATCGGCGCCCTGGCCGGATTGACGATAGCCGCCCCGGTGTTGATTGTCTCGGCGATAGCCATAAAAATCGATTCACACGGCCCGGTGTTTTTTAAACAGAAACGGTCGGGTTTGAACGGCAGAACTTTCGAGATGCTCAAACTTCGGACGATGGTCGCCGATGCCGACCGGCAGAAAGAAAAACTGCGGCATCTTAACGAGATGTCGGGACCGGTGTTTAAAATAAGGAACGATCCGCGAGTCACGAGGGTGGGAAGGATTTTGCGCAAATTTTCGATCGATGAGTTTCCGCAGTTTATAAATATTCTAAAGGGCGATATGTCGCTGGTCGGCCCGCGCCCGCCGCTTCCGACCGAGGTGGCCGAGTACGAACCGTGGCAGCGAAGAAAACTGTCGGTCAAACCGGGCGCGACCTGTCTGTGGCAGATAAACGGCCGCAACTCGATCGATTTCGAAAGATGGACGAAACTCGATTTGCAGTATATCGATCAATGGTCGCTCAAGGAAGATGCCCGCATACTGGCGAAGACTTTTCCGGCGGTGCTTAAGGGGAACGGGGCGTCCTGATTGCGGCCCGACGGTATGGGATGGCCGATGAAAACGAAAATTACTCTTTTAACAACAGCAGTACTCTTTTTTGCGTCTTTCAGTTATTCACCGGGAGCAGAATTTCTCCCGGTGAATCAACCTGAGTATCGATTTATCTATGAACTGTCCCGAAGGTATGAAACCGCCGGAGTTTTTTTTGATAATCAACACAATATCGCCCCCTACGATTTCTCGCGGTTAAAATTGTCGCACCCGCTGTCCGGCCATTATGAGGGTATCGATGGGCGGCATATCAGCCTGTTCGGTTTTCTCTCCGAGGATTTTCGCACCGCCGAAAATCAGCGGGCCGAGGCGTACGAATCGATCAGGGGCGGAATTACTGCCCGACCGCATGAAAGATTGTACCTGTATGCGAATTTCTTCTTCGATGAAAAAAAGCATGACGATCCAGGTTACACCGGCAAGAAATGGCGCGGCGTGGCCGGCGAGGTGGAAAATGCCTTCATGGCCTATACCGCCGGGCGGCTGGATATTTTTCTTGGAAGATACTCGTCTTTCTGGGGACCGGCCGAACAGTCGCTGATATTTTCATCGACGGCGCGACCGATGGACGCATTCAGTTTCCGTCTCCGCTGGAAAAAAATACATTTTACCTACCAGTTCGCGAAACTGAGCCGGATCAATTCGCCCGACACCGGCGATGTCTTCGAGAACCGTTATTTCGCCGGCCACCGTCTCGATTTCCGGCCGTGGAAAAATCTACAGATAGGATTGTTCGAGACAGTGCTGTTCGGCGGACCGGGGCGAAATGTCGATCTGACATATCTCAACCCGATCATGTTCTATCATGCCGTCCAGCTCAACGAGGATGTGGATGACAATACGTTTGTCGGGCTTGATGTCGCATGGTATCTCAACCGCCGCCACAAATTTTACGGGCAGTTGATGATCGATGATATGCAGGTGGATGACGAGGCGATCGGCGACCAGGAACCGGATGAGATCGGTTATATGGTCGGTGTCCAGTCGCTGGATGTTTTCGATCTTTTCGATATCCGGGCCGAGTATCTTAAAATCACCAACCGCACCTACAATCAGAAGCAGGACCGCAACCGCTACGACAACCGGGGTATGCTGATCGGTCATGAATTCGGTTGCGACGGCGACCGCATCGGTTTGACAATGACGCGGCGGTTCGACAATTACGCCAAACTGGCGCTCGATTTATCTTACCAGCGGCGGGGCGAGGGTCGCTATGACGATCCCTGGTCCGAGCCGTGGCGCGAATACGACGGCGATTACAGCGAACCGTTCCCGACCGGGGTGGTGGAGAAACGGTACAAATCGGCCGTAACCGCATCAGGTTTTTACCATGACCTGATCTTTGTCCGGTTCGAGGGCGGCCTCGAACATTTCGAAAATTTCGACAATACGGCCGGCGACGATCGCACCGTCCCGTATCTCGATATTCGTCTTTCGTTTATATTCAATCACCTGGTAAAAATCGACTGATTCTTTTCATATCCCGGGGAACATCGGCTCAACGCACCTGTTCTATCAGGGACTATGACAATCCATTTAATGGCTGTTAAGGCTTTTATCTTTTTTTGTGTCATCCTGGCGAACGGCTGTTCGGCGGATAATTCACAGGGAGAATCGAAAATGAAAAGTGTTACCAATGATATCGACCGGCATAAATTTACCAATAAATTAATCGAGGAAAGCTCGCCCTATTTGCTCCAGCATGCCCATAACCCGGTGGACTGGTACCCCTGGGGTGAGGAGGCGTTAAATAAAGCCAGAAACGAGGATAAACCGATTTTCCTGTCGATCGGTTATTCCGCCTGTCACTGGTGCCATGTGATGGAGAAAGAATCATTCGAAAACGAAGATGTCGCCGCCGTGCTGAACGAGCATTATATATCCATCAAGGTTGACCGCGAACAGCGCCCCGATCTCGATCAGATTTATATGGCCGCCACCACGGCCATGACCGGTTCCGGCGGCTGGCCGATGTCGGTTTTTCTTACGCCCGAATTGAAACCGTTTTATGCCGGGACATATTTCCCGCTCAAAGACGGCTATGGCCGGCCGGGATTTTTGTCGCTGATCGGCAAAATCGCCGAAGTCTACAAAAACAACCGCGATGAAATCGAGCAGTCGGCGGCCGATTTTGTCAACCGGTTGCAGGCTGCCTACGCCGCCCAAAACGATACGGCGGCGCTGGACGGCGCGATAGTGGAGCAGGCGGTGCAGGGGTTGATGCAAAATTACGACAATGTTTACGGCGGTTTCGGCGGCGCGCCCAAATTTCCCCACCCGACCGATCTATCGTTTTTGATGAACGTCTATGCCGGTTCAAAAAATACTAAGGACAAAAACGACAATAAAGCGATGCTGGATGCGGTCGAGCATACCCTGCAGAAAATGGCCGAGGGCGGAATCTATGACCAGATCGGGGGAGGTTTTCACCGCTATTCCGTCGATGCCCGATGGCTGGTGCCTCATTTCGAGAAAATGCTTTATGATAACGCCATGCTTGTTGTTACATACAGCGAAGCCTACCAACTGACCGGGAAAAAATCATACCAAAAAGTGGTTCGGGAAACGCTCGATTTTATGATGCGCGAGATGCTCCATGAAAACGGCGGGTTTTATTCGGCGCTCGATGCCGACAGCGAGGGGGAAGAGGGCAAGTTTTATGTCTGGACGAAAAACGAGGTCGATCTCCTGCTGGGTGAGCGGTCGGTGTTGTTTTGCAAATATTACAATATTACCGATAACGGAAATTTCGAGAACAAAACCAATATCCCGAATCTGGATTCATACTCCGAGAATACCCGCCAGAAATCCGGAATAAGCGGCGAGCAGTTCGACGGTATGATCGATGAGGCCAAAAAGATTCTGTTCGATGCCCGCGCCAAACGGGAGCGGCCGTTTACCGATGATAAAACTCTGACCTCGTGGAACGGTCTGGCGATATCGGCTTTCTCACGCGGATACCAGATTACCGGCGATGAAAATTACCGCCGGGCGGCGCTCGAGGCGGCGATCTTTATTCGGGATACATTGTATGCCGACGGCAAACTGACTCACTCGTATCGCGAGGGGCGCAGTTCCGAGGGTATATTTCTCGAGGATTACGCCTATTTCACGGCCGGATTAATCGATTTATACGAGACGGTTCATGATTACGCCTGGGTCGAGCTGGCTATGGATCTGGCCCGCGACGCGGTCAAATATTTCGCCGATGACGATGGCAATTTCTACCTTTCGCCGGCGGCCCGGTCGGATCATTATATGCGCCCGCGGGATATCGGCGACGGCGCGATGCCCGCGCCGGGATCGATTATGATGCAGTTGTTGCTTAAACTGTCACATATCAGCGGCGATGATTATTTTTCCGGACAGGCGGAAAAGGCGCTGGCGGCGGTGTCGGGCCATGTTGCCGGCGCCCCGTATGGTATGACCTCGGTGGTAACCGCCCTGAATTATCATCTTGCGGAAAAAATCGAGTTGGTGCTGGTGGGCGAAAAGCAGAGATTACAATTTCTCGAGCAAATATATGATTTTTATCTTCCCCATCGTATAATCGTGGTTTCCGACCGCGGTGATGAGCCGATCGGTCTTCTCGAGGGGAGAAGATCGACGGGGGAGACGACCGCCTTTGTTTGCAGGAATTTCACCTGCAGTTTACCGGCCGCCACGCCGGAGGAACTCAGAAAACAGCTCGAGGGGCTATAATCCGGGGCAATAGGCGGCGAATTTTATTTGTTTTTTTGCGAATCATTTTGGGTTTATATTTATCTAAATATTTAATGAAACAAAAAGGATATTTAGTATGGTAGAAGCAAAAGTAAAATGGGCGGGGGGATTAAGGTTCGACGGGACGTCGGCATTCGGTTCGCCGATTTCGATCGACAGCGTCAAAAATGATAATGGAGACGAACAGGGTTACAAGCCTACCGAACTGGTTATGTTTGGGCTGGCCGGGTGTACCGGTGTCGATGTGGTTAACATTCTGGGAAAAATGCGCCAGAAATTGACCGGCCTCGAAGTCGAGGTGAAAGCGTCGCAACCGGACGAGTATCCCAAGCCGTTTAATAAAATAGACGTGAAATTTATTTTTCGCGGCGAAAATCTGGACAGAGCCAAAATCGAGAAGGCCATATCGCTTTCCGAGGAAAAATATTGTGCCGTCAGCCTGACGCTGAAGGGTGTGGCCGCTGTGAAAACCAGCTACGAGATAATCGAGGAGTAAATTTCGATGGATAACATGGCTTACGTGGTCAGAAGCGACAGGTCATTCGACGAGGTCTCGGAACGTCTTGAAAAAGCGATGCCGGATAATAACTTCCGGGTCCTGGCCGTGCATAATGTCAAAGATACGCTGGCCGAAAAAGGTTTCGATATCGACTCGCTGAAAATTTACGAGGTTTGCAACGCCGGGTTTGCATACAAGGCGATTCAGAGCGATGTCAATGTGGCCATGTTTATGCCCTGCAAAATAGTGGTTAGGCCCGACGGCGGCGGTTCCAGAATGACGCTGGTGCGGCCGTCGATGATCGCCGAGATGCTTCCCGGGGCAGGTTTGAACGATCTGGCCGAAGAGGTGGAAAAACAGCTCAAAGGTATTCTCGATGAAGTTAAGTAAAAAGCTCTTTGTGAAATTGGGTTCGGGTATTATATTAGGCGGACTGGCCGGAATCGGTATCAGTTTCCTGTATTCGCATCTCGGTTCGACGTGACCGATGATTTGCGACACCACGACAGCGATGGTGTTGGGAATGATGGCCGGTTCGGTTATGTCGTTAAGTGGAGCTAAGTAAGATGCCTTTGTATGAATATAACTGTTTGGAGTGCAACGATAAGTTCGAGGAGCTGGTTTCCTCGAATGATGCTACGGTGAAATGCCCGAATTGCGGCTCGGAGAAAACTGTTAAGCAGTTTTCGACTTTTGCCTCGAACGCGCTCAAAACCGACGCCTGCGCCTCGTGCAAACCGACCTCGGGCTTTAGCTGAGCGTCATGTAAATAACGGGCCGGTCGGCCCGTTGCCTTTTGTTTAGCGATGACAAAAATTTGGCCGTCAATAATATTTGTTCTGATATTTATTATCATCGGCGGTTGCGGTGATGATTATAAAACCCCCGCCGATATCAAGGAAAATGTCGCCTGGCTCGATGCCAGGTCGGCGCTCCCCGTATTTCCTTTCGGTACCAACCCGATATATATCTGTTTTTATTCGCCGAACAGTCAGCCGTGCAAGATTATGACCGAGAGGGTGTTCGATCAGCCGGAAATAATCAAATACATGAATAAAAATTTCACCTGTATATCGGTCATACCGGAAGATATCGACTCGGTGCAGTTTCTCGGGCAGGTGATTTCGCGCCAGGATCTTCTGCGCGCCCTCAAGGTCGAGGGGTTGCCGTCGCATTACTTTTTCGATAAATCGGGGAAACTTCTCGGCGCCCGCACCGGGTATATCAAGCTGATCGAATTCAAGCAACTGGTTAAATTTATCGGTGAGGGGTATGTGGCCAAGTATGATTTCGGGACATTTATGTCGATGCCCGAATCCGAGGTCAGTCTCGAACCGGGCAAGTTTTAAGCTTTCTTTCTCGCCACCACCGCAATACGATTTGTCTTTGTGTCAGGTTTTCTGAACCGAAACGCCTTGTAGAATCCCAATATCTCGAAACCGGCCGCTTTTAAAAATCTTTTGATTTCGCCGTTGGGGTATGCTTTCTCGGTGTGTTTTTCTTCGAAACGCTCATAGTATCGCCCCTTTTTGGCGAAGAACACCGCCGTCAGTGTCACCTGCCGTGCGGCATTATCGAGTTGGGCTTTCCACACCCAGCCGAGATCATCGCGGAAACCGGCATTGGTCGATTTGATCCAGATAGTTTTGAAGGCGTAGTAGGTGTTCATGTCGAAAATAAACAGACCGCCCGGTACCAGATGTTCGTTCACCCGCCGAAAACATTTTTTAAGATCATCTTCGGTCAGGAGATAATTGAGGCTGTCGAAGTAGCTTGTTACCAGGTCGAATTTTTTGATTTTGCGGCCGCCCTTTTCTTTGACCGCCAGATCGGGCAGAACCTGATTTGTAAATTTGATATTGAGCTTTTTCGTTTTGGCTTTTTTACGCGCCTCTTTGATCATGAACGGCGAGCCATCCACCCCGACCACTTCGAGGCTGTGCTCGGCGAACATGGTCGCGGCGGTGCCGGTACCGCAGCATAATTCAAGCACACTTTTCGGCCGGTGTTTGAGTTTCTGGAGTATGCGGAAGGTGTAGTTGACCATGTTGACCGCAAATTGATCCATATTCATGCTGTCATAAAGCGTCGCCAGATGCTGATATGGTTTCATTGATTTTTTCATATAATTTTAAAATAGACTTTGTTTTTTATCATTTCAATATATTAATTTGGGCATAATCAAGCCACTTGTTTCTTGTTGACAAACAGGTACTTATACGATTTTCATATAATTTGAACCGATTTTTTCGAATAGCCGTATTTAAAGGCAGGTATATCAATCGAAAGTAAGGCAGCATAAACAGCAAAAAAAGTAGACAAATCAAAATAAATCGAAAGGAGATATTATGCCGACAATATTCTGGTTCTGGATGGCCGCGGCGGTGATCTTCCTGATTATCGAGATCACGACGCCATCGCTGGTTTTTGCATGTTTTGTCATCGGCTGTATCGGCAGCGCGGTGACATCGACCATAACCGACTCATACCTGATCCAGGCGGCGGTGTTTGCCGGTATCTCGATAATACTGATTCCGCTCACCCGCCCGCTGGCCCGGAAAATTACCAAACCGGCGCCGCAGTTGACCAATGTTGATGCCATGGTCGGACGCCCCGGGCTGGTCGTGAAGAAGATCGACCCGTCGCAGGATGTCGGCCAGGTGCGTGTCGATGGCCAGGTGTGGCAGGCGGTTTCGGATGAACCGCTCGACGAGGGCGCAAAGATCAAGGTCGATAAAGTTCTGGGGGCGCGGATGTATGTGTCTAAGGATGATAGTCAATAGAGACAGGTGTACCTGTCGGAAAGGATGGAAACAATGGATTTAACTCCTTTTTTCTTTGTCGGAGTGGTAATTGTCCTGGCCTTTATTCTCGGCGGCATGTCGATCAAGATCATCCGCCCGTATGAAAAGGGCCTGGTGGAACGACTGGGACGCTATCAAAGGACGCTCGATTCCGGTCTTAATTTGATCGTGCCGTTTTTCGACACGATACAGAAGGTCGATATGCGCGAGATCGTCCTCGACGTTCCCCCGCAACTGGTGATTACCAAGGACAATGTCGGTGTCGAGGTGGACTGTATTATCTACTGCCAGGTGACCGATCCGGTGCGTTCGCGGTATGAAATCTCGAACTATATCATGGCCTCGACCAAGCTGGCGCAAACCAACCTGCGTAACGTTATCGGCGAAATGGAACTCGATCAGTCGCTGTCGTCGCGGGATGTGATCAATGCCCAGCTTCGTGATGTGCTCGATTCCGCCACCGATAAATGGGGTGTCAAGGTCAACCGCGTCGAGATACAGCGAATCGATCCGCCGGTGGATATCACCGAGGCGATGAGTCGTCAGATGAAGGCGGAGCGCGAAAAGCGCGCCAACATCCTCGATGCCGAGGGTGACAAGCAGGCGGCTATCACACGCGCCGAAGGTTCGAAGCAGGCGGCCATTCTCGAGGCGGAGGGCCAGGCTGAGGCGGTTAAGAAGAGAGCCGATGCCGAAAAATATCGCCAGATCGCGGTGGCCGAAGGTGAAGCCAAGGCGATTATTAATGTCTTCGGGGCCATACACGAAGGTAAGCCGGATGAAGAACTGATTACTCTGAAGTATCTGGATATGCTGCCCAGACTGGCCGACAACAAGGCCAACAAGCTCTTCCTGCCCATTGAAGCCAGCGGGATCATCAGCTCCCTGGCGGCGATGGTGGAAGGGATCAAACCGGATAAAGCGGAAAAAACGGCCAAAACCGGCCCCGCTCCGGCGGCATGACAATATGACTCTCGATAAAGCGGGATATATATTATCCCGCTTTTTTATTTCATATTCTGTTTACAATCGTGGATTATTTGGTTAAATTCTTTTCCGAAAGGCGGTAAACTGGAAAATGAGTAAAGACGGTAACAAAGAAACCAGACAGCCGGCGGTGGCCGGAGCTTTTTATCCGGACGATCCGGTAACACTGACCAAGACGCTGGCCGAGATGTATTCGGAGGCGAAGAAAAAGACGCTTCCCGGGCGGCCGATCGCGATTATCGCGCCTCATGCCGGTTATGTTTATTCCGGCAAGACGGCGGCGATGGCCTACAAACAGCTCGAGGGTCAGCAGTATGATGTCGTCGTGGTTATTTCACCGTCGCATACGGTCTTTTTCCAGGGCGCCTCGGTGTATGACGGCGGCGCCTATAAAACGCCGCTGGGTAAAATCGAAATCGACCGCGAACTGGCCGAGAAAATCGGGTCCATCCACCCGTTGGTCTATATGTCCAACCAGGGGCACACCGGCGGCTCGATTCGCGGCGAACATTCGCTCGAGGTGCAGTTGCCGTTTCTCCAGCAGGTCCTCGGCAATTTCAAACTGGTTGCGGTCGTTCTCGGTGATCAGGAAGAAGCCACCTGCCGGGCGTTGGGCGAAGTGCTGGCATCCGTATTATCGAAGAAGAACAGCCTGATTGTCGCCTCATCCGACCTGTCGCATTTCCACGGCGAGAAAGAGGCGCGCAAACTCGACGGTATCGTCCAGCAGGCGGTCGAGGCCTATGATCCCGACAAGCTGCTCAATGTGCTGACATCCGGGCGGGGGGAGGCCTGCGGCGGCGGACCGATCGCGGCGGCTATGATTGCCACCCGCAAACTTGGCGGCGAAAAAGTGGTCGTCGCCGACTATTCCACCTCGGCCAAAACCACCGGCGATTTTTCGGAAGTGGTCGGTTATCTATCGGCGCTGATTGTCTCCAGCAAGGCGGCTCCCAAACGCGACAGCACGATGGGGACACCGATCAGCAAAAAATGGGCGGGATTTAAAAAAGAGGACAAGGAATTTCTTCTCAAACTGGCGCATGATGCTATTGCCGCCGGGGTGAACAACGAGAAACTGATATTTGCCGAACCGACCTCGCGCATTCTCTGCGAGAAACGCGGCGCCTTCGTGACGATCAAGATCCGCGGCAACCTTCGCGGCTGTATCGGTCTGATACGCGCGGCCAAACCGCTCTACGAGACGGTTATCGAGATGGCCCGCTCGGCGGCGTTCGATGATCCGCGATTCGCACCGTTGAGCAAGGATGAGCTCGATCATATCGAGATAGAGATTTCGGCGCTCACGCCGCTGGTGCGGGTGGAAGATATCAATGAGATCGAGGTGGGTCGCGACGGTTTGATGATTGTTTTGCAGATGCATTCCGGTTTGTTGTTGCCGCAGGTGGCGACAGAGAACCACTGGAATCGGACGGCGTTTCTGGAGCAGACCTGTCTCAAGGCCGGTTTGCCGAAAAACAGCTACAAGGACAAGGCGGCCCAGATTTACCGTTTCTCCGCCGAAGTTTTTTAGCATTTTCCGTGGGCGGCAGATCCTTCGAAGCTTCCTTCGCTATGCTCAGGATCTTCGACAGGAGGCCTGTCCACATCTGCCCTAATGTGTGATTGACTTCCAGCTATTAAATTTTATTGTCGATTTCCGCGTCATGTATTATAGTATCTTCGGTAATTTGACAAATATAATAGGACTATTTTAGTACTTTCTTTTTTACATATTGACACAAAGTATATTATAATTATTTTATTATTATGTCGGCTAAAGATAGAATTAACGAGTTTATCCTTGCCTTAGAAGAAGAAATAAAAACTCTTAAGAGTGGCAAGGGAGGGAATGTTGTCAGTATATTCAACGGACAATACTTGAGAGAAACTGGCGGCTTCCATATCTATAAATTTAATCTTGAAAATCAATTAGTTGTCATGGATGACACTCCAGCTGAATTTATTTATGACTCTCAGAGATACAACTGCCAAGTCGTTTCTTCTATTGGAACCGAGGTATTAATTGGAGTTGAGCAATTCCTTGGTAAAAAATTGCACTCTGCCAAATTAGAAACCAATTTATGGTTTCTATTGGAATTGCTTCAAAAGAAATTCGAAGAAAGTACAGATAAGGACCTAAAGGATTTCGATATATCAGAAAAACTTTTTAATGGAATAAATTCGGATAACAATTTATTACATCAACCTCAGTATATTCCTGATCCCTGTAAGCCACCTAATGATTCACAAATAAAGGCAATCAACTCTTCATTTATAAATACATTGTCTATTATTTGGGGGCCACCGGGTACCGGAAAGACGACCACAATCGCACTAATTGTTCAAGCATTGCTAAATAATGATAAAAAAATATTACTTGTTTCACATGCAAATGCCGCGGTAGATGCCGCCTTGGAAGATGTAGCTGCCCAATTGGAGGATACATCATACTACAATGAAGGGAAATTGGTAAGACTAGGTGTCCATAGAAAGGAATCTCTTGTAAGATATCCATTTGTGTTAATGGATAAAATAGAAGAAGAGTTGGGAAAATCACTGGTTGAAGAACGCGAATATCTCACAAATAAAATTAGTAAATTACAGGAGTCATTAAATCAATTTTCTAATATCATACAAAAAATTGCCCTTAAAAGTACAATTGAACAAGAAGTCAATTCTATTGAGCAATCTATTAATAAATTGAGATCAGAAAAACGCTCATATGAATCGCAGTTAAAAGAATATAACAACATACTCAATGCCAAAAAATCTGAACTATTAAAGGCTGAAAATACCGGTAAGATCAAACGTGTTCTGTTAGGATTAAATCCAGAAAAGCTGCAAAAGGATATAAACAATATAATAATAAATATAGATACAATAAATCGTAATGGCACAAGTCTTAGAAAGAAACTCGCCCAAGGAAATGATGCATATTCAAAGAAGAACAATCAATATCAAAAATTAAAACAAGAGATATCCTCACTTCTCAGTAAGTTTGGCTTAACGTCTAATGATCTTACAAAAAAGGAAGCCAGCATTAGTAAAGAGATCAAAGACCTAGAATCTCGAGTATCAATTATAGACAAATCTTTATCTGAATTAAGAAAAAACATACTAATGGAAGCAAAACTGGTAGCAACCACTCTGACAAAGACATTTTCCTCAAAAGAATTTCCATCTTCAAAATTCGATGTAGTCATTATTGATGAGTCAAGTATGGCGCCAATGCCTTATATGTATTGGGCAAATAGTAAAGCAAATAGCAATACTATCATAGTCGGAGATTTTTTACAGTTACCACCAATTTGTGTTTCAAGAAAAGACGCTGCTATTAAATGGCTCAAAAAAAGTATCTATGATCAACTCGAGATTGATGTAGATTCCGTTGATAATTGGGAGGTTAACAGAAATTTCACTCTATTAAATAAGCAATATAGGATGCACCCGACAATAGCTCAAATTCCCTGTGAATTATTCTATAAAAATAGACTGGAAAATGGTACCAACGTAAATGAGTATGTTCATTACGACCAGTTAAGTGCCAATAATCAATTAGTTGTAATTAATACGTCAGATAGAAATCCATGGTGTAGTCAAATCACATCGGGCGGAAGATTCAATATTTATAATGCATTTGTTACAGCCAAAACTGCCAAAAGGCTATCCGAGGATAGTCATAATATTTCAATAGGAATTATATCACCATATAAGGCTCAAGTAAGATTGATAATTAAAATTCTAAAAGATTGGAAGTTAGAAGGCAAATTTGAGATTGCAACAACCCATTCGTTTCAAGGTGGAGAAAAAGATGTCATACTAATTGATTGTGTTGAAGGTCCTGGTGCAAAAAAATGGTCCATGTTTAATCATGCCGATGATGCCGAAAAAGTCCTAAATGTCGCATTTACAAGAGCCAAAAGAAAGGTGTACTTAATATTACATAGAGATCATATCCAATCGTACTTTCCCGCTAGTGGCCCATTTTTAAATATACTTCATTATTTTGACGAGTATGGCACATCCATTTTATCCAATGAAATCATTGATGAAGAGGATTTTCAAGTATCAATGGATGACCTTATTGATGAGTTTAGTGAAGGAAGCCTAATTGAATTTGGAAGTAGTACATCATATTCGGATCAGGGTTTTTGGCCGGTATTTACATCCGATTTATTAAATTGCAAAAAAACCGTAGTAATAGTCAGCCCATTCTCATCTATGAATAGGATTGGCAAAATGATGACTTATTTCACGAGTCTGGTTAATAAAGGTATTGAAATAACAGTATTTCTCCGTCCACCAAGTAATCAAGGGGGCGTTTTAATCGAGCATGCTGAAAGCGCCATTAAGTTATTAACTAATTGGGGGGTGCGTGTAATACAAAGAAAAAATATTCACCAGAAGATTGCAATTATTGACAATGAAGTCGTATGGGAAGGAAGCCTTAATATTTTAAGTCACAATAATACAATTGAACATATGAGAAGGATAGTCGGTGAAAATACTGCTAGTGAAATAATTCGAGATATGGATTTGGATACAAATGAAGCTGTAAATAATTATTTGGATGATTTATGCCCTGTTTGCCTATCAAAAGGTATAAGAAGCCCATTAGTAATCAGAAAAAGCAAGTATGGCAAATTTAAAGGTTGTTCGGCATTCCCAAAGTGTAGATATACCGAAAAATATAGGCAATGAACTGTTGGGCTACCCATTCCGTGGACGGCAGATCCTTCCTTCCTCAGGAGACCTGTCCACATCTGCCACTATTAATTATTGACTCTTAGCAAATGCAGTTTTCACGGTTGAATAGGCAGGATCACTCATTCCGCTTTCGCGGAATTTCGGATCCTGCCCTTGTATCTTATCCTCAAGGAGATTTATATATTAGACGGACCGGGATGAAACTGTTCCTGCCCTCAGGTTTTTAAGCCTGTTACGTAGATTAGTTCGCCCGGTCCGTTAACAGGAT
>Ga0272443_10000259_pt1 | contig 100416 bp, 86 predicted proteins | sample SSMAcet12_FD_193581 | JGI IMG/M metagenome (GOLD analysis project Ga0272443, IMG submission 193581) | Marine sediment archaeal communities from Little Sippewissett salt marsh, Falmouth, MA, United States - SSM-Acet-12 | ecosystem: Environmental > Aquatic > Marine > Wetlands > Sediment ... | reverse complement strand
CCTTTCTGTGGGCTGACTCTGGATAGGGATCACAATGCAGCCATAAATATACTCAGACTGGGGCTACAGTCTGTGCATCAAAATGCTAGATGCCCCCGACTTCAGTCGGGGGAGTAGTCACCATCCCATAGTTAAACTTGGTTAAAAACCGGGCATCTTTGCAGCTTGCTGTGGCTGTGGTGGTCAGATAACTTGCTTAAAAGTTTGAATCGAGCTGTGAATAATTTAAGCATTACTGAACGAAGACCACATGGCAGACACAAGAACAATCGCGATTTGTAAGCTATACGACCTGATGGGGTGCAGTGCGGAGCATGTGCCACTGCTTGTCTCAGAGTGCATGCTGCGGGTCTGACCAATAGTAAGCATCAGAATTAAGTATTATAAGTCCTTGCCAACACATCTTACGAATTTATTTGCGTTAGGTCGCAGAGAATGCCAACTAAGAATTTGTCTGTGGTGAGGTAGAACGTAAAGCAGCGGTGTTCTACAAAGGGTTCTATGAAGGGGAATTCGGGGAGGAGATACACTTTTGCCAGGCATTTTGAAGTTGTTGCTGCTGGGATCATTTATGGCAGTCCTGGTGGTATCTGCACAAGATACAGAACCTCCTGAAATTTTGAGCTTCAACTTCGATCCCAAGGTGATCGACAGAGCCACGGGCGATCAAAATATCATTTTTACCTTCCGCCTAACAGACGCCACTAGCGGTGTAAACTGCGGATACTGTTGTTTTGAGAGAATCTCTCCTTTCAGTCTGGTGCATTTCAGCTTCACGACTGATGACTTAGTTTACGGCGACGAACGGGATGGCGTCTACAGCTGTACGGTGCCTCTGCCACCGCGTGGTGAACAAGGGGTCTGGCGACTTGTCTGTTTATCACTTTGCGATCAAGAATCCAATTGTAGAGAATTACATAAAAGTGACATGAGCCATTTGAATTACCCCACCATTTTTCGAGTTTTCGACTCAGAAACCAACCCGAGTTGCCTCCAGATAATCCAAACGATCTCAGACGAGGAAGTTGAAAATGGGGCGGATATCGAGTATGTGATCACGATCTATAATCTCGGTGAAACGTCTCTGACCAATGTAGAGTTAGAGTTGATATTCAATCCAAAAGCTGAGATCATCTCTGCGTCCCCCGAGCCGGAAAGAGATGATTGTTGGCATTTCAGTTCTATAGACCCTGACAAATGGGCAAACATAACCTTCCTCTTGAGACTCCCTAAGACGGATATAAACTTTGAAATGGACCAGAGTGTCTCTGGTGAGGGTTTTGTCAATGTGGCAAATGATTACTCTACCATCTTACAGCCGTATCCCATAATCGAATCCATCCACCTTCGTTCAGACCAAGTAGAGCAGCTCTTGGACTTCGAGAGCATGACTGCACGTAAAGACTCTCATAACGAATTGAAAAACCGTGTGCATGGCAGTGGTGATTATAACTGTGATGGACAATTGCGGTACTTCACAGAATATGAGTCCAAGTCCATCATGGCAGACAAAAACATGTCAGCAAGGTACAAGCAGACGAGTTTGAATCTATACAACAACAGATCTGTGAGCTGCACATCTCGGTGGTCAGATGCACTGCAAGCCAAGAACTACGACTATGGAACGTCGATACAGGGATCTTGCCGGTACGCAACTGAACTCGATCTCGAAAGCAAGGCAAAGCTGTCAGATTGTGGTTTGAGCCTGGAAGTCAATTCCAGTTTCGAAGGGGTCGGACATATAGGGCTTTTGTCCAATCCTGACGCAGGGATTTTGTCCAATCTTGACCTGAATCTAGGATACAGTTTCACCAAGTTACCACGCACCACTCCGAGTTTCGAGTTGAGAGAAGACTACGTTGGAAGCTTCAGAGTTTACGAGAAAGTTGAAGATTACAGATCCGAAAGATCTGTGGAAGGAACCGGATTCGTCAACGTTGACAAACAGATAAAAAACGACCACAGATCTTATGAATCAGGAACTGGCGAGTACGTGGTAGATGAAAAAATAGAAATTTGCGGAAACTGTGATAAAAAGAACATAAGCTTGAGATATTCTCCTGCGATCCAGAACTTTTCCACGGGATTTCAGGTCAATTGTTCATCGCTCTGGAAAGAAGGAATGTGGTCAAAAATGGGTGATGTGTGTGTCATAAGCGAACAGTTTTCAGATCTGGAGAGCCTAGAAAAGGAGACCATATCAAAAGGTCAGAGCGGAACCCGAAAAGTTAAGAATTCCAATGCTCGCACGCATTACGACCTCAACGAGGTGAGCACCAATGCCAACTTCACGGGCAAGGCTCGGCTCCAATTTATCTCACGAGACGGCGACATAAAGGATGATTGGTCAACGGGAGAGCCGTTTCCCATTTACATCAGCGCAATTAACTTCGATGGACCAGGCAACGATAACGAAAATCCCAATGGAGAATGGGTCGAGATAACAAACCGTGGCCCTGAGCCCGTGAACATGACTGGATGGAATCTATCAGACGAAGGGAATAAGTATGTTTACGAATTCCCGCGTTTCACATTAAATCCAGGGCGCACCGTGACTGTGTATACAGGCTGTGGAATGGATACCGACTCAAAGTTGTATATGGGATTTGGCAAAGCGATATGGAACGACGACAAAGATACGGCAACTTTGAAAGATGCTGAAGGAAACATTGTGGACAAGAGAGGCACAGACGAGAACTGGTTATCCCATGACCTCAATATGGACGAATCATATTACGGAACATATTCAATAAGTCGAAAAGTCTCTTTAACAAACACAGAAAATACACCAAAACCCGAAGAAGATGAAGATTGGCTACTTTGTGACTTGACACCACCTTTTGTTCGTATAAGCGCGGTCAAATTCGATGCTCCAGGCAATGACAGCACCAACCCCAACGGAGAATGGATTAATATAAAAAATCTTGGCACAAGTTCTGCAGAGATGACAAACTGGACTTTGTCAGACAAAAACAACGAACACATCTACGTATTTTCATGCTTCACTTTACCGCCAAAATCCATTGTGACTGTGTACACAGGTCATGGAACAGATACCGAATCAGAGTTGTACATGGGATTCGATTGTGAAATTTGGGATAACAAAGAGGATATTGCAACCTTGAAAGATGCAGAGGGAAACACAACAGATGTAATGGGCGCAGAGCCAAACTTGCTAAGATCTAGAAATTGGTTATCATGCCGTGACTTATCTTCGGTTCCTGATTAGGGCCATAGTCAAGAACCAATCGGATAACACTGGTCGGTTCTTGTGAAGATGGTGTTCAACGATGCGAACATGGCGGGCTAAAAAAGTTAATATATGTAGACTCTTTTCAAATACATCGTCGAATGCCGCAACTCGGGAAAGGGGATAACACGTCAAATATCAAATCGTTCAACTATAGCAGCACCTTTATCTTCCTCTTGAACTCCTCCTGAGTGCCTGCGTTCTCGATCCTGATATCAGCAGCCTGAATGGCATCACCCATCCCCCAGCCAAGCTCTCGCATGTCCCTTTCGAAAACCGCTTTTGCAAGTTCATCTCCTGATGCGTCGTCAGATCTTCCCCGAGCTGCAATCCTGTCTAGCCGGATTTCGTCCGGCACCCAGACCTCGATCAGTTGGAATCTCTGTGCATGCTTTCTGAAGAAATCGACCTCAGACTTGCTCCTGATGCCCTCGACCACGACAAGAGGGAAATCGCGGGCCTCGGTATCTATCTTTTCGAGGCACCGGGCCGCAATCGCATTGGGGCCGTCCTTCTCTCGGAGAAGGTTTCCCACCCGGCCCAAGTTCTGGTCAGTTGCATCCAGACCTCGCCTCGTTGCCTCTTCTCGGATCACATCGCCCATAACTACGACGGGGACGTTCATCTCGCAGGCCACATCTGATGCCACCGACTTTCCGGAGCCGGGCATCCCAACAAACCCTACGATCTTCAATCCTCCTCACCTCTGGCGCGAACCTTCACAGCAACTCCTTGGACTTCGCAGATCTCGGCCATTTCCTTCAGGTCTCCTGCCGACACCGGCTCGAAAGATTTTTCACCCTCCCTTGGAAGCCCTTGCTGGAGCGTGAGAGAATCGATCCCGATTTTGATGAGATCGTCGGCGATCATTCTGATATCGTCGTGAGACATACCTGGAAATACCGTGGTCCTGGCCTCAAAGGGTACCCCAGATTGAATACAAAAATCCAGGCATTTTCTCGTCCGGGGTGCCACGCCTTCTCGACCTGTGGCCCTCGCATAATCAGGATCTTTCAGGGGCGCCTTCACGTCCAGAAACACTTTGTCAACGAGGCCAGATTCTGCAAGATCTGTGAGCCTCGCTGGGTAATACCCACAGGACTCTACACCCACTTTCAGACCCAGCCCGTGGGCGAAAAGGGCCAAGGAACGCGCAGCTTTGGGCTGCATCAAAGGCTCGCCTCCCGATAAGACCAGAGCGCTGACGAAGAGCGCAGCCTTCTTGATCTCCGATTTTACCGTTGAAAAATCCTCAAAGCTTTCACCTTTCTGGAGGTGCCAGTTGTGGCAATGGGGACACCTCAGGGGGCACCCCCTCAAGAACACCACAATGGCAGCAACGCCAACCCAGTCTACGGTGGAAAGAGGCACCATCCCGCCCAGGTTGACCTTTTTTTCTTCTCTTCCTTCTCTTTCTTCTTCTTGATTTCCGGTCATTGACCCTCATCCCCGCTTTCTTTGAGCTGGGCCATCACCTTTTCGGCGATCTTGGGACCTATGATCTTTCCGATCTCGGCAGGATCAGCACCTTTCAGCTTCTCCAAGCTGGTGTAACCTTCCTGGTGGAGCTTTCTTGCCCTGACTCTTCCAACACCTTTCAGATCCAAGAGCGCCAGAAGGTCTGGACCTGCACCGTAATGAATCCTTTTTTCGAGGAGTGACGCGTTGTAGGTGACGCCCAGGTCCAAGTGTTGAGAGATCCGAGCCACAGAATGCATTAGCCACTCGGCAGTCTCGGCTACCCTCTTCACGTCACCTGGGCCTACCCGGTACCTGCCTGATATCCGGGCCTCATCAGCCTCGGAGATCCATTCCGTCAGCAAAGCAGAGGTCTTGGCCTCTCTCAAAAGCCAGTCGTAATTGTTCTCAGGGCAAAGCTCGTTGCAATGCTCGTCTATGAATATCTCAACCCAGCCATCTGCAGACTGGATGTAGAGAAGCTCCATGTCGGGTGTCATGGTTATGAGATGAAGAAGTGTAAGGTCCGTGATCCGATCCTTGGACCTCAAGTTGTCCACCACGACCCTTGCGCTCAGAGGATCTATGTAAAGCCTGGATACCAGAGTTCCAAGGGGCGTTGGCTCCATATCCTCAGTGATCATCTCGCTTTCCTCCAAGAACCCCAGGATCTTCTCGATCATAGCATCAAGATGCCAGGCGTCCTGCTGATGAGCGTAGAATGTGGAGTCCACAAACTCCTTGAGCCCTTTTTCGTCGGTGGCAAAGCCTGTCGTTATGGTCGAAAGAAGATGAGTCCTGAGAGCGTTTTCCATGGCAAGCTTCGACCAGATCTCCTCAGGCTCGCCATGAACGTAATGATCCATCAAATCTTCCATCTCGGACCTGCTCTTTGCCATCAAGAACGACTCGCCACGAGGGTCTAGGCCAGGTCGCCCAGCCCGGCCTGCCATTTGTTGATATTCCATCACAGGTATGGAAACCATGCCCCGACTCCCTTCATATCGCTTGTAACTTCGTATCAGAACGCGCCTTGCAGGGAGGTTCAGGCCAGCGGCAAGGGTCGGCGTGCTGGAGATGGCCTTGATTGAGCCCGAACGAAAACCTTCTTCCACAAGCCGCCTCTGTTCTGGGAGAAGTCCAGCATGATGAAAGGCAACACCGCTCTTTACGCAGTTGGCAAGCTTCTTTCCGGTCTCGCTTTCCCCGGTGGCCACAACCTTCTCGTAGAGGTCGAGTTTCTCTTCGGCCAACAACTTGCTCAGCTTGTTGGCAGTAGCTTCTGCGTTCCTCCGACTGCTCTCGAAGATCAATATCTGAGCGTCCTGGTTCAAAGTATCTTTGACGAGAGCTACGAGATCGTCTCGATCCTTCTTGATGGGAGCAGTCCCGTCGGGATAATGGAGAACTCCTCCGAGGATCACCCCTTCTTTCAGATCGACGGGCCTCCAGTTGCTCTGGACAAGATCAGCTTTGAGCCAATCGGCAAGCTCGCTGGCGTTGGCCACGGTGGCGCTCAGACCCAACACTTGCATCTTCGGGTTCAAGCGCATCAGCTTGGTTATGGTCATCTCCAGGGTGGGTCCGCGGTTGATCGAGTTGAGAAGATGGATCTCGTCCACCACCAAGACAGAGACGTCTCTTATCCAGGAGACTTCGTTCCTGATCAAAGAATCGGCTTTCTCAGATGTTGCCACAACGATGTGGTTTCGGCCCAGCCACTCTTCTTTCTTCTCGAATTCGCCTGTGCTAAGTCCTGTCGTTATCCCCAAAGACCCGAACTCTCGAAAGCTTGCATACTTCTCAGAAGCAAGTGCCCGCAAAGGCACTATGTAGAGAGATCTCTCCTCTCTCAAGGCGGCCCTAATCATGGCAAGCTCGGCAAGAAAGGTCTTTCCCGCGGCAGTGGGAACCGCCACTACCATGCTCTTTCCGTCCAAAAGGCCCCGCTCGATGGCCTCAGTTTGGGGGGGATAAAGCTTCACTATACCCTTTTTCTTGTAAAGCTCCAACGCTTCTTGTGGAAGCCAGGAGCTCAAATCGTCTATCTCTAACATCGATTCCTCTACCCTTATATACAACGTGAACTACTTGCAAAGAGTGACGCCCTAAGCTCTGGCTCTGTTCAGGGCGACGTTGCCGGTGCGTGTATCGTTGATGGAGATAGTCAAATGTACGCTGATCGGATAAAATCCCTCCCACCATACCTGTTCGCAGCGATCGACAAAGCCAAGTTCGAGGCGATGAAGAGAGGTGTGGACGTCATAGATCTGGGCGTCGGTGATCCAGATCTTCCCACGCCGCCTCACATCATAGAAGCGCTCTGCGAAGCCGCAAAGAACTCAGAAAACCATCAATACCCATCTTATGAGGGCAAGCTCTCTTTCAGGACGGCCATGGCCAAATGGTACCAAAAGACGTTCGGCGTAAAGCTAGACCCTGAATCAGAAGTCGTCGCCCTGATCGGCTCCAAAGAAGGAATCGCACACGCACCTATGGCTTTTCTAAACCCCAAAGATCTGGCTTTTGTCCCAGACCCTGCCTACCCAGTCTACAAGACTGCGGTCCAATTTGCGGGAGGAGTTCCAGTCACACTCCCCCTAAAGAAAGATAACAATTTCCTTCCAGACTTGGAAGCCATTCCCAAAGATCAGGCCAAGAAAGCAAAATTGATCCTCCTCGACTACCCCAACAACCCGACGGGGGCCTCTGCCGACTTGGACTTCTTCAAAGAACTGGTCGACTTCGCCCAGGATTACAACCTGATCGTGATGCACGACAACCCATACTCTGAGGTCTACTTTGGCGAGAAGAGGCCGCCTAGCATCCTCGAGGTGGATGGGGCGATGGACGTGGCCGTGGAGTTTCATTCCCTTTCCAAGACTTACAACATGACTGGTTGGAGGATTGGCTCTGTCGTGGGCAACCCTGATGTCGTCAATGGCATCGGGAAGGTCAAGAGCAACATCGATTCTGGCGTTTTCGGCGCGGTCCAGGATGCAGCAGAAGTCGCCCTACTGAGCCCCGAATCTGAGAAGTTCGTGACCCAGATGAGAGAAACCTACCGAGAACGGGTGAAGAACCTTTACCTGAGCCTGACCAAACTGGGACTAGAGGCCGAGAAGCCCGATGCCACGTTCTACATCTGGGCATCGATCGGAGGCGACTCTGCAGAGTTTGCCCAGAAACTGATCCAGAAACTGGGAATCATCGCAACACCAGGTGTCGGCTTTGGCGAGTACGGTGAAGGTTACGTCCGTTTTTCCGTGACCAGGCCCACCAAGAGGATCAATATGGCAGTTTCCAGGATTGAAAAAATGGTGGCCGAAGAGGGATCCCTCTAACCAAAAAAGGGAGGTCAGATTTTGCATCAAGATTATTCAGCTTCAGAAATCGAGTCCAAATGGCAACGGAAATGGGAGGAAGAAGGCACATTCCAGGCAGATCCTGCCACCCAAAACAAGTTCTTCATAACCATCCCTTATCCATATCTGAACGGCAACCTGCATGCAGGTCACACCAGGACTTTCACCATAGGCGACGTTGTGGCCAGGTTCAGGAGGATGCAAGGCGAGAACGTTCTTTTCCCCATGGCTTTTCACGTCACGGGAACTCCAATCGTTGGCCTGAGCGAGCTTGTGCGAAACCGTGACCCAGAGATCGAGAAGGTCTACACGGAACACCACGACATCCCGCCCGAAGTTTTCGAGACATTGATCACCCCTCAGGCTATAGTGGACTATTTCAGAAAAGAGGCCCGATCCGCCATGAAGAGCATCGGGTACTCCATCGACTGGAGACGAGAGTTCACAACCACCGATCCCGCCTATAAAAAGTTCATCGAGTGGCAGTACTATATCCTCCAGGATAAAGGATATGTGACAAAAGGGAGCCATCCTGTAAGATGGTGCCCCCACGATCAAAATCCAGTGGAAGATCACGACATATTGAAAGGCGAAGAGACCACCATTATGGATTTCGCCCTGATCAAGTTCAAGTGGGGCGACAAGATCCTTCCCTGCGCGACTCTCAGACCCGAGACGGTCTTTGGGGTAACAAACCTCTGGGTCAATCCCGAAGTGGTCCACGTCGTCGCCAAAGTAAACGACGAGACCTGGATTGTGAGCAACGAGGCTTACGAGAAGCTCACCTACACCGATCGCGAGGTTGAACGGATCGGAGAGATCCAAGGCGAAGAGCTGATCGGCCAGAAGGTGACAAATCCCTTGACAGGTGCAGAAGTTCTCACGCTCCCTGCATCCTTCGTAGATCCCGATAACGGCAGCGGGATCGTTATGAGCGTCCCGGCACACGCCCCTTACGATTACCTGGCTTTAAAAGACCTCTACGACCAGGATCTAAGCGGTTACGGCATCACCGAAGACTTAAGAGAGATCAAGTTCGTCTCTTTGATCAAGGTGCCTGATTACGGCGAGTTTCCGGCTGTAGAGGCCGTCCAAAATCTGGGAGTTAAGGACCAAAGCGACCAAAAGGCCGGAGAGGCCACAAAGCTCGTTTACAGGCGAGAGTTTCACAATGGCGTTTTGAAGGAGAACACCGGAAAGTACGCAGGAATCCCGGTATCCAAGATCAAGGACCAGCTTCTCGGAGACTTGATCGAGCAGAACATAGCTGAGATATTCTACGAGTTCAGCGAAAACCCAGTGATATGCAGGTGCGGCACTCGCTGTGTCGTCAAGATGGTCAAAGATCAGTGGTTCCTCAACTACTCGGACCTCACATGGAAGGGCGAGGTTCTGGACTGCCTTGCCGGGATGAAGTTGATTCCAGAGGAGATCAGGACCGAGTTTGAGAACAAGGTGGACTGGCTCAAGGAGAAGGCCTGTGCCAGGCGAAAGGGCCTTGGGACCAACCTTCCCTGGGATAAAGAGTGGCTGATCGAGTCGTTGGGCGACTCCACAATCTACATGTCTTATTACATCCTCGCCAAGTACGTCAACGCTGGGATGAACATCGATAACCTCGTACCCGATTTCTTCAACTACATATTCCTGGGGAAGGGCGACCCCGAGAATGTCTCGAAGGTCGTGGGAATACCCGTTGAAACCGTTCAGCAGATCAGAAGCGATTTCGAGTACTGGTATCCTGTGGACCTGAGGTCCTCAGGAAAGGACCTCGTGGCAAACCACCTGCTCTTCTTCCTCTACCATCACGTGGCCATCTATCCAAGGGAGCTTTGGCCCCGCGCCATGGCAGTTAACGGTTTCGTCTCCTTGGAGGGCAAGAAGATGTCCAAGTCCAAGGGGCCCCTGCTCACTCTGAAACGAGCCGTGGGCCAGAACGGAGCCGACGTGACGAGGCTTTACATTCTCTCCAATGCGGAGCACACTCAGGATGCAGACTGGCGAAACGAGGGAGTCGAGTCTGCCAGGAACCAGGTCGGCAGGTTCTACAACATGGCAAGGGAGATCATCTCTAACCCCGAGATCGATGAGAACGCAGAAAAGGAGCTGATCGACCGGTGGATCTTGAGCAGGCTTCAGCGTAGGATCTCGGAGGCGTCCGAAGCCCTCGAATCGATCCAGACCAGACGGGCTCTTCAGAGCGCCTTTTACCACATAATCAACGATCTTCGGTGGTATCAGAGACGGGGCGGAAAGAACCAGCTCAGAAGTGTTCTGGACGTTTGGGTGAGGTTGATGGTGCCTTTCACGCCACACGTCTGTGAGGAAATTTGGGAAGAGTTTGGAGAGGGTTACGTTTCCATGGCCCCCTGGCCAGAGCCCGATCTTGACCTCATCGATGAGGAGGCAGAGATGGCAGAAGACCTCCTTGAAAAGACCCTAGAAGATGTCGAGTCCATCCTGAGGGTCACAAACCAGACGCCTCAAAGGGTGGTCCTGTACACCGCGCCTCAGTGGAAGAATTCCATTTTCAAGCTGGCTCTGGACCTCAAAGAGGAGGGCAACCTGAACGTAGGCACCATCATGAAATCGGCCATGTCAGACCCTGAGGTCAGAGCTCACAAGAAGGAGGCGCCCAAGTACGCCCAGAAGCTGATGAAAGGGGCTCATGCCCTCACTTCCGATCCGCTCAAGCTGGATGAGCTGGAGACCCTGGGAAGGGAAAAAGCATACCTGGAAAGTGCACTGGGCTGCTCTGTTGAGATTTACTCTGCAGACGAGCCCGGGGAAGACCCCATGGGCAAGAGCAGGAACGCAGAGCCAGGCAGGCCCGCAATATTCATCGAGTGAGGAAAAAAGACGCAAAGGCGCTAGCGCAGGGCCGGAAGGGCGCCGCGCCTTGCGCTGCCACAAATTTATGTGCTCTTTCAAAAATAGCAAATGAACGAAGCGAGGGCAACTCCTCGCTCCTTTTCTCGCCTCCTAGACGAACTTAGACAAATTTAGGGTTCAGATAAACTTTGGCCTCTCCGTGAGCTTTGCGGGTAGTGGCAGTTGTTTCCAAGTTTTTCCCGCGGTCTCTTCGGCGAGCCTCGCCTTCAGCTCTTCTGCGGTCATGGAAACTCGTTTTGGCTTCTTTGGCTCAGACTCTGCCCTGATCGTAACTGCCAAGTTGCCTGACTCAAGCTCCTCGTCGCCTATCACGACCACGTAGGGAACCCATTCACGACCAGCATCTCTGATTTTCCTGCCCACAGTCTCGTCACGGTCGTCTATATCGACGCGGAACCCAAGATTCTGGGCGATTTCCTCTGCCCGGCCAATATGGCGCTCGGCCACAGGGATCGCCCTGACCTGTGTTGGAGAAAGCCAGGTTGCAAACATAGGAACTTTCCCGGCTTCGGATTCCTTGTGGGCTTTCTCCAGGAGCGCGTACATTAACCTCTCGATGGCGCCGCTGGGTGAACAATGGAGAATCATAGGCCTTTGGGCGTTTCCTTCGTCGTCTATGTAGGTTATGTCGTAACGCTCGGCATTCTCTACGTCTATTTGTACGGTGGAAAGCGCGCTGGCCTTGTTCGATGCGTCGACGAAATTGAACTCGAACTTGAGCACGAAATAGAAGAATCTCTCGTCCCACATCTCGATTAAGACCGGCTTTTCCACTATGTCAACCAAGCTTTTCACGAACTCTTCGTTTTCACTGTAGAAGTCTTTGGTGAACCTGATCGCAACCTCGTAGTCGTCCAGGTCCAGACCGGCCTCTTCCAGCAAGGATATGGAGGCTTCATATTGGTTCCTGAACTCCTGGATTGCGCTTTCCATGTCCCCACAGAGAGTATGCATATCGGGCATTGTGAAGGCCCTGAGCCTCCTCAAGCCCACAAGTTCACCGCGTTGCTCCCGCCTGAAAGAGTACCGCGTCATCTCGATCATCTTGAGGGGCAGTGAACGGTAGGAAATTGTCATGTCGTGGCTCATCAAGAACTGGCCGAAACATGCCGCAAACCTGAGAAAGAAGCTCCTCTTCTCGGCTTCGATGGAGTACTGTCTTGCCGGGAACCTGTCCAGGTACTTTTTGAGGGTGGGGTGGTTCATGTCGTACATTATCGGGGTTTCCACCTCCATGGCCCCCATCTCGGCGGTCTTATCGAGAACGTAGGTTTCCAGGAGCGACTTGATCAATCGGCCTTTGGGGTAGTATCTCATGTTCCCCGAATCAGACCCTGGTTCGTAATCGACCAGCTCTAACCTGCGCATCAGCTCGACGTGGGGCGGGACGGCGTCTACTGCCCTGCTACCAGAGATTTCGTAGTTGGTGAACTTCAGGAGGTTTTCGTGGCCTGTGAAGTCGAATTCGTGAGGTTCTACCATATCTTCGCCGGGTGCCATCACTTGCCAGTAGGATACAGCTTTCTCCTCGGCCTTAAGGGCCTCTGAAACCACCTCGTCCTTCTTTGTGACCGTGCCGGGTGCACCGGTTGTTGCCGCCTCAGCACCAGCTCCCGCACCTTCGCCGAGTCTGATCGACCTCGATAGCTCCGATAAAGGGTGGCCTTTGCAGCTCAGCTTGAAGGCCTTGTACCAACCAAAGGGCGCTCTTGCCACCTCAAACTTTCCCATGTTCTGGAGAGTTTCGTCCATGCCGTGTAGGATCTCCACGGCCGCTTTTGGCGAAGAGAGCGCTGAGCTTAGGTGGGCGTAAGGGTAGAGCATGATCCGATCGGTCTTAACTTGGTTTGCGACGGTTATGATCTGATCTACGCCCTCGACAATGACTGCTTGGATGTCGTCTTCATCCCATTTCTCAACGGCAATGAATGCGCAGAGGGCCTCTTCCAGCCGCCCAGATTTTTCGGTCTCCTCGACCTCTTCGGCGACTGGGGTTGGCTTCTTGGCCTCGAACTCGATGTAATCAGAATGGATTAACAGCAACTGCAACGGGAATCACCTTTCTTTCATGAGAGATCCAGCTCTGTAGTTCAACCTTTCGACAGGGTTTGAGAAAGAGGGTAGACCCGCCCCAATTGGTTGACATTTTGTGATGAAAGAGCATGAGCGGCTCTTGCAATGTCCGGTTTGCGATCGATCAGTCCACATTCCTTCACAGGGCAGTTTCTTCGAACCTTTGTTGTACTGGAACTGCCGAATCGTTCAATTTGCAGAATTGTTTGGTGGGACAGCGCGGATTTGAACCGCAGTCCAAGCGTCCCAAACGCTCGAGGATCGACCAGGCTACCCTACTGTCCCTCCAATTGTCCACAATGCACAACGATACTTAAAAGCTTTTTGTTGCCGCCCGGTCTTTTTGTTTGTGATTGTGGTTGACCTTTCTCACGAGGTGGATTGTAGAAAGGCCACCAAGAGCCGTTATGAACCAGAGTTGGACGAGCCTGATCAGGATAGTTACCGCTGCTGCATTGTGAATGGAAACACCAACCGCGCTGAATAGTGCAGTCATGATGATGTCTACGAGCCCAACGCCCCCAGGAAGTATTATGGGGAGCGTCTGGAAGACGATCACGACAGCGTAGACTGCAAATATTGCGAAGACCGATATTTCCACCCCCAAGGACTTGAAAGCGGCGAAGGCCACCATGTTCATCGAGAACCATCCTACAACCGCCCAGAAGGCACTTATCAAAAGGGAGAGTCTTCTGGCAGTCAAGAGTTTCATGCTCTTGTGAAACTGGGCGACTAGGCCGCTGCAAAGTTCACGATCGATCTCCTGGCTGGAGAGCCTTTCCACGAGAGAGATTATCACATCGACGATTCTCTGGAGCCAACCGTCTGTGAAGCAGATGACAACGAACAAGACGCCCACGAAGATCGCAAAAATCATCATTAGGATGCAGGTTGCCAGTGCCCATGTTGGAGCCTCGTAAAAGAGAATCAAATAGACAAGACCGATCATCATTCCGAGGATGAAAGGCACTGCGGTGATGATCCGAGTTGCGGCCACGGTGGCCGAGCTTGCGTCAAGCCTGGAGTTTGCGGCGATCTTGTCCAAAAAGTAGATGCGGGCAGTCTCACCTGAGAAGCTTCCCGAGGGTATGAGGTTGTTTAGGAAATATCCTGAGATGTACATGAGAAACATGTCCGTCAAGGAAACCCTGTAGTTGAGCTGTTCTGCCACCTTTTTCCAGGAGAGGGCGTTGAAGAGCATGTTCATCAAGGACAAGAGGATGACTGCAGAGAATATGGCGGGGTTTACGTTGGATAAGCTCTCTGCGACCTCTTCGTGACCTACTTGGTAGATATATGCAAGGTATATGGCAAGGCCCAGACCGATGAGCGCTGCAGATCTTCCTGGCTGCACTGTAGGTAGTCGTATTTCGTGGGTCACAGCCATCGCATAGTTGTTCCTGGTTATCTTTATTTCGTCTCCCTTTTCGTCGACTTCTCTTTTCAGATCGACTTTTCGGATTGCCTCTTTCTTCTCTCCTTTCTATTCGTCCTATTCATCCTATTCATCCTATTTGTCCTATTCATCCGATTCATCCGATTCATCCTATTCATCCGATTCGTTCTGATCTTCTACTTCAAGTGCCACTTCTTTGGGCGCCGCCTCGATTGGCCCCTTCGGGTTCCCTCGTCTTCTTTTGGCCATTTTTCTTTTTGCCCCTCTTCTTTTCGGGCCGCTTTCGCGTCTGGTCAAATCTCAGAAGTTCAGTCTGTCTATTTGTCCCAGCCGACCTCACCAACCTTGAGAAGGCGCGGGTCAGGTCTTCGAAAGCTATTTAACACCTCCCAGAGTAGTCCCGGCTTATGGGAAAGACAGGAAGCGTTACATGGGTCAAGATTAAAGGCAGAAAAGGTCAGATAAGACAGGTTACTCATTCCAGTACCCGTTACAAGAGGCCAGGACCCATGCAGAAGTACACATCATCTGGAGCGAAGAGAAGGCGGATCAGAAGGTCGGAGAAGTCCATAGCGACGAGGTAATGTCGCCTTTCGACTCGGTCCTGGTGCGTTACGGCGAGGTCGCCCTCAAGGATGCCTGGACCAGGAAGAGCTGGGAGAGGATCCTGGCCTCCAACATCGCTTTTGGTCTGAAAGAGGCCGGGATAGAGTACGGCGTATCAAGAGAACGTGGCCGCATATTCGTCCACACTGCAGATTCGAGGGCGCCAGGTCTCATAGCAGACGTATTTGGCGTCGTTTCGACAAGCCCGGTCTGCACCGTAAAGCCGAACATCGATAAGATATCGAGGCTGGCATCAGAGCTTGCGGCATCTTCGAACCCAGAATCGTTCGCCATCAGGGCGAGGCGAGGCGGCGGAGATATCACAAGCACTCAGCTCGGCGTGGAGGTTGGGCGCGCAGTTCAAGAGCGGACCTGCGCCCGAGTAGATCTCACCGACCCTGAGCTGGAGATATTCATCGAAGCAAGACCAGACAAGGTCCTTGTCTTCACGGAGACGATACCTGGAGTTGGCGGCCTTCCTTTGGGGTCGCAGCCAAAGATGTTGACGCTCATTTCCGGCGGGATAGATTCGCCAGTTGCGGCCTGGTCTATGATGCGGCGCGGCTGCCCCACATCGCTGCTCTATTTTGATCCGAGTCCTTATGTGGATGCGAGATCACAGGCCTTGAAGTCGGCCGAGGCTCTGAAGAGGTGGACCTCAGGCCGGAAGATCGATTTCGTCACGGTGCCAATAGGCCCGGGCCTCGAAAAGATAGTTCAGATGGGCGTTCGGACGACGTGTCTTCTTTGCAGGCGCCTCATGTACAGAATCGCAAGGCTAGTGATGGAAGAAGAGGAAGCCTACGGGATTGTGACCGGCTACTCTTTGGGCCAGGTAGCGTCTCAGACGCCCATGAACATAATGGCAGAGCAGTCCGGAATCGACCTTCCGATATACCATCCGCTCATCGCAATGGACAAAAACGAGATCATGGACCTCGCCCGCAAGATCGGGACCTACAGGGTGACGAAAGACGCCGGAACCTGCCAGGCGGCGCCAAAGAAACCCGCAACTCGCGCCAAGGTCGAGGAGATCCTGGCCGCAGAAGAGGCGCTCGGGCTCCCGGACATCGCGCGCGAGCTCTTCGCGGATCGAGAACGGGCCCGGGTCTGAGGCCAGATTTCTGGCAGAATGAACAAGTTTACAACGTGCTTTTTTGCCTGAGTTTCACAAAGTTAGGATGTTTGCGAAGCTTAGGTCTGTTTTGAGGAATTATATGTGCAGAGATATACTCTGTGCATGCGTTTTTAGTGGTGCCGTCTTTTGCATGATAGAGGAAATGTGAAGGTGTTCTGTTGCAGGTAAGACGAAAAAGATTTATATCTCTATCAGGTTTCGATAGCTAGGAAGTTCAGGACGTTTATTGTCTGGCGATCGTAAACGTCGTTGTATATCTGGAGGGAGACTTAGAACATATGTCGGCACTACATGTGAATTTTATACAAGCAATTCTAAACAGCGTCATACATATACGAAATACGAATTCGGGCTCTGTGGATTTTCTAGAAAGAAGTATTATTTTAATTATATGTATTGGTTTACTATTTGCCATGAAACCGGTATCATGCCAAGAAGAATATGGTTCTATTAGTTTTGAACAAAGCGGTGTTTCAAAAAATTATTATAATTACAATGACTCAATAACATATAACATATCTGTTAATAATGAAATAGGGCATCCGATGCGCTATACTGTAGCACTAGAAGTAGGTTCTGATATTGGTGACAATAATACTTTATGTTCACGTGAGAAATCGATAGATATACCTGCAGGATCTTCCAGATATGTTACATTCCCTATAGACTTTAGCTCAAGAAGTTTATGTAGGGGTAAATTTGCGGAATGGGCACTCGATGGGAAAAATACTAGCAAATGGGATCACACATGGTATAACGTTTCAATTGAACCTCTAGCAGGGCAAGATCCTTTGAGTTTTTCGGGCGACAATTATAGTTCGCCATGTCTCGTCCACACTATTTGGATGTATGAAGGTGCGAGAGTTTCACCCTCAAAAGGGACGAACGACGATTATTATGATTATCAAATCAGTCTTTTTTCCAGTGAGGATGATGCTGTAACTCTAGAAGTGGCACCATCCAAAAATGGCCCGTGGATTGATTGTGGTAATAAAAATTACAACCTTATAGATAGTTATAGGATTTTGGAATGGGAAGATGTCAAATTGGACTTTGACTTTGATGTAGCATATTATCGATTTGTAGGTAGTAAAAGCCGAACGGAAACATTTGAGGGGCCTCGTTGGTTCACATATTACGATTATAGAAACCCAAGTGTAGATCCTGATGTCGGATATCACAATAGTGTTTTTGACTACAGCTTAGATATCATAGCAAACAAAGAACTTGATGTAGAACTGAGAGTAGAAGATGTAGATCAAAATGATTTCAGGTCAGTTGGAAATATAAGTTACGATAACATTTCTAACTGGCAGACGTTAAAGTGGTCTAACATTCAACTTCAGAAAGGTATCATCTCAAAAGGCATATCACACTATTACTTTTGCTTTTACGATAATGATATGCTTTTAAATACAACAGTTGATAAAGATAACAAATTTTATACAGGTCCAGAAATTCTCTGGATAAAATTCGAGAATCCTGTGGTGGTTCAACAATATGATAAATTCCATGTTTATAATTATGCTATTGACATTGTTGCACCAAATAACACCAAATGCAATGTAATGTTGCAAACATCAAGTCCAGAATGTTCTAAATGGATGAATCATAGTAAATTAAAATATAATGAAAGTAAGACCTTAAACTGGAACGATATCAGATTAAACGATGTAGGCCCGACCGATTACAGATTTGTTGGAATCTTTGGTAAAATATGTGTATCTTCAGAGAATTATACTGGGCCCACGCTTGAGCCAATCAATATTAATGGTAGAGTTGAGCCAAGTTGTGGATCATTTTTAGATGATATTTGCGTAAAGTATCAAAATAACACTTATGATGGGACTTATGTTTATTGTGCCGAGATCGAAAGGGTTGAGGACTATAATCTGAATTGGATACGGCTAGAGATTTGCGATCCTATATCTGGTGCTTGGATCCCTGTCACGTCTGATGACAGCAACATGCTAAAACATTGTAATTCCTCTGATGAATGTATTGTGTTTATTGTAAATATGGATGATGTCCAGTTTAAGGAAACGCCTTTCTTAGGCACTTTGAAGTATAGATTTATCACAAATGTTGGCAATTTTGGTCCGTTTGAAGGTCCGGAAATAAATGTTAATTTCAAAAATGAGGACTATAGTCGGCGAAGTAGAATATACGATTATGTGGTAACTGTCCGATCCTCACAGGGTAATCTGCCTATCGATATCATATATACCAATGATGCCTCGACATCGAATGAACAGAGATGGTTTCAGGCAGATGACATAAGAACATATCATTCAAATAATTCTGAATGGGAAGTATTAGTATGGAAAAATTGCCCCATGTATAGGGAAGTTCATTTCATAGCGGTAAGTGATTAGAATGAAACATGCTCTACCATTGTTTTTAATATTGGTTTGCTCTTTGTTAACTCCATGTAGTGGAGTAAAAATAGATGGTGATGATGGTGGAGTAAAACGTGCTGATTTATGTGTAAATATCTCCATGGATAATATGAGGAATATATACCGAGGAGAAAGGGTTCAAGTAAATTATAGTATAAAATGTTTAAATAATCGGGCAACGGATATTACTGGCAAAATTCAAATACCTTCATGTTTCAGTAGCTCTAAGCTTATATCAACACCAAATAGTTTCAAAAATATATACAAATATGATGATGAGATTACATTTAAGGAGGAACAGTTACCTGAAGATGGATGTGAAACATGTAGTTATTATGCATATATTCCAAAAAATGCGCCAATAAAAGAATACAAATTGGATGGTGGAATCAATAAACGTTCTTGGTCGTGGTCACATAGAGGGGACCTAATTGTAAATGGCAAAAATGTACTATGTGTGCACAATAATGTGCCAGAAATATCGTTTTGCAATGTAACGGCTAAACCTGCGAGTTTTCATGGTTTATTTCGGGATTCTGCAAACCCCCCAAATAGTAGCAATAACCTCACGATATATAAAAATACAAGTGTTTCTTTTAACTGTATTGCGTTTGATATCGAGGATGAAGATCTGACATACGAATGGTATGACAATCAAAGCAAAATTGGTAGCTCGCCGAATTTCACAACTATATTACACCCAGGGGTCCATAAAAACTTTAGAGTTGTGGTGAGTGATCAAGATGGTGATTTCCAAGAGACGAATATCCACAAAGTAGTTGAGGTTTACTCTAAAGATATGGCAGAAGTCCATCAGGAATATTACAATAAAATGATGTTTTACGCGTCAGTACTCATATTAGTTTTAATTTTAATATTTACATTGATTAAAAATGTTTTTAGAAGCTTGTCGTGCGTATTAGGATTTATGTTAATCACAGTATTGGCATACTACATGACTTTAACTCAAATAAGTAAAGAGTTAGCAAGTTTGGTGGGAATAATTGAATTATTTTTATTGACAATTATGATGCCTTGTGCAAGTTATTTCATAACATCTAGTTTACCTCCCAGCAAAAAATGCGGTAGTAATAGACATTCTGCAATTAATAAAGTGTGTTCTGATTTTAAGTCATACTATGTCTGGTATATTACTATGGCAATTATGTTTATAGTTGTAGGTATGATTATATGGGTTATTCCCAAACTATCAGATTTAAGCGATTTAAATATGGATGTCAAATGCAATTATATTTTCTGGTATTATAGTATGATGACCCAAACGTTTGGTGCTATTTTGGCGATTATAGCTATGGTTGCAACCAGCCAACGTGGAAAATCTTTTCTTGATGTTAAAAAAATTAAAAATTTTGTTGTATTGTATATATCAATAATATTGTCATCAATATTGGGATTGGTAACGAGAACGGTCCCTCCATTAGAACCCGGGATTTTAAATAATTTCTTAGATGTTATACCATTGTTCTTTTTTGAGGTTAGTTTGTTACTAGCAGTGCCTGCAATAATTTGCTTGGGTGAGTTGATTATTGACTTTGCCAAGTAGACATCGGAGAAGCAATATATCAAATTTACTGTAATCTGAAATCAAATTGCGTGCGACCCACCGCCTCCAGCGCCTCCGCGTAGCACTTCTGCGCCACCTCGCCAAAGCACACGATAGTCACCTTCTCGACGGTTTCGCACCCCGCAAGGAACCGCCAGATCTCCTGGACTGCGATCTTTGATGCCCTCTCTACGGGAAACCCATAAGCTCCGGTGCTTATCGATGGAAAGGCGACTGTCTTGATCCCGCGCTCTTCAGCAAGCTCAAGAGAGCTCCGATAGGCCCTCGCCAGGGTCTCGTCCTCGCCGCTTTCGCCGCCGCGCCAAATCGGGCCGACCGTGTGGATTACCCACTTTGCAGGGAGGTTGTACCCTTTCGTGATCTTGGCATCCCCAGTGGCGCAGCCGCCAAGACCTCGGCACTCTTCGAGAAGTTTGGGACCTGCACCCTCGTGAATTGCGCCATCGACGCCACCACCACCAAGAAGCGAGTTATTTGCGGCGTTCACTATGGCGTCCACATCGAGCTTCGTGATGTCGCCGAGAACTACTTCGATCCGGTTTTGCAGCTTTTCGGTTTTCGTTTCTGTCTCCGTTTTTGTTTCTGTTTCAGGTCCGGTTTCCGTCTCGGTTCCCCTTCTCCTCTCCATCGGCTCACCAGAAGAGATTAACGCGGCGAGGCTATATCACAATTTTGGGCTTTTTGGGCTTCGCTTCGATCCCGGGCCCTTCCGATACGAGACGATACTAGACGACACAAGATGACGCAAGACAATATGACACGACATAATGGGATGCAATGCGATGCGATGCAGGCGGCGCCGGATGGCTGAGTGGGGTTATGGTGATCCGCTCGATCTCAATCTTTGGACTGCAAAATCCTCTGGGGTTATGTCGAAGAGCAGATCGTCAAGACAGCTCCCCTCTGAGATGGACGAAACCCGTCTCGTTCCGATCTTTCTGAAACCTACGCTTTCCAGCGCCTTTATCGAAGGCGAGTTCTCCCTTGCGCAAGACGCAAAGATGGACCTTAAGCCCAACCTTCTAAACCCGTGATCTGCCAGGGCCTCGACTATCTCGGGTCCAAGCCCACATCCTCTGTAATCTGGCACCCCTATGAGATAAGAAATTTCTCCAGTGCAGCCATTCCTGTTGTAGATGGACGCAAAACCTATGGGCAGCTCGCCCGCCAGGACGAGGAAGTCCTCGTCTTTCGAGTTCAGTATGCTGATTGCAAGCTGCTCTTCGTCGGCAGAGCTCGAGTCCTCCATGTACCTCGTGAGATTTGCATCCTCGAACCACCTGAATAGCAAAAGAGCGTCTTTCGCCCTCGCCCGCCTGAAAATCAAGTCCTTCCAGAGAAATTCATGGCACCGATCGGCCCTTCTCTTGCAGCCTTCGCCTGCAATTGCCGTAACTGCTGTAACTGCTGTAACTGCTGTAACTGCCGTAACTGCTGTAACTGCCTCAAATGCTCTTTGTTCCTTCTCATCAGGGAGGGCGACTTTCAGGATCCTCAAAACGAGGTCTTTGTACTCCATTCCAGATGCCGCCGCAGACCTTGCAAAACCGCTCCCCGAAGGGTTGATGCAGGGGTTTGGGTTAACATCGATCACGAAGGCCGCACCGTCTTTCACCCTGAAATCCACCCTCGCATAGCTCGTCACCCCCAGGACGGAACAAGCCCGCGCAGCCTGGCTCTTTATCTTTGCCTCAAGCGAAAAGTCCAAAGGCGCAGGGCAAAGAGGCTCCGTCTTCTGATAGAGGGGGCTTTCTTCCATCCACTTTGCCTCGAACCCGAGGATTTTTGGCGCGCCATCTGGAAAGTCGAAGATTATCTCAGATGCTGGAAGGATTTCCCTCTCGTCCCCATCGATTATCAAGGCGACGTTGATCTCCCTTCCGTCTACGTATTCCTCTGCCAAGGCGGGCTGATGATACGTCTGAATAACGCGCTTTGCCCGGGCCCGAAGCTCGCCTTCATCTCTTGCGAGTGAATCTGAAGTAATCCCTATGCTCGCATCTTCCTGAGACGGCTTCACTATGACCGGAAACCTCAAGCAGAAAGGCTCTTCGCCACTTCTAAAGAGCTGGAACCTTGGCGTTTGGATCCCTTCTCTTTCCAAAACCAGCTTGGATAGATGCTTGTCTTTGCACCTTTCGAGAGCTTCTGGAGGCGATCCTGTGTAAGGAATGCCCAAAAGCTCGAGCGCTGCCGCAACGTGCGGCTCTGCTCGAAGGTTGTTTCCAAAGCCCTCGGCCAGGTTGAACACAACGTCGAAGTTTCGAAGGGCAAAGAGAGAATCGATGCTGCACCTCAAAGGTACGGCCTCGTAACCCGCCTTTTCAAGGCCCTCTTTCACACCTTCCACAGTTTCGAGGACTTCAAGCTCTGCTGCCATCTCATCTTCGCTTCTTTCAGAATGAAGATCTGGCAGGTTGTAAAGTATGGCAACCTTCATAGAGATATTCCTTCGCGCTCCAAAGCGGCCTCGAAGATGGAACCTACAAGATCCTGGTAAGAGTAACCTGCAGCATAAGCCGCCTTCGGAAACCTGGAGTTCTCCAAAGGATCGGGTATCAGCCCCGGAAGGGCGTTTACGTCTATCACGCTCGGCTCTCCTTCCCGATCCAGGCGAAAATCGATCCTGCAAAGGTCCCTTATTCCAAGGGCCTGGAAAGTCCTGACAGCGGCATCTTCGATCTTTCGTTTCAGATCTTCGTCGACGACGGCAGGACAAGAGGTGGTATCGAACCCAGTCTTCACAGAGTCGTAAACCCACTTCACCTCGTAACAATCGAAACGGGGCGCGTCTTCGGGCAGATGATCGAACCCCACCTCGACGATGGGAAGAACCTTTGGCGGCGAATTTCCCAAAAGCCCCAGAGTGAACTCTCTTCCTTCGAGGTACTCTTCAACCAGGACTGGCTGATGATAGGTCTTCGCAATCTTTGAAACTGCAAGCTTAAGCTCTTCTTTCGAGTTCACCAACGATTGGGCAGTAATCCCTCTGCTTGACCCTTCTCCGTTTGGCTTTACGAAGAGCGGAAACTCAAGGCCAGAAAGATACTCTTCAAAGGTCTGAATAAGCTGGAATCGAGGAGTCCTTATCCCCTTCGAGAAAAGGACCTCTTTGGTCCTCCTCTTATCCAAGGTGATGGCGAGCGTTGTGACGCCGGAACCGGTGTAGGGAATTCCGAGCATCTCCAGCATGGCAGGCAAATGAGACTCTCTCGCATCACCCCTGACCCCCTCTGCGATGTTGAAGACGAAATCGAAGTTGCCCCGCCTCAGCTTCTCGTAGGCGTCTTCGTTCGCCTCTATTACCGAGACCGAGTCGCAACGATGGAGCAAGGCGTTCTTTATTGCATCGATGGTCTCTTGAGAATCGAACTCGGCGAATGTATCGTCTTCAGATTCTCTCAAGTAGCCAGAGGGCAAAAAGTTGCAGGTTATTGCTACCTTCATCCTAGGCCCTCGGGTTTGGATACTCGTAGACTTCGCCCTTGTAGTTCGATATCACGGCCTTTTCTCGATCCGTTTCGAGCAGATATTCCGGCGGAAGCACCGGAATCTTTCCGCCACCTGGCGAATCTATGATCAGGTGAGGAACGCACAAACCAGAAGTGTGACCCTGAATCTGGTGGAATATATCGAAGGCACATTGAACATCGGTCCTGAAGTGTTCTACGCCTTTCACGAGATCGCAAAGGTAGAGGTAGTAGGGTCTGACCCGATTTTTGACCAGCTTTTGCATAAGCTCTTTCATAACGTCGGGATCGTCGTTTACACCTCGGAGCAACACCGACTGGCTTCCAAGAGGTATGCCCGCATCTGCGAGGAGCTTCAACGCCCGTTCGCTATCAGGATTTATCTCTCTTGGGTGTTCGAAATGGATGTTCATGTAGAGCGGATGATACTTTTTGAGCACGTTCACGAGCCTCGGCGTAACTCGCTCCGGCATCACCGAAGGAACGCGGGTTCCTATCCGGATGATCTCCAAATGAGGAATAGATCTAAGCTCGCTCAGTATCATGTCGAGTTCTCTGTTCGTCCTGAGGAGGGGATCGCCTCCGCTGAGGAGGACGTCTCTGATTTCCGGATGATCTCGGATGTAATCGATGCCTTCCAGTATCTGCTCCATGGGCGTCTGTCCCATTCTGCCTATGGTCCTCTTCCGGGTGCAGAAACGGCAGTACATGGCGCATTTGGAGCTGACGATGAGCAGCACCCTATCTGGATAACGGTGAATGAGTCCTGGAACCTTGGTGTCTCTCGCCTCTGAGAGCGGGTCTGGAATGTTATAGCAGTCGCGTAGCTCTTGGATGCTCGGAACCGCTTGTTTCCATATGGGATCGTCCTTCTCTTGAATGAGGCCGATGAAATGTTTGCTGATCTTCATCGGGTAGACCCGTTTGACCTGTTCGATCTCCTCCAAATTGGCACCTAACCGAATCAAAAGCTCATCTGCGCTTTCTGCGGGTTGAAGTGGATCTTTTTCAAGTTTATCGCTGATGGAATTCGTCTTAACACCAACAACACACGTTGCATCAGCCATAATCCTCACACCTCACCTCAATCGGTTCCAAGCCAGATAATAGCACTTTTAACAATTTCAAATGGACAAAAACATGTCTAAAATACATAAATATCTGATTTATGGACTTGATTGAATTAAATCCATTAAAAATCATCGATGATAGGCCATCGACTGTATTTGAGGGGTAATCGCCTTTCATGCTATTTTCATCGGGCTGATAGATATATCTAGTAGATAAAACTGTTGATATGTCTTTTTAAACCAAGTAAATGATATTATGTTCGTTCTTTTCCAATTCAAGTCAAATTGCGGCGGCGCATCCCGCAGCAGAACTGCGGGGCATGCTTCGCGCCGCCGCCTGTTGTCTTGGTTTATACGTGGAAGACTCGAAAACCCAATATGGGGCCGTTCACATCAATTTTTGTGTTGGTTATTTGCCTTTCATCCCCGCAGCAGAGCTCGCGGGGTATTCGATAAAAATAAGAAACGGCTGGAGCCGTGTGGTATCGTCTCCTCGTCCTCGGAAAGTGGTCGAGAATCACACAATAGAAGATGCTGTAAGTCACGGCCACATTGTGATAGCGGGAGGTGGTGGAGTAATTCCCGTGGCAAGGGACGAAAAAGGCCATTTGGAGGGTGGGTTTGGCAGTCCAATACAGCCACGCCAAATCTCTGTGACGATCGCCCCTCGTTACAGACGTAGACCATCTTGGAGAGGCGCCCAAGGGAGAAGCTGGAATTTAGGTGGCGCCTTAGGACCTTAGAACTCCAAGCTGGCCAAGGGCTCGGCGGAACTTGAACCACAAAACATGTAATATATGCATTTTTGAAATTTTATAATATGTCTTCGAACGTGCGGCATAATTTATATATTGAATCCTCTAATTGAGCGTGGTGATAGCTTGAAGAAGACTATCTTACTGCTGGCTGCAGTCTGCTTTATGACCTTCATTCTTATTGACTCATGCTTTGCAGCTGATGGAACCGCTACTGAGGAAGTGTTAGTACAGGATAGCGGAAACGCCACGTCGTTTACCATTTCAGGATCCGTCCGAACGAGCGTTTTATCTCCTTTAGCAGAAACTGTGAAATTTACGCCACCTCGGCCAGGATGGACCCTAGAAAAAGTGGAGATCGTCGGATGGGATGGCTACATAGAGGGAGAGCCACTTCCAGAGGAACAGATAATCTGTCTGGAAATTCGGGATGAAAACCTGAACTTGCTTTATCGGTTCACGGATTCGCAGTTGCCCTATTTCAGCGCCCCAGGGAAACTAGGAATCACTGATATCGAGATTCCCTCCATGACCATGAACGGCGACTTCTACATATGCTTCTACGATCGAGGGGCCGTCCGGCTTGGTGTGGATTGGAATGAAGTAAGCGGAAATTCATACCATTTCAACACGCTTACAGGAGAGCTTAGACCTGCAGAGATTGCAGTCGAAGATTCAGACGATCCTCTGCCAGTAAACTGGCTCATCAGGGCAATCGGGCACTGATCCGGCTGCCCACAATCTATTATGTCCTCTAAAATCTTTGGTCCACGGGTCTGCATTGGCGGCCTTCCTGGCATAGGTAGCGTTGGCAAGGTAGCCGCAGACTGCATCGGCACCACACTTGAGTCTGAAACCTTAAAAGCGATAGTATCACCGGCCTTCCCTGCTCAGGTGATGCTGGTAGATGGCGTCGCAATGCCTCTTCGAGTGGAGCTGAAATCTTCAGAAATCAGGGACGACATAATGATTCTCAGCGGCGATGCTCAGCCTTTAACACCACAAGGGATGTATCGCCTTGCAGGCCAAATCTTGGACACTGTCAGGGCTTTTGGAGTCACAGATTTCATAACCTTGGCCGCCTATGTAGGCGACTCTGAAGAGATGGTCATTGGCGTTGCCACCGACTCCGATCTTGCCAAAGAACTGGAGCGAAACGGAATCGCTCTGCTTCGAAATGGCATAGTTGGCGGGCTCAATGGCATCTTGGTGGGCCTTTGCCCTTTCTACGGAATGCGTGGCGTCTGCCTCATGGGAAAAACCTCTGGTGAAAACCTGGTCGACATCGAAGCCGCCAAGAACTTGATGAAAGTGGCCGGAGCCTTCCTTCAGATGGACATATCCATATTGAAGCTGGAACTCGATGAAACTCTTGGGAATGAAGAGAATGTGCCGAGGACTCAGGAGTGGCAACCTTTCAAGGACGATTTCCAGATGGGGTACAGATAGATACCTGAGCGGAGGGACACTCCTTTTCTCGCCCTCCCCACGTACCCTCTCCGCATCCTCTCCCCAGTTTTTCTTTCCTCAGATCCTGGATCCGATGTTCGGCACTTCTGAAATAGAATCTCGAATATTCTTAGGACTTACGCAGTTGCTACATGTGATAACACGTAATGTGGCGATTTTATGTGATCACGTATTGCTTCGCGCGTAATTTTCCTTTTACTTTCAAACCAGCTTTGTCCTGTTCTACGTCTCTCTATTTCTAATCTCAGAAATGCCCTAATTGATAGCTGTATATGCGCTCTCTGCGACTGGCTTTTTCTTGCTTGGCATCGCTCAACACCACAAAATTGTTTTATACCCCGGTGATACTCTTCGATTTTCCATGATTGGTGTGCTAGTTCTTTTTGTTGAGGTTAATCCATACAAGTTACATCAGTTGCCCAGTATTCCACGTCTCCGTCCTTGGAGACTATCTGAAAAACTCTGATGAATTTGTAACCTTTGAGGTGTACTTCTCTACCTTCGGAAGGAATATCCACTGTATTTATCTGGACATTTTTTGTGTTATCAGGGTTCACTAACCGATTTTTCTTGAGTCGCGTTAGCCAATGCCATCTGAACTTCGTGATAATCTTGAAATTATCGAGACTGGTATACCAACTATCGAAAAGAACGAATTCTGGCCGGAAACCTCTCTCTTTTGCGATTAGTAACATATCTCTAGGAGTTACGCACTTGACAATTAAAACCAAGCGCATGAGAGCCGGTCAAGAATATCATGCTTTAGACAGTTTGGTACTTCATGCTACTGAACTGGTTTCAAAATAGCGCCACATGTCGCTTTTTGTCGGTCAAATACCTAGACATAAGAATCGCGATCCACGGCCTTGAATGGTGTGTAAACTTCGATTCGTGATCTATGGCCACGTAAACAGTTTTGAAACCAGCTATATTGCCCACACATCGATACACAAATCTTATATACAATGCTCTCTTTTAGACCTTATAGTACAAAACTATACATTGTAGCTGGTGATCCTGTGAGTTACCTCCAACAGATCGTAGAGGGAAAAGACCTGAGCGTCCCTGAAGCCGAGGCGCTCTTAAAGGACATCTTCAATGGAGCCTCTGACGCCCAGATCGGCGCATTTCTCATAGCCTTGAAGATGAAAGGAGAGGCAGTCTCGGAAATAGCTGGGATGGCGAGAGCAATGAGGACCTCGGCGGTCCACATTTATCCCCAGGTGGATGGCCCCTTGCTGGATACCTGTGGGACGGGAGGAGATGGAACCAACACCCTCAACATCAGCACCGCCGCCGCCATAGTGGTTGCCTCATGCAACGTTCCAGTTGCCAAACATGGAAATTACGCAGTCAGCTCCAGCTGCGGCAGCGCCAACGTTCTCTCCGAGCTGGGGGTCAACGTGGCCCTGGAACCTGATTTTGTGAAGACGGCCATAGAGACTTTGGGAATCGGCTTCATGCTGGCCCCTGTATTTCACCCGGCCATGAAGCGAGTCGCCCTGATAAGAAAAGAGATGAGGATGAAGACGATCTTCAACGTTCTTGGTCCCTTGACAAATCCTGCAGGCGCAAATGCCCAATTGATAGGGGTCTATGACCCAAGTCTCTGTGAAAAGTTGGCGCGGGTTCTCAAGATCCTGGGAATGGAAAGGGCTATGGTGGTCCATGGAAGCGGTCTGGACGAGATCACAAATACAGGTTCTACACTGATATCAGAGCTGAACCGGGGCGCAGTTCAGACCTATACCGTGAACCCGAGAGATTTCGGCTACTCTGAAGCGACATTGGATCAGATCAAAGGAGGCTCACCTCAAGAAAATGCCAGCCAACTGGTCAGAATCCTCATGGGCGCAAAGTCCCCTGGAAGAGACATTATCTGCATGAACTCAGGCGCAGCCCTCTACGTCTCGGGAGAGGCAGATTCGCTCCCGGAGGGGGCGCACATGGCAGAAGAGGCCATCGACTCGGGAAGAGCGCTCCAGACCCTTAAGGTCTTGGTGAAGGCGACAGGAAATCCCGAAGCTCTGAGGCGGTTTTTGTGACCTGCGTCAAGATCTGTGGGATAAAGAACGCTGCTGACCGGGACTGCGTCGTCTCTTCGGGGGCCAACGCCATTGGTTTTGTTGTGGAGATACAAAGATCAAAGCGAAACATATCCCGAGAAGAGGCACGTTCCCTAATCCAAGGCCTTCCCCCTTTCATCACCAGCGTCATCGTGACCGAACCAGAATCTGCAAAAGAAGCCGCCGACCTTGCCAAAGATACCGGTGCCGATGCGATCCAGATTCACGGCACTTTGAGTCCAGAGGACCTGAAGGCGCTAAAGGAGGTGATTCCACAAAAGATCATCGCGGCCGCGGGCGTAAATTCGAAAGAGAGCAGAAAAGAAGGCAACATGGGTTTTGAAGGCGAAGTTCGAAGATTTGCGAGATTTTCTGACGCCATTCTCCTCGACACAGTATCTGGAGACAAGTTGGGCGGAACCGGCGAGGTTCACGACTGGGACCTGAGCTCAAAGCTCGTAAGAGAGCTGAAAGTGCCGGTGGTACTGGCAGGGGGGCTCGATCCTGAGAACGTGGCAGAGGCCGTAAAGAAGGTCAGACCCTATGCAGTAGACGTATCTTCAGGCGTCGAGACGAACTGCGCGAAAGATCACCAGAAGATAACGTCCTTTGTCAGAGAGGTGATGTCTTGTTCACATCAGTAGATAATCGAAGCGAAGGGTCTGCCCTTGCCAGGGGATACGTGCCAAGGCCGATGCTCTTCAAAATTGGGTCCAGTATCGATTCTGGTGCGCCTCTTTCCCTCTACAAGTCGCTTCGCACCGAAGGTCGATCGTTCCTTCTGGAATCTGTGGAAAAATCGGACCAAAGGGCTCGTTTCTCTTTCGTTGGAGCAGGTCCAAAAGCCGTCGTGACCGTAAAGAACCGGATCTTCGAGGTGGAGTTTTCTCGTGAAGATTCCGAGCTGAAAGACATCCTGGCATCAAGGCTGTGTTCTTTTGCCAACGTGGTAGAAGAGGATTCAACCCTGAAAGGGATGATCAACGAAGAAATAGACCTATTCGATGCTCTGAGATGCACAATTCCGACCTCAGATTACAGGACCCGGTTCGGAAGGCAAGCCTTCTTGGGTGGCGGGATAGGATATCTCGCCTACGACCTTGTAAGAGAGCGATTTGGACAAATTTCGTCGTCCAGCACCCCCGATGCCCAATTCGGGATCTTCAACAGTGCTGTCATCTTCGATCATCTGAAAGACGAAGTATTCCTCTCTCTTGCGCCCTTTGCTGAAGACGACGTTCAGGCGATGGCAGAAGAAGCCGAGTCGTTGTTGAGCGAACTTGAACCGGAATCTACCCTCTCTGGCGATCTGGGCGCAGAGAGCGTTGAAGCGGGCCTTGCAGAACCTTTTGAAGATTCTATAAGAGAGGCAAAAGAACACATTCTCGAAGGCGACATATTCCAGGTGGTTCTTTCGAGAAAAGCCCGGATCAAGCTGAAAAATCCAGACCCGATCCTTCTCTACAAGCGGCTTAGAAAGATCAACCCGAGCCCTTACACCTACATCTTCGAGTTTGGAAATAGAACGATCGTTGGGGCATCGCCTGAGACTCTCTTCAGCGTCTACGACCGAAATCTCACAGTAAACCCCATAGCTGGCACCTGTCCCAGGGGCAGTTCGCCCGAAGAAGACGAACTTTTGGCGAGAAAGATGTTGGACGACGAGAAGGAGAGGGCAGAGCATGTCATGCTAGTCGATCTTGGAAGAAACGACGTGAGATGCGTGTCCAAGTCTGGAACCGTCAAGGTGGAGGACTTCATGTCGGTTCTTCGATACTCTCATGTCCAGCACATCGAGACCACGGTAAGGGGCGCTTTGAGAGAAGAGTGCGACCAGTTCGATGCCGCAAGGGCGACATTTCCTGCAGGAACCCTCTCTGGGGCGCCCAAGCTTCGGGCGATGGAGATTATCGACGATCTGGAAGGTGAGCCCCGCGGAATCTATGGCGGAGGTGTCGGGTACTTTTCTTCTGACGGATCCGCCGACTTTGCAATCGCCATCAGGAGCATCGTTTTGGAAGGCGACGAAGCTGTGGTTCAGGCGGGCGCAGGGATCGTTTCCGACTCGGACCCTCACAACGAATACATGGAGACCGAGCGGAAGATGGCTGCCATGAAAAGGGCTCTGGGGGTGTGTGAATGACCAAGAGGCCGATTCTCTTCGTGGACAACCAGGACTCTTTCGTCTGGAACCTGGTGGATTACGTATCTCAGTTCTATCCAGAAACAAAGGTTGTCTCGAACAAGATCGAGCTGCTTCGTGTAAAGGAGCTCGAACCTTTGGGGATTGTGATCTCGCCAGGTCCCGGCAATCCCGCGAATCCGAAGGACATCGGAAATTGCATCCACATAATGGAAGAATTTGAAGGTGTGCCGATTCTTGGGGTCTGCCTCGGCCACCAGGCCATAAACCTGGCTTATGGCGGGACCATAGCTCGAACCCCACCTGTTCATGGCAAAACCTCTGAGGTAATTCACGACGGAATGGGCATCTTCAGAGGGCTAGATAACCCCCTCAAGGCTGGAAGGTATCATTCCCTCGCAGTAGAGCAAATCGCGCCAAAGCTTACGGTCTCGGCGGTTTCCGAAGACGGCGTTGTGATGGGAATAAGGCACAGGTCGCTTCCGATCGAAGGAGTTCAGTTCCATCCGGAGTCGGTCCTCACGCCCTCTGGAATGAAGATAATCAACAACTGGCTCAAAGGAATTGTGAGGTGATGGGGCGATGCACGAGGTTGTAGAAGAGATTCTCCAGTCGACCCGGACCCAGCTCGACTCTCTGGAGGCGGGGTTTGAAGGCCCTGTTCTCCGCCCAAGGGACCTTGTCGAGAAGGCGAAGTCTCAAAGGTCGAGAGGAATTTCGCCCATAATTGCCGAGATCAAGCCTCGCATCCTGGGACGATCTCTCAAGCCCGAAGAGGTCTCTTGTTATGCTGAACTTTACGAGCAGATGGGCGCTTCCGCCATATCGGTCTTGACCCAGCAGGTCTATTTCGATGGATCCCTCAATAACCTCAAGATTGCAAGAGAGGCGACGTCTCTTCCCCTCTTGAGGAAAGATTTCATCCTGGACGAACGCCAGCTCGGCGAAGCAAAGGCCGATCTCGTCCTTCTCATCGCCACTTTCTCGAATCCTCTGGAAGGGCTGATAGATGCTGCGCGCTCTAGGGGAATGGAGCCTTTGGTGGAGGTGCACACTGAATACGAGCTCGACTTGGCTCTCAAGACCGATGCCAGAATCCTTGGGATAAACAACCGGAACTTGAGATCTTTGGAGATCGACCTCGGGACATTCGAGCGGCTGGGTCCCATCGCCAAAGATTCTGGACTTTTCGTCGTTGCCGAAAGCGGCGTGAAAACGAGAGAAGACGTCCTCAGGATGGAAGAGGCCGGAGCTGACGCCCTCCTGGTAGGAACATCGCTGATGGAAGAGCCCACTCTGCTGCTCGAACTGAATGGGATAGAATGTTGAGCGTATTATATTAAACTTTAAATCGGCATGATTTGGGGGTTATGGCCAGTGTATGGCCAGTGCAATTCAACGGGCGTACACAGAAACCAGCATCTTGTGGTGGCTTCAGATTACCAATCGTTCCAATTGACCTCATTTTTGTTCCGCCCCTTTAGAGGGGACATAGAAGCAATTCTATGTCCCTATTCGACTCTACTCTGCCGCTTTTCTCATAGCGTCTCCTTTCTTTGACAGCAGCACATTTTCATCCATTGCTTGGTGTGCGTTTTCGTCATTCCACCAATTCAGCTTATTTGCGCCGAGGCATCTGCAAGCCTCTTGAATGTCACGGAACTCTTTTTGGTACTTTGTATATTCTGGGTTCAAAGGCACCATGGAGTTGACGCTCATCTCCCTATAACTTGGCTCCACCTCGATGACCTCTCCTTTCGGCGTCCTCACCAGAAGCCACAGGTGGCTTTTGCCTTCGTTGCGGAAATTGTCTGAGTAGGCAAATGTGACGCCTTCAAAGCCATGACTCCTGAAATACCACTCGTAGAATGCAGCCCTCTTAAATATGTCTAGGTTTGTTGCGTAATTACTAATGGAGCTACCATACCGGATTACGTCGTCGGGGTTGTAAATGTCCGCCTTCTTTCCGTCTAGGTAATAAGGTTCTGGGATATTTGAAGAGGACGCCATAAGTCCATCTGTTCCTGGAATTTGGTTTCCACCCTGCAGGACCATATACGCCCCTGCAACCGCTGCTAATATGATCAGAGCCAAGATTATTTTTAGCTTCATTTGATCTGCTCCTGGACTTTACTAACGATTTGAACACCCTTGATACACATTGAGATTTTATCATATCGTTGTGGGATCTACGTCGATAACATGTCCCAAGATCCAATCAAAATTGTTTCTCCATATTCGACTTTGATGGTCATAGTAATGGTCTCTGTGCCAATATCATCGTCTATTATCGTAGTAGAACCCTGCGAACTCTTGCGGATCCCAGGAGTAAATTCTGCCATCTTGTACCTGGGCCACAGGACCTCGTATCTACACTTCGCTGGTCGCGCTCGCCGCCATCGCGAAAAAGAGCGGCATTATCAACGCGATAAATGCAATCACAATCGCACTATTCATCGTGTCGTCTCCTTTTCTCCACGCTCCTTTATAAGTGGGTATACAACGAGTCTATAAAAATACTTCCCAAAGATGGGGTAGTGATGTTCGATCTGGTTGGAGTTTTATGTAGAGGCACCGTACGTGTTTAGCTCCTGAATTGGTTGTACGATGTTGTTTTTAGTCAACGAACGCACGCCGGCCAACCACTTTCACCATATTGGAGAACTGTTTGTATTTAGGCACTCAGCCGTGCCTTCAGCATTTGTAGACGATCCTCTCGTGAATATACCTTGACTTTGTCACATTAGCTCCTTTCCAACATTGGAATGCCTATATCGGCAATCTACACACCTAATTGGTAATTTCTGACGTTTATTTTAGCGACTAACGACCTAAATATGAAACCTGATGACTTGCTAAAAGCATACAAGAACCAGAGTAAGGCAGAAAGGGGTTTCAGATTTCTCAAAGATATGAGCTTCCGTGTTGCGGAAGTATACTTAAAGAAAAAAGAGAGGATCGAAGCTTTGATGGTGGTCATGGTCGTTGCACTTATGATATACAACTATGCAGAACAAAAATTGCTTCAGAATTTAGAAAAGTCTGACAAGACTGTGCCCGGTCAAGAAAGACGACCTACAAAAAGGCCTACGATGAAATGGTGTTTCTTCCTCTTCACGGGCGTTACAGAAGTGTTCGCTAAAATAGGTACCGAGAAGATTGCTCAAATAGCTAATATGACTGATGTCTTATGGGATATACTTGAGCTGTTGGGGGGTGAATGCAAAAAATACTACGTTTAGGGGGTGGCCCTGCCGAACGTCGGTTCACTTGTACCGAAGCTGCCTGATGCCATCCACTCGGTGACTTGAGTCCTTCACATGATTCATATACTCGCCTTTTGCAGAGAATTCCCCCAGATACGGAAGATTTATGGAAAGAAGGGTGGATCTTTTAAGAACCTAAAGCCTCTCTCGGCATACTGTTGCTCTTTCGCCTTATTTCTGCTGCTCTTTTCAGACCTGTGGGCATTGTTTCCAGGGCCCGTTTATCGCCCATTTTTCACCCATTTTTCGCCGTCGCCCCGGATCTCTTTCTTCCAGATGGGAACTTGGCTCTTGATCTCCTCCAATATGTGTTCACACCCCCGAAAAGCCGCAGTTCTGTGGGGCGCGGTGCACACTATCAGAACGATGTTGTCCCCGACTTCGAGAGATCCGGTTCTGTGAATTATGTCAACCGATTTCAGGCCAAAATCTGCCATTGCCTCTTTGCGGATCCTCTCCAGGGAATCCAAGGCGACCTCTCGATAGGATTCAACCTCCATCCCTTGAATTCTATCGTCTCTCACAGTTCCAAGGAAGGAGACGACTGCGCCCACATCTTGGCTCTTCGCCTTCTTTACGACTTCCTCGATGGAGAAGTCCTCTTCTGCGATCTCGATCAGGCCAACACCTCCTAGCCTCCAGAGAACGGCGGGAGAAAAGCCACCTCGTCGCCCTCTTTCAAAAGGGCCTCCATCCCCTCTTTTGGATCGAGCCCGGTCCTGTTTTTGAGAATAGTCACATCTGCGCTCAAGTTTCCCTCAGAATCGAAGACGAATTCACTCAAGCTTGGATGAGACGCGCAAAGAGTTCCCAGAAGATCTCGGATCGTCGCCTTCTCTTCGAGATCGACGAGAGCTTCGGGTCCCAAAATATCCTTCAAACCGGCAAAAGATTTCACCACGACCTTCATATTCAGGACCTCTGAGACAAAATGCCACGTTCTATCGGGGATGATTCACCATGTTCCATCAGCGATGATTCGGAATATGGTGCTTAACGATACGAATAAGGCCAAATGTCGAACTCGTAAGAGTTCGACATTTGTCCGAAAGGTATCGTTAAACACTATTCTAGCGAGAACCAAATAGTTCTGTTGTATTTGTTTAGCCTCCTCCAACCAACATCAGTAAACCCATTTCGTGATGGCTCGTGCGACCTGTTCCAAAGAGCTGATTTCAAGCGACTTCGGCTGATGATATTGTTTTCCAATCTGGGGCGAGTTGTTGATCGGCGTGCGTTCATTGACCAAAACCAACATCATGCAGTCGATTTTGGGGGGCTAAACACATACGTTCTGTTTATAGTCACGGACCTTAGACTTGATGCTTAATGCAGCATGCCAAAGAAGGCATCTGCTACAAGGCTGGCGTTTTCTCGGGTCGACATCTTCTTGTGCATCAGATAAGTGTCAAACTTGGCGTCCATGACTATAATTGGTTATCGACTGTATTCGATCTCTTCGTTCTCGAATTCACCCAGATCTTTGTGGTCACCGCTTCTCTGACCTCAACTTCTCGATCTCTTCCTTGGATTCGATGCGGAGGAGGAAGGTTCCATGACAGGGCTTGGTGTAGGGGAATACCACCTGATCGCCATCCACTCCTATGAAAATGGGCGGCGTTCCTATCAGGAAAACGTCAAAGATCCTGTAGCCGGGTGGAACCTCGTATATCTCTTCGAATTCCTTCTTGACGAAATCGCCAGCTTCTTTAAAGGAGCACTTTGAGAGTACGATTTCATACTTCAGGTTCTCGATACAACCCAATCGACCACCTCATCTATATTCTTCTTCAAAGGAGTGGGATTATGAACTGCCTTGGCGACCAGCGTTTCGCATTCGAAACTGACCTTTTGGGCTTGTTCTTCTGCGCTCCGACCAAAAATCAACACGAAGAGCTTGGCTTTGGATATGTGGCTCATGGTGCCTGCATAGGCAATCCCTGCATCGTTATGGGCGAAGACAAAACAGAGGTCGAAATCCCGCCGACCTTCTGCCAAGTCTGCAATACATCGATCGAGGTTCACCGTCTCGCCCAGGTAATGCCCCTCAGGATCGGCAAACGTCATGAGCTTGAGAGCGGCTGGCGTTCCCGCAACTGTGACCTTTGCCCCTGCCCTCTTCAGCCGGTTGACCAGATATAAGGCGAGACTGGTCTGGATCGGGACTTCGGGGCAGCCCAAGAGAAGGAGGGCCTCGGTCTTTTCTTGCGTTCCGCCCTCGTCCTCGGCAGAACTTTCGAAATTTCTCATTATACCTATCTCGGTGTCGTTTCTACTTAAAGTTAGCTTGGGACCTTTTGCAATCGGGACATTCTGGGTTTCTCTCTATGGCAACCTCGTCCATTTTGGCCCTGGCCCCATCCCAGATGAGGAGCCTGTTTTCCAAAAGATCGCCCGAAGATGTCAGGTATTTTACGACCTCCAAGGCCTGGATCGAGCCTATCACGCCGCAGGTTGCACCCAATGCCGGAGAAGTTCGTTTGGGCGGAGCGCGGGGAAATAGGCACCTCAAGCATGCCGTCTTCCCAGGAATTATTGTCGTTGCCTGGCCGTTGTATCCGGATATGGCACCGTGGAACAAGGGCACATTTTTGGCCAAAACTGCCAGGTTGAGAATGTACCTCGCAGAAAAGTTGTCCAGAGCATCCACGATCAGGTCGGCGCCGTTTGTAAGCTCCATCAGGTTGTCTTCGTCGATGAAATCCTCAATTGCTTCCACCCGAATTTCGGGGTTCAGGTCCTGGAGGGCGTTTTCTGCAGAAAAGGATTTGGAGCGGCCAATGTCTTTTGTTCCGTGAAGAATCTGCCTGTTGAGGTTGCTCTTTTCGACCACGTCTCCATCTGCGACGATGAGATGGCCTATTCCCGCGGCAGCAAGGTAAATGGAAACTGCAGATCCAAGGCCACCTGCGCCAACTATGAATACGGTGGATCTCTTGAGCGCTTCTTGACCTTCTTCGCCAAAGATTCGAACCTGCCTTTCATACCGTCGCAATTCCTCATCGTGCCCGAGTTCCTCATCGCGTTCGGGTCGGCTATCCAGTTCGAATTCTTCATCGAGTCTGGGCACTTCATCTTCAAACAAGCTTTCCTCTCCGTCAGCCGCCGACCACGGCCGGAAAGAGGGCAACTTCGTCCCCTTCCTTTAGTTCGGTCTCTAAACCTTCCAGGGACTCGATGTGCCGACCGTTGATCAGTATGTTCACGTCGTCTTTTAACTCTCCGGAATCCTCGAAGATCAGGTCCTGGAGATCTTCGGATCGAGAGAGAAGGTGGGCCAGAAGATCGGAAACTTCGGCCCCGCTTTCGATATCGAGTTCCAGGTTCCCACCCAAAAGGTCTCTGAACCTGGCGAAGGCTTTCAGCTTGACTGTCATGTCGATCCCTTGATCTCTTTTATCCTCTTTAACGCCTTTATGGCGTCTTCCCTTTTCAGATCGGTTCCGGTGTCTCTTACGAGCTCCATGAACCGTTCCTTTGTGGCGCGGTCAAGATCTGCATCGTCCAAGATGCGTTTGTAGTTCCTTTCGGGAAAGTAGAGTTGGAGCGCTCTATCGAGCACTTTCTCGGCGTCCCCTCTGCTGAGAACTCCAGCTTCTTTCGCCTTATCGAGATGATGCCTTATGTTGACCAGAGGTTCGGAAAGCGGCTCGAAGGAGACTGGATCGAATATCAAGGCCACCTCGTCATCAGAAACCAGCTCGCAGCTCTTGTAGAGCTCATATATCTTGCCTACTCCTTCCATGCCATAAGGGTAAAGCTCGGAAGCCCTAAGCGCGCCCATGCTGGAAGACCCCACCACTTTTGCGCCCATGTCCAAAACGTGAAGGACCTCTTTGTGGGCGACGGCGCTATCCTGGAAGAATACGCCATCGATGAGCCCAATGATTTTTGCGCCTTCTTTTGCGGCCTTGAACACGTCGCCTCTCTTCGCAGGAGGCCGAAAGTCCGCATCCAGGATATTTTTGGCAGAATTCCTATCGAGGCTTGGCCCTAGAAAGACGACGACTTTTCTTGATCTCATCTTTGCACCGCTGACCTTTCCGATCCGGATCTAAAGCGTAGAACTCAAGGCCCGGCACGATCACTCTGACCACGGGAACTCCTATCTCCTCTCTGGTGAGGTCAACCACGATCGTTCGATCCATCCCTGAATCTTCTAACCTCTTGAGGGTGTAATGGATGTCGTCGAGGAAGTCGTCGCTATCGTGGGACTCGATATTCGAGAAGTCCTCTGCTTTTGCCTCTCCGAACCAGTGTTTGTTTAGGCGTTTGGTTCTCTCGTATCCGATCTGCCGCCTGAAATCTGCTGTGGTGGTGTCTTCTCTCGCACCGTGGATCTGGGTCAATCTGCTCTGGGCAACCTCGGTCAAGGCTCTCAGAACCGCCACTTCGGCGTTTGTGTGCGTTCCCATTCCGATGGTGAGGAGTGCAGGATCTTTCAGCTTGATGTCGTCCGAAACCGCGGCTATGGTGGGGATGCCTACCTCGCTTGTGATGTCCTTTATGCGGACTTCAACTTCTGCTTGGGAGAACTTCTCCAAGAGGCCTGCAGCCAGGCCATCGTTCACTTCGGAGACCATGGGACCTGTGTTTTTGGTCGCCTCCACCAAAGACCAAGCGTCTCTTTCCACCACCTCGGAAAGGCCGTGGAATATGGCTTCCTCGACTTCGTTCCCGGAGGCAAGGCCGTTGGTGTTGGTCCTCATGATCTGTTTGTACTTGGCGGGCAAGGGATGGAATACCGCACTTGCTGGAACGAGGACATCTTCGTTGTTCATCAGATCGTAGCCTTCTACCCAGGGTATCTCGGATTCGGGGTCAGAACTCAAAGGCAAGATCAAGTCCACCGGATCGAGAACGTTATAGTTCCCTTTCAGTTGAGAATAGCTGCCAACGATGATCTCCTCGTCCTGGATCTCGGCCGAGTAGCGTTCGATTCCTTCCATCATGGCCGAAACTCTGGCTTCAGCAGGTGTTGCGCCCTTGCCGTTGTAAACGGAGATTGCGCCCTTCTCGGCGGCGGGCCTGATGCTGGAGAAAACTGGAATGCCTACCCTGTCCAGATTGGTTATGTCCGCCACCCTGGTAATCCCTGCGATGTCCATCTTGGGTCCTATGCGTGAGAGGGTCTCCTCGGGCGAGACGGCTCGATGCGTGTCTTTTTTGTATTTTTTGGTGCAGGATCTCAGCTTCATGGTCTATCATCTCCCGGGGTCGAGGTTTTTTATAGTGTTTAACAATACATTCCGGACGAATCTCTAACTTGCTAAAGTTTGAGATTTGGCCTATTCGCATCGTTAAATACCATTCTGGCGAGAACCAATTCGTCTCATCTAATTGGTTCTTGACTATAGTTGGTTCTTGATTACAGCCCATTCTCCTGGCGGGCGATACCCCTCATGGGGAGGTTCTCAGGGACGATCCCATCAGGCGAGGCGGAATGATGACGCCCTTGGCCTATATACATGTCGGGTTTTTGTCGCCTCTGTGAGGTGCGAGTCGGCCATGTAGCAAAAAACACGGTTCGCGGTGCGATGACACGATCGTTTCCGTCGCGGAGTCCCTTTTTCAGAATTGCCGTGTTTAACGATACCTTTCAAACAAATATAGAACTCGTAAGAGTTTGAGATTTGTCCTATTCATATCGTTAAGTGTTAATCTTGCGAGGGCTTATTAGTCTCATCTAATTGGTTCTCGACTATATCAATCAGAAGTTCCATATTCTGTCGTTGCACTCTTTTCCTGGCTGATAACTTCGACCAAAATGCGCCCCACCCTCTGCATGGGCGGAATTTGCAGGGCAGCATGTTGATCTTGATTCGAGCGCAATGGGTAAATTCTTTGAATTGGTTTGAAAGTATATGCGGCTCGTTTACATGGCGGGTAAGGGTGGAGTCGGAAAGAGCGTCTGCTCGGCAGCCACTGGCCTCTGGTCCTCTCAGATGAAAAAGAGGACGCTGATATTCTCGATGGATCCGGCTCACTCTTTATCTGATCTCTTGGAAGTGGACATAGGAAACCGGCCCGTGCCCATCGGTGATAACTTGGACGCTGTGGAGCCAGATGTTCAAGCAGAGGCCGCGAAATTTCATGCAAATTACAAGAACCTCTTCAAGGCCGTCTTCGAGATGTTCGAGTTCGAGATAAAGCCTGAAGATTTTGGGGTGGTTCCGGGCGTTGGAGAGCTTATATTCATGGACCGGCTCTATGATGTCTACATGGAAGGACGCTACGACGTGGTGGTGATCGATTCTGCGCCAACTGCATTGGTTCTCCCTCTTCTCAAGTTGCCAGAGGTCACCACGGGCGTTGTATCCAGGCTTCTTGGCATGAAATCCAGGTGGACTGGCATCTTCAATATGTTAGAGCCGGGTTTTGGAGATTCAATTCTAACTGAAGTAAGACGGCTTCGGTCCAAGGCCGAGACCATGAGAAACGCCCTGATGGACCCAAAGACCACCTCCATCTCTGTGGTTTTGATACCTGAAAAAGCTGCGGTTCTGGAAAGCGAGCGTCTCATCGACACGGTCGAAGCTCATGGTGTTTCTGTGGATTCGATCATTGTGAACCACGTGATGGCCGAATGCGATTGCAATTATTGTCAGGCGAGGCTTGAGGCTCAAAGAGAGCATCTTGAAGAGATCGTAGAGAGGTTTGGAGACAAAAAAATCGCCCAGCTCCCCTCCTACGGCCAGGAGGTCAAAGGCGAAGTTTTGATGGAGGTGGCAAAGGAGCTTTACGAGCGGGGGCAGCTGGAGATATGAACAAAGACCGCTCGAAAAACTCAGTCCCATCTGTTTCAATCCGGCATGAACTCCAACCAGGTGACGTTGGGTACCTTACGTATCTTCACGGCATAATCTATGCGGAAGAGCAAGGATGGGATCATACTTTCGATGCTTATGTTGCAGGTCCATTGGCCGAGTTCGCCATGTCTTACTCGTCTCAGGAACGCATCTGGATCGTCGAACGGGAGGAAAAGATAGTTGGGTCCATTGCAATTGTGAAATTTTCCGAAGATGAAGCGCAGCTTCGATGGTTGCTTTTGGATCCTTGTGTGAGGGGTTTTGGTCTTGGCCGGCGACTTGTGGAGGAGGCTGTGGAGTTCTGCAGAGTTTTTGGGTACTCATCTGTGTTTCTCTGGACAGTCGAGGCGCTTAAAATTGCCACAGAGCTTTATCGTTCTCTTGGGTTTGAGAATACCCTGGAAAAAACGCACGAACAATGGGGCAGCATCGTCACTGAAGTTAGGTACGATCTTGAGCTGAAAGAGATGCATTCAGGGCGGCCAGCCTTCGTAGATGAGATGAAAGTTTTCGGTTAAGCAAGAGGTACCTGTGTCTGGTCAACTACCCTCGACCAAAATTGAAGGCATCCGGCCTGACACAGTCGTGAAAAAGTGATGCAAACGGCGCCGAAGGGTCTCGCCTTGTCTGTGGATCTGCTGAACACCCGAAGATCATCGAAGACGGTCCATTCGATTTCTGAACTCAGTTGTGGTGGTTTCGATTCTGGAGCTGGATCTCAAGCTTTCTCTGGCCGATAGCGTTTGTAAGGTCGCCCCTTGTCCTTTCCAAGATCGATCTTGCCATGTCGCCTTTTCGCCTAAGCCCCTTAGTCATGGCATCGGGATAGTCGAACAGCATCAAAAGATGGTAAATTTCTTCCATGGCATCAAGAAATGGTTCGGCATCTTCGGGTCGTCCTTGTCGGATCAGGTCCAGGATGTGCCGTCTCATCTCTCCGGTGGTGTCACCAAGACCTGCTAGATAACTTGTCATCTCCACTCCGATCTCATCGGGCGGAGGCGTTCTGTGTTGGGTTATTATCGAGTAGACCATCCTCGCTTCGGCGTACTCTTGCTCCGCATTGAATACGAAGCCCGCGTAGCGAACATCTGGATGGTCTTTGAGAATTGCCCATATCTCTGACAAGAGCAATCCCGCCCCGTCCATGAGCTGCTTGGCCTGATCAAATTCGCCACGATGAACCGACCTGATCGCGGCTCCGCACTTTCTGATGACCTGGCGGTTGAGCTTTAAGGCAACTTCTCTTGCACCATCTTTGGCTTCGAAGTGCCTAGTAATCGCCTCGGCCAGCTCTTCAATGGACTCTATCAAGGTAGTCTCACTCCATGAAGGTTTTCAGGTTTTTTATGCTGCGCGCGCCTTCGTCGAGAGACCTCGCCTCAGTTACCAGACGACCGCTGTAGCCATTTAGCCTTTTGACCACGACACTCCAATCCACGGTACCAAATTTTACTGGAAGGTGTTCGTCCCTCTCACCGTGGTTGTCGTGAATGTGTATGTGAACCATCTTGTCACCCAATTTATCCAGAAATTGGTCCACGTTCCCGTTAGTATTGGCGTGGCCCACATCGAAGACGAAACCGAGGTTTTCCCGATCTACGTTCTCGATCATCCCAATGATCTCTTCTGGAGTTCTTCCAAGGAGCGACTCTATGACTGGCATATTTTCCACGGCCACGATCATGTCCAGCTCCGCGGCATGATCGCAGATCTCTCGCAGTCCCAATATGTTCTGTTCCCAAGCCTTGTCAGCCATGTGTTTTCCCAGAGGTGAGAGCTGGCCCGGGTGGACTACGGCCAGCCTGCTGAACTCGCTTGCCAGGGTCAGGCAGTTCTTGGTCTGCTTTACCGACTCTTCCCAGATGGGCTGGTTCACGCTGGCAAGGTTGAGGTCAGAGTATGGCAGATGGATGGTGATGACAAGATCTGTAGTCTCCACGATGTTTCTTGCCAGGGACAGAGTCTTCGGCGTTAATCTCTGTCTGCCTTCGTTCACGATCTCCCAGCCGGTGTAACCCAAATCTTCCAACTCATAGGCCCAGTCAAAGGGCCTGTCAACCAGGGCGCTAGATGAAAAGCTAAACATAATCTTCCAACTCGATCTCCTCTATTGGTTTGCCTTCAAAGGTCTGAGGCGCCAGCCAATCTATCAAGGTCTCTGTACATCTGATCTGAATGTGTATCGAGCCCAAAGGTTCTTCCTCAGGCGGGAAGTTCACCTTGCCCGCCGTCGCAGCTTGCTTGTTCAGTTTGAACTGGATTGTGTCACCTATTCGACCTTGGAGCAGAACTGACCTTGCCGTGTCCAGGATTCGTTGCTCTCTCAAGAGCCTGTGAAAGGTTCTGAGAGATTCGAGATCACCTCGACCCTCAACGCCGTCCTCTCGAATCTCGATATCAATGCCTGGAAAGAGGTTCTCTACGGCCTTTGCTACTGTCTCAGGGTTCTCGGTGGGCCTGACAGACACCATTACAGACATTTCAATCATATTCACGCCAACTTGACCTTCTTGATGTGCAATTTATGCAATCGTTCTGACATTTTTACATGTTGCTCGTCTTGAACCTCAGGATAGCGGCAATGCCCCCAAAGGCTTTGTAGAGCTGAGCGCCTTCTTCGAAGTCGGTGGATATGATCTTGACTTCGCTTCCGCTCTGTTCAGCAAGCTTTGATAGGTCTGAGACGATGTCTACCTCGTCGGTGATTTCGAGAGGTGATCCGCATTTGGAGCAGTTTCCCAAAGGCGGGCTGGAAGGGGTCCTTGTGGCTTCCTCGGAGTATCCACAGTTCTTGTTGGCGCACTCGATCCGAACCCTGGTCTTGCGCAAGTCTTCTGAGAGTATGAGGGTGTCCACAGCGCCTATGATGAGGTTATCTCTGACCTCTTTCTCGCCGTAAGAGGCAAGCCCCTTCTCGCTCACGAGCTCTCTCATGAACCGTTTCATGATCTGCTTTTCTTGCGTCAGCTCAAGATCCGTGAGCCGGTCTTGAGCCGCCTCCACCAGTTCGTAGAGTCCCGACTCGTCAGTGTAAGATATGTCCAAGGCACCTGCAATTTTGTGCTGAAGCTCGTGGTGGAGGAACTCGCCATCGATGAACTCCTCTTTCGTAGGGGAGGGTCCTCCTATCAGTATGCCTTCCAGTTCCTTATGGTCTATTGGAAGAAATGCATCGGTTGCTCCATCGCCTATTCTTTTGTAGAAATCGTGAATGGCTATCAACCGGAGCTGCTGGAACCTCCGGCTGCTCTGTCCACCTTTCCTCTGTTTTCCAGGAACTGTAGAGGTGAGGTGTTTTACGAGATCGATACGTTTCCCCCTCAAGATGCCAACCGTGGCTTCGCGCCTGTCTAGGACTATCAGGCCAAAGGTCTTCTTGTCTGCCAGCATGTCCTCCAGAGGATCCAGAAGAAAACTGGAATCGCAGTGGTACCGATAGGTGACTATGGGTTCGGGAGGTTCCAGGACTCTGCTGTACATGGTGGTCTTGTTGCCGCCGATATCTACGGCTCCCACGAATATGACCACGCCATTGGGTGGTGATCGCGGTATCAGCCTGAGTTTGGACATGACCGATTCTAAAGCGCTTTGGACGTTGGTGCGCGTGAGCTTGGACTTAATGTTGGAGGCTTGGCCGTGTTCGTCTCGCAGCTGAGACGTAACGTCAAATATCTGCTTGTCAGGGGGGATGTAAAGCGAGATCAGCTCGGTACCTCTCCCGCTCTTGCTCCTGAGATCTTCGAGCAGACGTTTAAATTCGTACTTTTCATGTGCAGTAAGTTCCATCAGATATCTCCTCAAAAGGGCCCCTGACAGGGATGTGGTCTTGATGCAAAGTTTTCAGGTCGAAGGCCTTCCAACCATCTGGCCAGATGTGCCTTATGTAAGTTTCGGCGTGTTGCACGCCATATTTTCAGGATAAGTGATTTAAGGATTCGGGTTGTCGCCCTCGGCCATGAGACCGAAGATCGCAGTGATAGGCGGTGTGGGAGTCGATCTAGGTGGCGAATACATCTCCATAGAGACGCCCTATGGCAAAGTCAGAGCCAAAGAGGCGACCCTAGAAGGAATCGATGCGGTCTTCATACCTCGCCATGGAAAACGACATCTTCCACCCCACAATGTGAACTACAAAGCCCTTCTCTGTGCGGCCAAGATGTTTGGCGCACAAAGGGTCCTTTCCACCAACACCGTTGGAACCATGTCCTGGCATCCTGTGGGAAGTTTCGTCGTTCCTCATGACTTTGTGGAGTTCACGACGGTGCGATCCCGCACATTCTTTGAGGAAAGGGCTGTGCATGTAGACTTGACCGACCCCTATTGTCCCGAGATCAGGAAGGGCCTCAAAGAAGCCTTGAGGTCTCTGGGACTCGAGCCCTACGATGGGATCTACGTCTGTACAGAGGGGCCTCATCTGGAGACTCCCGCCCAGATAAGGATGTTGAGGCAGTTTGGGAACGTGGTAGGCATGACGGGCTATCCCGAAGTGGTTCTTGCAAGAGAGCTGGAGCTCTGTTATGCCTCGCTTTGCATCGTTACAAACCCTGCAGCGGGAATGAGAGACGACGCCATGACCGTGGCAGAGATCGTAGTGGAGATGGAAAAAAGCATGGACCTGCTCAGGGAAGTCGTGGCGGCTGCCGTCGCCAGGATCCCTGAAGAGAGGTGTTGCTCCTGTCAATACGCCTTATCTGAGGCGAAGCTTTGATCGAGAGGCGCTGAGGACTGAGGTGCACATGAGCGAAAAGACGAGGAAAGGCGAGCATACCGCCCATTTTTGGCATATTCACCGTTTGGTTGCGTGTTAGCGATATTCGAGGATCTGTGGTCGCGCCCACGTATACGTACACGGCCACGTCTCGTTTCGGATCGGCGATTCAGTTTCGGATCGACGATTCAACTTGCGGGCGCAAAAAGAAGGGTGATCTCGATCGAAGAGCTCGTACAAAGGCTGTTTGCTCGCAAAGCTTATCTTGGCCTTTCCAGTGGATCTTCGGCACTGTTGGCACAGAAGGCTTCGGCTCGCTCGACGCAGGTGGGGCACTTGCCACAAGGCCTTTCGCCCCCTTCGTAGCAGCTCCAAGTAAGCTCGTAAGGCGTGCCCAATTTCAGTCCGAGTCCCACGATCTCGGCCTTTGTCATCTGCTTGAAAGGAGCTTTCAGCCTGACAGGAGACCAGGCCGTACTCTTCTCGATCACATCCTCGGCGGCGAGGATGAAATCTTCTCTGCAATCCGGATAGACCAAGCTATCGTTGGCGTGAGCTCCGTAATAGATCTCGGGGATGTTATGAGCTTCTGAGTAAGAGGCACCCACCGCGAGAAAGAGGAGGTTTCGCCCCGGAACGATCGTTGAGGGTGAGACGTCTTCAGAGTATTCACCTTCGGGAACCGGAACCGAGTCGTCCAGGAGACTGTGGCCGGTTCCTGCGATCGGTGAGAATACGGCCGTAAGGTCGACGATCTCGTGAGCGATTTCGACCCCACGATCTTCTCGTGCCCTCTGAAGGACTGCCTTTGCGGCTTCGAGTTCCCTCTTGTGGCGCTGGCCATAGTCGAAGCTCAGGGCGTGGATGTGGTCGTAGCCTTCCTGGATCATCTTGTAAAGGAGAGTGGTGGAATCGAGGCCGCCAGAAAATATCAGGGTCGCAGATGTCATCCTACCAGCTCCACGATCTGATTTGCAAGGCCTGATATTCTGGAGTGACTTTCAGTCGTGAGGGGAAGGTTCGATCGAACGTTCATATGGTTCCCGAAGTGAGGGAAAACACCTTGATAAGGTGATCGGCCGCTTTTGGCCCGCAATTCCAAAGAGACCTGCCCTCCAGGCAGACCTCTCCCATTCCTTTCGGCCCTTCGAATGCAATTCAATCATCTTGTCGAGAGGTGCAATGCGGTCTGAGTGTTGGAGGACGAAAGGCGATTAGCGCTCGACTCTCCGGCCTAGATTAGGTCGTATGGGTGGAAACCTTCCAACATAGTAGAAAATTGCTTAACCGAAAGGTATGTAAAGCTCACGGCGACCTGTGGGGAAGGTCCACGACAATAGAGAACTATAGAGAACTGGTGAAGCGATGACGGATAATCTCATTCCAGCACTTATGCTCACACTATTTGCGGGTCTCGCCACGGGCATAGGGAGCCTTGTTTCCTACTTCATACCAAAACCAAATATGCGGTATCTTTCCGCAAGTTTGGGGTTTGCCACAGGCGTCATGATATTCGTTGCCTTCGTCGACCTTTTCGGTGCGGCTAGAGAGGGTGTAGGCCTGGGATATGCAAACCTGTTCTTCCTAGTTGGGATGTTTCTGGTGCTTTTCCTGGACAAGTTCATACCTCACACCCACATAGACGGTGAGGTCGACTCCCAGTGCAACAGAATATATCGCAGCGGAATAATGATGACCGTAGGCATTGCAATTCATAACCTGCCAGAGGGCCTGGCCGTTGCTCTGGTGTCCCTCGCAGATCTGAAGTTGGGAATACCCATCGCCATTGCCATCGCCATCCACAACATTCCCGAAGGGATCGCCTGCTCAGTCCCACTCTACTGCGCTACAGGTGATAGGCGCAAGTCGTGTACTTACTCGTTCCTTGCTGGGATGACCGAGCCTCTGGGCGCCATAATAGCGCTCTTGTTGATCTACCCCATCCTGAACGACTTCGTGCTCGCAGCTTCAATGGCCTTCGTTGCGGGTGTGATGGTTTTCATATGCTTCGACGAACTGATCCCCATAGCAAACAGGTACGGAGACGAACATCTCACGAACATGGGTTTAATCGCGGGGATATTCGTCATGATGATCGGGATCACTTTGTTAGACTGAGGTTCTCTTGGGTAGTGACTTGCGATCGGGTTGACGTTTTATGGAGAGGATCCCAACGAGGTATTCAGCCAACGTTTTTGTAAACATGCTCAATATTCTGTTTTTGCAGCCAGCCCTGTTGATGAGTTCCGCCAATGTGAGCAAAGAATCAAATTGCGTGCGGCCCACCCCGCCCTAAAGGACGGGGTATTCGTGTCCCTCGGCGCTCCCGAAGTAAGAAAGAGATCGCACGCCGAGCGTTCGATGCCACTTATCGCCGTGAGTGCATGGCCGTTACGGAAAAGGTCTGCAAGATGGCGGCTGGGATCGACGACCCCGCCGATTTGTGGTGGCTTTCAGAGTATCCGACGAAAAAGCGCAAGGAGATGGACGAAAAGTACGACTATCACTATTCGGTCCTCCCTATCGTCTTCGCCCGGTTGATCTGCGAAGGATGGATCGAGCCGGAAGACCTCGCGGGCCTCTCTGAAGAGAAGATGGAGCAGATCCAGGAAATTGCGGAATTCGGGATCTGAACCTGAGGCCAAGGGAAAAAGGACGACCCTGCCCGAGGGGTGGGAGAACGGACTAACGGGCCAGGGCCAACTTGGATGACGATTCCGCACCGATCGTACCCATCGACCGGATAAATAATGTGCAACGAAGCTTGGGCTCAAAGAGGTATATGAACATGCAATATTTTCAATTATTATCACGATCGAGATGATCAAAATGGTTTCTGATACCCAAGTAGAAATTCCTGAGCCAGATAACTACGATCCGAAAGAAGTTTATGCATTCTTTGGCTTGGCATCGTATTTTGCTCAAGTTCTGGAGAAAGGCCTAATGATCATGATAATTGCCTTTCGGTGCAAGGGATTACGCATCACTCGAAGCGAATTTGATGCTTTGTATACTGAACACAACAAGAAGACACTGGGCCAACTCCTCAATAGAGCAAGAAAATCAGTCTCAATTCCAAACGATATAGGCGCACTTCTTGACGAAGCCCTCCTTAAACGCAACTGGCTTATGCACCACCACTTTGCAGATCGCTCAGCTCAATTCAACACGGAAATCGGACGGGCTCAGATGATCTCCGAGCTCCAATCGCTAATCCACATTTTCATAGAAGCGGATCACGCCACAGAACCGATCTACATGCCCCTCCTAGAAGAATTCGGGGTGACTGAGGAACGTGTTGAGACTTTGATCGGAGAAATGATCGAGGAATACTTATCCAAGGAAATAGCCGACAAACGATAGAAGTACCTAAATATTTATTCATATACTATATGCTATTTGGTGAATCAATCTGAGATGTGAGAACTGGAGGGGTAGCACGATCACATTTCCTTTCACAAATCTTCCCAATATTCGTCCTCCTCAGGGGCGAGCCATTCCTCGGCGAGAACGGGTTCGCTCAAGATGGCCTCCTCGATACCTCTCGTGGAGGATTTGTCTTTTAAAAAGCGTACAAAGTCGAGTACTTCCTTGAGACAAGGCTCGGGAAAGACCTCGATCTCCCGAAGAATCAATTCCTTCGTCTTCATGCCAGCGAACTTATAATTCTCTTTCAGTAAAAGGCTTTCTCCAATCCCCGGCGGCATTTGACCTTCGGACGCCCGCCGTCGCCAATTGTCGGATCGATCGGGACTTTCCGAAGGAGCCTATCTATGAGAGACCCCTGGTGTCCAAAGTGGTCGGCGCCGATCGGGCTTGAAGAAGGCTGGCGACCGAAGGCCGATGAGAGATCCAGCCGTTCGCCCCTCTTTGGAGGAGGGGGTGAAAGAGGGACCTTTGAAAAGCGAGATCTAAGATGAGGCAAGGCGGAGTGGAAAAGTCCGCCGCATCACGTTTTCATCTCCTCGTTCGGAGGGAGGAGGTTTGCAAACGCCCTGATCACAACCTCGCTCAATGCAGGATGAATCACCTCTGCCCTCACAAGAGGCATGTAACCTCCACCTTCAGCGTTCATCAGGTAGACCACCTGTTGCGCCAAGTCAGGAGATTCTGACCCCACTATGTGACAGCCCAATATCCTGCCGCTGTCCCTGTCGACTATGACCTTCACGAATCCGTCCTCTTCGGCCATGGCATAACCCTTGGCAACATCGGTGTACTTGGCCCGGCCCACCAGGATGTGGTATCCTTTCGCCTTTGCCTCTTCTTCGGTCATGCCAACGCTTCCCACCTGAGGACATGTGAATACTGCATGAGGCACGGCATGGTAATCCATCTCCACTTTCCGGTCGGAAGAAATGTTCGCCCAGACCACTTCTGCCTCACTGTTTGCGGTATGCCTGAACATGTGTTTTCCGATGGCATCGCCAAGAGCCCAAATCCCGGACTTGGAAGTTTCGAGGTACTCGTCCACCAAAATCCAGCCGAGTTTGTCAGTCTCAACACCGGCGTTCTCGGGCTTCAGAAGGTCCGCGTTTGACCTTCTCCCAAGGGCCACCAATATTTCCTGGGATTGGAACTCTTCGACCTCTTTTGTGTTGAGGTTCACGGCGGAAACCACCTTGTTTCCACCTTCCCACTCTAGCTTCACAACTTCATGGTTTGTGCGGACGTCTATGTGCTCCGAAAGGCCCCTTTCCACCCTTCTAGAAATCTCAGTTTCCTCGTTCGCCAAGAGCCTCGGGCTCTTTCCAAGGATGGTCACCTTCGACCCCATCGCCGAGAAGAAATGGCCGTACTCGCAGGCGATGTAACCTCCGCCCATTATGATCAAGCTCTCAGGTGGCGTTTCCAGTTCGAGGAGGGATATGTTATCCAGGTATCCGGCTTCTTCGAGTCCAGGTATTGGCGGAACGTTGGGCCTGGATCCCGAGGCGATCACGATTCTTTGTGCCGTTATGACCTCTTCGCCAGCCTTTATCTGATATTCGCCAACAAACTCGCCCGTCGCCTCGTACCAGTCCAAGCTCTCGACGCTCTTTGCCCCTTTTTCCATGTGAGTCCTGGCATCGTTCACAACCGAACGCATCCGACCCATTATCTTGGAGAATTCTATCTGGTCTATATGAGCCTCGATGCCAACGGAAGATGCCGCTTCCAGCGTCCTGATCACATCAGCCGGATAGATCAACATCTTCGAGGGTATGCACCCGTTGTTGGGACAGGTCCCGCCCATCGGGCCCTGATCTACAAGCGCCACTTTCATTCCTTGGTTTATGGCCTTCCAGGAAACGTTCATCCCGGCTCCCGAACCCACTACGATAAGGTCGTACTCTTTCATGTATTTATAACCCCCAAAATCACTCGCTAAGGTTACTAAGGTCGCTCAGATCATTCAGGTACTTCTCTGGCTCTTTCTCAAAGGCCTTCTTGCATCCTGGCGAGCAGAAATAGTAGGTCTCACCCATGTATTCTGTCTTGAACTGAGCCGTTTTGGGGTCCACTTCCATATTACAGACGGGATCTATCACCAAAGTTTCCACCACCCCTTCAAATTTTCCAATTTCTCTGACCTGCTCTCCGTCCCTCTCTTCGATTTCGTCCCCTGTTCTCTTCTCTTTGTGCCCGCCTCTGAGCACCTTCTTGGCAGGAGGGATGTAGCCTTTGAGCATTAAGGAAAGAGTTACCACGGTGACCGAGCTCAAAGCCATGGCAAGGCCAGCAAACTCAGGCCTGAATTTTATCCCAAAAAAGGGGTAAAGCACCCCTGCTGCCACCGGGATCAGAGCTGTGTTGTAGGCGAAAGCCCAAAAGAGGTTCAGCTTCACCCTCGACATGACCTTCCTGCTCAGCTGGACGGCTGCAACCGCATCCATGAGATCATCCCTGATGAGAACCACTTCCCCGCTCTCAATAGCAACGTCAGTTCCGCTCCCGATGGCGATTCCCACATTGGCCTGAGCCAGCGCAGGCGCATCGTTAATTCCGTCTCCGACGAAGGCCACCACCCGGCCACTTTCCTGGAGACGTCTGATCTCCTGGGCCTTGTCCTGAGGAAGAACTTCTGCTAGAACCCTATCAATCCCGATCTGGTCTCCAACGACGCTCGCGCTCCTGGGGTTGTCCCCAGTGAGCATAACGACTCCAAATCCCATATCTTTGAAGTTCTCGACCGCCTCTGCTGAGTTCCCTTTCAAGGTATCGGCCACCGCCACGATTCCTGCGAGTTGTCCATCCGCCGCGACCAAGATTGCGGTCTTGCCCTCTTCTTCCAGACTGAGCGCTTTTTCTTCCGCTTCTTGTGATCGTTCGATTCCCATATTTTCAAAGAAGATCCTGTTTCCGACAACAACGTTCTTGCCCTCTACCTCGGCAACAACCCCCATCCCCTCAAAAGCATGGAACTTCGAAGAAGAGGGAAGACTCAGCCCCTCTGCCTGGGCCCATCTCACCACGGCCTCTGCGAGAGGGTGTTCAGAGCTCTGCTCGGCGCCAGCGGCAAGGGTTGCCAGTTCTTTGTCTGAGCGACCGAAACTCACAAAGTCCGTTACCTCTGGCCTTCCGACCGTGAGGGTTCCTGTCTTGTCGAAGACCACTGTGTCCAGCTTTTCCGATATTTCGAGCGATTCTCCGCCTTTTATGAGAACACCCATCTCTGCGGCCCTTCCAAGACCCACCGTGACGGCTGTGGGCGTTGCAAGCCCCAAAGCACAGGGACACGCCACCACCAAAACGGATATGGTGGCGGTGAGGGCGAAAAGCAAAGCGTCTCCGGAAACCTGATCGCCAAAGACCAAGTACCAGGCAAAGAAAGTGAGAGCCGCAATCGTTAGGACCGTCGGGATGAAATATGTCACAGCCCTGTCGGCGACCCTCTGGATTGGAGGCCTCGAACCTTGGGCTTCTTCCACCAGAGATATAATCTGAGCGATAGCGGTCTCTTTTCCGATCTTGGTGGCTTCGAACCTTAAAACGCCGTTTTTGTTCAAGGTTCCGCCGACTACCTCGTTGCCCTTCGTTTTGAAAACGGGGACCGGCTCGCCTGAGATCATCGACTCGTCGACGTAAGACTCGCCATCAACAACAATCCCGTCAGCCGGGACTTTCTCGCCTGGTTTTACCACAACGATGTCGCCCTTCTGGAGAGCTTCTGCTGGAATCTCCTCTTCGACCCCTCTTCTCATCACGACGGCAGTCTTGGGCTGAAGGACCATCAGCTTCTTTATGGCCTCAGAGGTTCGGCCCTTGGCTCTGGTTTCGAGGTATCTGCCCAAGGTTAAGAACGAAGCCAGGAATATTGCGGTCTCGTAGAACATGAACTCAGGGGAAAGGACAATCTCAAAAGTTCCAAGGAGGCTGGAAAGGAAAGCAACGCCGATCCCCATGGAGTACATGACATCCATGTTGAGGCTTCTGTTCTTGAGGGCCCGAAAGCCCGCCGAGAATATAGGACGGCTCAGGTAGAAGAAGACCGGCAAAGAGACGATGAGCATCACGTAAGAGAGGGGGATAGAAAGCTTCACCGAAGAGAGACCAAGGGCCATCAGGAAAGCTCCCACAACGAACCCAACGACGATCCTGTTGCGCTTTTCTCTCAGGTCCTTTTCGATCAACGCCTTTTCAAGCTCTTCGGTCTCTTCGCCTACCACGCCAAGGTACTGATAGCCGACGTTTTCAATGGCGTTTTTCATATCTTCCAGGCCTGCGACTTTCGGGCTGTAGGTGACGTAAGCCCGCTCTGCGCCCAGGTTGACGTTGGCATCAAAGACCCCCTCCAAATCTCGGATGGCATCACCCACCGTCGCAACACAAGTCGCACAGGTCATCCCGCCCACCTTCAGGGCGACCCTTTCGCTCACGACCCCGTAACCCGCGTCTTTTACGGCCTTCACCATCTCGGAAAGATCGGCCTTGGAAGGATCGTATTCCACAGATGCGGTCTCGGTGCCCAGGTTCACCCTCGCTTCGGATACGCCTTCTACGCCTTGAAGAGCGCTCTCGACCGTGGCAGAGCAGGTGGCGCAGGTCATTCCCGAGACCTTGAGTTCGGCCCTCGTCTCTCCTTTTTCTTCCACGAAAACTCTCTGGGTGCTGGCTTAGATGAATCGTTCAAATCGATCCTTCTTGGCTTTGCATATAGGACAGACTCCAGGAGGCTCTTTTCTTGCGCATAGGTATCCGCAGACCTTGCACCTCCAGACCGGCAATGGAAGCGAAGACAGAACGGATGTTCGGATTCCTTGAGACTGCTGGACCGACTTCGTCTTCTCTTTCATTCTCTCTTCGGCAGGGGTGCGCCTCTCGGGAACCGGTTCCAGGTCTTTTTCGCCTTTGAGAACTTCTTCTGAAACGTAGAGGGCACAGTAGCAGGCCCCGTACTCCTCCAGATCCCGGTCTCTGTAATCGCAAGGGCACACTATGTCGCGGTCTTCTTCCTCGTCCCCAGAGGCAAGCCTGCAAGGGCAGGCCCGGTAACCATATCTCCTCTCGTTCACGATCAGACCTCTTGCCAGGTCTTCGGTGAACTCCACGTCGGGGTTGAGGTGGTACCCGAACTCTTCGGCCTCCTGGTCGAGACGTTCACGGAAGGCTCGAACTTCGTCCTCAGCGGGCTCAGCACTCATAATCCCAGTGCCTCCTTTGTCTCCTTTTCTTTGTAGCCCACAATGCAAACGTCGTCATTGATGATCAGGGTTGGAAAAGTGCACTTGACGTTGTGACGCTTGACTTTTTCGATGGCTTCATCTCTCTCCTTTCCCTTCAAGAGGTCGACGTAGACGTAACTGTAGTTCACACCAAGATCTAATAGCAACTTTCGGGTCTTCTTGCACCAAACACAGGTGCTCAAAGCGTAGAGCACCACCTTTCCTTTGTCAATCCCTTTTACATGTTCCATGACCATGAGGCGACACCTCACTGAAGAGTTATAGAATAGTTGTGGAGTTGATCCAATTAATAACTTCTTACTGTTGGCCAGGAAATTCTGGATACTCGAAGAGAAAAGAGACAGAACCCTTCATCATGCACTTTCGAAGCGTCTGTTTTTGGGTTGGGTTCGTTTCCGGTAAGTGAAAAAAACTGCGCCCGGCTGGCGCCGGGAGAAGGGCCCCGGAAATATGCGGGTGTCTCGATTCCTGGCCGGGAAAAGGTGCGGTATCTACGCACTCCTGCACTGCCTCAATGAGAACCTTGCCTGTGCCCTCCAGATGGAGTTTCGTATTATCGGGATAACTTTTTAGGGAATCACTGCATATAATGTCCAGCTATGGGGCGCATGCTTTTTGGGTCATTCGGGATCTTTATAATTCTGACGTTAGTGTTTTCTTCTGCCTTATGCACCTCTTCTTCAAATCAGCTGGTTCAGGGGGGTCCTGAGCTCTGGACCAAACTGGGCCAGAAGTTCTACCAAGAAAACCAATATAACGAGTCCGTAGCGTGCTACGACAAAGCACTTGAAATCGCCTCTGAAGACGCAGGTTCCTGGAACGGCAAAGGCGCGTCACTCTACATGTTGGGCAGGTACAACGAGTCTATCGAATGTTACGACAAGGCTATTGCCCTCGACCCTGGGTATGTACATGCCTGGAACAACAAAGGGAATTCACTTCGTGACTTGGGCCTTTACAACGAATCGATCGAATGTTATGACAAAGCGCTCGCCCTCGATCCCGAGTATGTACATGCCTGGAACGGCAAAGGGAATTCACTTCGTGATCTAGGCCACTACAACGAATCGATCAAATGTTATGACAAAGCGCTCACCCTTGATCCCGAGTATGTACATGCCTGGAACGGCAAAGGGAATTTACTTCAAGATTTGGGCCTTTACAACGAATCGATCGAATGTTATGACACAGCTCTCACCCTTAATCCTGAGTACGTATACGCATGGCACAACAAAGGGAATTTACTTCAAGACTTGGGCAGGTACAATGAATCAATCGAATGTCACGACAAAGCTCTTGCCCTCAATCCCAGGTATGTACATGCCTGGAACGGCAAAGGGAATTCACTTCGTGATCTGAGCCGTTACAACGAATCAATCGAATGTCACGACAAAGCTCTTGCCCTCAATCCCAGGTATGTACATGCCTGGAACGGCAAAGGGAATTCACTTCGTGATCTGAGCCGTTACAACGAATCGATCGAATGTTATGACAAAGCGCTCGCCCTCGACCCTGGGTATGTACATGCCTGGAACAACAAAGGGAATTCACTTCGTGACTTGGGCCACTACAACGAATCGATCGAATGTTATGACAAAGCGCTCGCCCTTGATCCTGAGTACGTATACGCATGGCACAACAAAGGGAATTCACTTCGTGATTTGGGCAGGTACAACGAATCGATTGAATGTTATGACAAAGCGATCGCCCTCGATCCTGGGTATGTACATGCCTGGAACGGCAAAGGTTGGGCTTTCTACGATTTGGGCAGGTACAACGAATCGATCGAATGTTACAACAAGGCTATCGCCCTTGATCCAGAATATGCATCGCCGTGGTGCGGCAAAGGTTGGGCTTTCTACGATTTGGGCCTTTACAATGAATCGATCGAATGTCACGACAAGGCTATCGCCCTCGATCCGGAATATGCATCGCCGTGGTGCGGTAAAGGTTGGGCTTTCTACGATTTGGGCCTTTACAATGAATCGATCGAATGTCACAACAAGGCAACTGCCCTCGATCCGGAATACGCATCGCCGTGGTGCGGCAAAGGTTGGGCTTTCTGCGATTTGGGCCGTTACAATGAATCGATCGAATGTCACGACAAGGCTATCGCCCTCGATCCGGAATATGCATCGCCGTGGTGCGGCAAAGGGGATGCTTTCTATGAGTTGTCCCGTTACAATGATTCCATCGAATGTTATAACGAAGCACTTGCCATCAATCCAAATTACGTATATGTCTGGTACTGCAAAGGTTGGGCTTTCTACGATTTGAGCCTTTACAACGAATCGATCGAATATCACGACAAGGCTATCGCCCTCGATCCGGAATATGCATCGCCGTGGTGCGGTAAAGGTTGGACTTTCTACGATTTGGGCCGTTACAATGAATCGATCGAATGTCACGACAAGGCTATCGCCCTCGATCCGGAATATGCATCGCCGTGGTGCGGTAAAGGTTGGACTTTCTATGAGTTGTCCCGTTACAATGATTCCATCGAATGTTATAACGAAGCGCTTGCCCTCAATCCAAATTCCGCGTATATCTGGTACCGCAAAGGTTGGGCTTTCTACGATTTGGGCCGTTACAATGAATCGATCGAATGTTACAACAAGGCTCTTGCCCTCGATCTAGGATACATAGATGCTTGGATCGACAAAGGCTGGATTCTTCTTGAGTTGGGGCTTTACAACGAATCGATTGAATGTTGCGACAAGGCTATCGCCCTCGATCCAGAAAATGCGCTCGCCTGGAACAACAAAGGTTGGGCACTCTGCTCGTTGGGTGAATATGACGATGCTATCGAACATGCTGACAGAGCTATCGAGCTTGATTCTAATGTCAGTGCGTTCTGGGACACAAAAGGGCAAGCACTGCTCAAGTTAGGCAGATATGAAGAGGCATTGGCATGCTTCGACAAAGTCATCGAGCTTGGTCCGGAAGAGGCTGAACCCTGGCATAGAAAGGGTCTCGCTCTCCAGGCTCTTGGCCGCGAGGACGAGGCAGAATTGGCTTTCGCAAGAGCCGAGGCGCTGGGGATAGAATGAGAAAACCTCCGTGCTCAGGCTGGAGGCGATACGGTCTTTGATCATCTCCAGCCATTCTTTCTGTTTGTCGGAAAATGCCCATCCTACTTAGCCCGCCAGTGGTCGAACTGCTCATCAACAATGTTACATGTTAGCTATTGAGGGATCATAACCAGAACTTCGACGGTCCTTTATAGGTTCTCTTTGATGTACCTGTACGTGATTCTTCCTATTGTCTTTAAAGATTTTAGAGGGTTCCAGCCCTCGACTCCTCCAGAAGTGGTCGGGTGGCCCTCTTGATATGTGATACCAGATTTTTCGTACTCTTCTTGTGCGATCTTCTCAAGAGATATTCCGGCAATTGATATAAAAATTCCCAAGAAGATCGCGACCCAGACCAGCCAGGTTATCCTCATGATATCATCGCCACACTATACCATTGTATCATCATTAATTCATCTTATAGTTTTTAACTATACTTGTCGATCTGAAGAGCCAGATCCGCTCTGCTCAGGTTTGTGCAGCACTTTCTGTCAATCGAGAGCTTGTCTTGCTCTACCGGCATATAGGAAGGTCGATTAAAGAATTTCCAGATATGAAGGGCTTCTCTCCGCGAAATCTTAAGTACATGCGGGCATTTGCAGAGGCATACCGCGATGAGACAATTGTGCAAGAGGTCCTTGCACAAATTACCTGGTACCACAACGCTGGAGAAGGGAGGGCCAGAGTCGTAGTTCGAGAGCTTATTGAAGATCCAGTCGTCTAATCACACTTTTTCTGCCCGTCGTCAGAGATTTGGATACGGACGCGCTCAGGCGGCACCGGGAGAGAGGGCCCGAAAATATACAGGTGTCTCGATTCCTGGCCGGGAAAGAGGTGCGGAACAGATCGAAAGCTTCTCTTTTGCATGAAAATGATTTAGCAATAAGTCTGATTGGTGTTGATTTTCACCTTTCGGGCATGGGCGTTTCTATTATGGATGCCACCGACCAACCAGTTTTGAAAAAACGTTAAATCCCTCAAACCCACATAGAACGCTCTCGTCTATGTTTTCTGAATACGTCCAGGCAGCACTCGCCCTGGCCGAGTACGAAGTGATCGACGATGGCAAGTTTTGCGCCACGGTGCCGGGCTTGCGCGGCGTTATCGGCACAGGAAAGACGATTGAGGAGTGTCGCGCGGATCTCATCGAGGCGACCGAAGGATGGATCGCCTTGGGGCAGAGGTTGGGGATGGCCATCCCTTCGATCGGTGGGCAAACAATAGAGGTATCGATGGAGCCAAAAGTTGCAGCCCGGACTCATCCGCCATCAGAACCGCCGAGATCCTGAAAGATCTTTTCAAGGGAATTGTGCAGAGGCGGAAGATCTCTGCGCACAGTCTCAAACACCCGCCAAAGGTCCACCCCAAAGTAGTCGTGGCTCGGTTTGTCTCGCATTCCCGCCATCTCGCGCCAGGGAACATCTGGGTATTTCTGGCGGACCTCAGGAGGGATCTTCTTGGCGGCCTCGCCTATGATCTCAAGCGCTCTCACGACCGCAAAGGTCGTCTTCTCGTCCAACTTGAAGTCGGCAAAATCCATACCTTCGACGAAGCTTTCCGCCTTCTCTGCCGCATGGAGTATATCTTGGAGGTAGTCCACGTACTCGCGCGTTCCTTTTCTCATACGGCTTGGACCTCCGCCAGGATGTGACGGCCTATTGCAGGCTTGAGCGCTTTTTTCTCGACCAGATCCACCTTCACGCCCAGAGAATCGCTCAGGTGGTTTTCCAGGGCGATGAACTGCAGAAGTGTCAGCGATTCATCTTCCAGATCCACCAAAAGATCTATGTCGCTATTCTCGTCTGCCTCGCCTCGGACATAAGAGCCGAAGACACCAAGCGATTTTACACTGTAACGTCTGGAAAGCTCGGGCATATTCTCTCTGAGGATCTGCAGGATCTCCGCCAGGGTGGGGTGGCGTTCAGGTTGATGAACCATCAAATCACCAAAGATGATCGTCATCCGATTTCACTTTTTCTGCCCGTTGTCAGAGATTTGGATACAGACGCGCTCAGGCGGCACCGAGAGAGGGGCCTCGGAAAATATGCGGGTGTCTCGACTCCTGGCCTGAAAAGAGGCGCAGTTTTGGTGCTCTTTTTCTGCTCTGGATCGGGTCGCCGATTTTTTTGGGAACTTTTTTGGGGCGTATTGGAACCCATTGTGAAAACTTATTTATACTTAATGCAGACCATCTTTGTCTAAGGAGGTTCGACGGGATTGAGTAAAGACTTACCAATCAAAAGATTGGGCGAGCTGGCAGTTGTGAAGAAGGGATTATCCTCCTACTATTTGCGGAAGGGGGGCGTAAATGTGCCAGTCATCAATGTCAAAGACGTCCAGAGCGGGAAGGTCAATGCCAAAACCGTGGATCGAGTTTTCGTCCGGAAGACCGATCATCTGAAAGAATCCCAGATCTCCCTGGGGGATGTTATAGTTACCATCAAGGGTCATAGTTTTAGGGTTGCCGTTGCAGATGAATCTGTCGCCGATTTTGTGATCAGCGCAAACCTGGCCGCCTTAACTCCATCTTCCGAGATAAAACCCGAGATCATCGCCGCCTACCTCAACAGCTCCAAAGGACAACGAGAGCTTTTGGCACGGGCGGGAGGCAGCGGAATGATAAAAGGTCTGAACATCAAATCGTTGCTCGAAGTCCCGATCCCGATCCCCAGCCAGGAGGAGCAGGAGACCTTGAGCCGTTTTCTCACACTGGCCCAGGAACACGAGGACCTACTCAGAAGAGAGCTGGATCTCCGGAACAAGATAAAAGAGACGATCATAGCACAGGTCATGGAGTGATTAGGTGGAATTATTCACGAATTTAGGGTTGATGTTACTGAAAAAACTGATGAATGTCATTGGGCCTCAAGCCGCCTCAGACGAGGTATCTATCACAATCAAGGGACTTGATTCCAGGAAACAGGCACATCTAAAAATTGAACTTCAAGAGACCGAAAAATAAAATCTTGATCTGCTTGATCTGATTACCATTCACATTACGAGGGAGATTGCCATGACGAAACTTACCTTTGACGAGCTGAAGACAAAAGTGTGGGGTGCAGCCGACATCCTCCGAGGCTCCATAGACTCTGCCGATTACAAGAACTACATCTTTGGGATGCTCTTTTTAAAGAGGCTCTCAGACGTCTTCGAGGAGGAGGCGGAGAGGATCGAGGCGGAGACTGACGACGCGAATCTTGCCTGGAACGATCCAGACGAGCACCAGTTTTTCGTCCCTGAGCGGGCCCGCTGGGATAACATAAGGAAAGTCTCGGTCCACATAGGTAACGAGCTCAACAAGGCTTGCGCAGAGCTTGAAGACCGAAACCCGCTGATGGAGGGAGTTCTCGCCTCGATCGACTTTAACTCTGAGAAGTTGGGCGATGCCAAGCAGCGGGATACGACGCTTCTGCAGCTCGTCCAGCAGTTTTCCGCAATCCCCCTGAAGAACCAGGACCTTGCAGAGCCCGACATTCTGGGCAGAGTCTATGAGTACCTGATCGAGAAGTTTGCAGACGACGCCGGAAAGAAGGGCGGCGAGTTTTACACACCAAGAAAGGTCGTCCAGCTGATAGTCGCCTTGCTCGATCCAGAGGAAGGGATGCGGATATGCGACCCAACTTGCGGATCTGGCGGCATGTTGATCGAGTCGGCCCACCACGTCGAAAGGCGCGGCCAAAACTCAAAGAACCTCTCCCTTTTCGGCCAGGAAAAGAACATCGGGACCTGGGGCATCTGCAAGATGAACATGCTCCTCCACGGGTTTCCTGACGGAGACATCAAGAGGGGCGACGTGATCCGGGACCCGAAGTTTTTGATCGGCGGCCAGCTGATGCTCTTTGACCGGGTGATCGCAAATCCGCCCTTCTCTCTGAATAACTGGGGTCGCGACGTTGCCGAAAACGACGGCTTTGGCAGGTTCCATCATGGGGTTCCTCCCAAGACCAAGGGTGATTTCGCCTTCGTCGAGCACATGATCTCAATCCTGAACGACGAGGGAAAGCTCGGAGTCGTCGTTCCGCACGGCGTTCTTTTCAGGGGCGGGGCAGAGGGCAAGATCAGAACGGCGGTCCTGAAAGACGACATAGTTGAGGCGGTCGTTGGCCTGCCTTCGAAGCTCTTCTACGGGACCGGGATTCCCGCCGCGGTCCTGATCGTGAACAAAAACAAGCCGAAGGATCGGAAGGGTTCGGTCCTCTTCATCGACGCCTCCCAGGAATTCCAGGAGGGAAAAAACCAGAACGTCCTCCGGGACGAGGACATCGAGAAGATAGTCGCCGCCTACAAAGATTACGAGGAAGTCGAGAAGTACTGCCGCCGCGTTCCGATGACCGAGATCGAGGAGAATGACTACAACCTGAACATCTCCCGCTACGTCGACACAACACCAGAAGAAGAGCCGATCGACGTCGCCGCCGCGCTCAAGGATCTTCGGGCGCTGGAATTGAGGCGGCGGGAAATCGAAGGCGAGATGAGCGGCTACCTAAAGGAGCTCGGGTACGAGGCTTGAGGGGGCGAGAAGATTGGGCGCTGAACTTCCAGAAGGGTACAAGGAGACGCCGGTCGGGGTGATTCCGGAGGAGTGGGAATGTGGAACTATCTCGATTATTGCCACAGTTAATCCAAAAACAAACGTTTCCGGTTTGCAAGATCTCTCCCCAGTAACATTTCTACCAATGGAAAATATTGGAGAAAATGGGCGAATATTGAAATGGGATGTGAGATATTTTAGAGATGTTAAAACAGGATATACTTGCTTTGCTGAAAAAGATGTGCTTTTTGCAAAAATTACACCATGTATGGAAAACGGAAAAGGCGCATTAGCTACTCATTTAGTGAACGGGGTCGGATGTGGTAGCACTGAGTTTCATGTTCTGAGAGCAAAAATTTCAGGTAATGAAGAATTTATTTACCATCTTACGCGTTTCCCAAAATTTAGACAACAAGCCGAGAGATTCATGACCGGATCAGCCGGTCAGCAGCGTGTCTCTAAAGATATATTTTTTCATTACAAAATTGGAATCCCTCCCCTCCCCGAACAGCGCAGGATCGCCGCCATCCTCTCCTCCGTGGATGCCGCAATCCAGGAGACCGACGCCATCATCGCCCAGACCGAGCAGGTGAAGCGTGGACTGATGCAGGAGCTTTTCACGAAGGGGATCGGGCACGCGGAGTTCCAGGAGACGAAGATCGGGAGGATTCCGGTGGGGTGGGTGGTAGCGGCAATCAGCTCGTACTTAAGCCGGATAATTGATTATAGGGGAAAAACTCCCACAAAAACCGAATGTGGCGTGCCATTAATAACCGCAAAAAATGTTCGTGAAGGGTATTATGTTGAAGAACCTAAGGAATTTATTAATCCAGATGATTTTGATTCATGGATGACTCGTGGCATCCCAGATGCTGGAGATGTAATGTTCACAACAGAAGCGCCCCTTGGCAATGTTGCATTAATTCCACCAGAAAAAATCGCACTTGCCCAAAGAATAATTGTTCTTTGTCCAAATAAAGAAAAGTTAGATAACGTGTTATTGTTATATATGTTGTTATTTCCCTCAAATAAGGCGAGAATAACAAAAAGAGGTACAGGATCAACAGTTAAAGGTATTAAACAATCTGAGTTCAGAAAGATTAAATTTGCATTCCCGCCTTTCTCCGAACAGCGCCAAATCGCCGCCATCCTCTCGAACGTCGACGATAAGCTCGAAGCTGAGCGGGAGCACCGCGCCCAGCTTGAGACGGTGAAGCGAGGGCTGATGCAGGATCTTCTCACTGGAAAGGTTAGGGTGGAGGTGAACGGCCATGAGTGACCAGAAAGAGCTGATCGAGGTCGAAGATCCTGCGGTCGAGGTTCTAACCGAGCACCTCGGCTGGACCGAGATTTCGGCCGCCGACGCGAAACGTATGAAGGACTCCGCAAGGCAGCCGATACTCGTCTCGCTCTTCCTCCAGGCTGTGAAGAGGATCAACCCCTGGATCTCGGAAGAGAACGCCCAGAGGGTCGTCCAGTCGGTCGCAAAGCTCCAGGCAACCTCGGTCCTCGAAGCGAACGAGAAGATCCAGACGATTCTGGAGCTCTCCACCGTCGTCTTGCAAGACATGAACGACGGCATGGGCCAAAAGAGCCAGGACGTCTTCCTGATCGACTACGAGCACCCTGAAAACAACTCGTTTTCCGTCGTCCGGCAGTTCCGTGTCAAGCATTATAGTGAGCGCATCCCTGACATCGTCCTCTTCATAAACGGCCTTCCCATCGTCGTCATCGAGTGCAAAAGCCCCGACCTTCGAGGCCCGATGGAAGAAGGGATCGAGCAGATCTTCAGCTACCAGGAGATGGGAGACAAGTACCAGAACCTCGGAATCCCCCAGCTCTTCAACACAGTCCAGATCGTCGTCTCGACCCACAAGGACCATGCTCGGTACGCCACCAACTACACCCCGGCCCGCCACTGGTCGGAGTGGAAAGACCCCTACCCCCTCACCATCGACGACGTGGCCAAAAAGCTGGGCCGGATTCCAAGCCCCCAGGACCTTTTCCTCTTCGGCGTCTGCTCAAAGGAGAACCTCCTCGACCTCGTCCAGAACTTCGTCGTCTACGAGCGAGAAGAAGAGGCGGGAGGTGTGGTCAAGAAGATCGCCAAGTATCAGCAATTCCGAGCCGTCAACAAGATCATCGAGAAGGTGACGGCCGAAGAAAGAGAGGGCGGCGTCGTCTGGCACTGGCAGGGAAGCGGCAAAAGCCTCTCGATGCTCTGGACTGCGGTAAAATTGCGCCGCCTGCTCGAAAACCCCACCATGGTCATCGTGACCGACAGAACCGACCTCGACAACCAGATCCACGGAACATTCGAACGGTGCGGCTTTTCAAAGCCCATCAAGGCAAAGTCCGCAAAGAAGCTCCAGGAACACCTGAGAAACGCGGTGGGCGAAACCGTGACGACCACGGTCCAAAAGTTCCAGGACGCGGCCGACGAGTACCCGACCTTAAGCGAAGACGAAAACATCTTCGTCCTCGTCGACGAGGCCCACAGAAGCCAGTACAGGTCCCTTGCCGCAAACATGCGAAAGGCCCTTCCAAACGCCTGCTTCTTGGGCTTTACTGGAACCCCTATCTTCAAGAAAGACCGCGACACATTCCAAACTTTCGGCCCCTACATCGACAGGTACGACCACAACCAGTCGGTCAACGACGGCGTCACAGTCCCCATATTCTACGAAGGGCGAATGCCAGAACTTCACATCACCGCCAATTCCATCGACCAGCTCCTCCGGCGTATCTTTTCGGACAAGACCGACGAAGAGCTCGACTTGATAAAAAAGAAGTACGCAACCCTGGTTACGATCGCCGAGTCGCGCCCCCTCATCCGGGAAATCGCCCTCAACATCCTCGACCACTACGAAAAACAGATCCTCGAAAACGGCTTCAAGGCCCAGATCGTCGCTGCAAGCCGCCTTGCTGCAATCCGGTACAACGAGATCCTCGACGAACTGGGCGCTCCATCTCACGAGGTCTTGATCACCGTCGGCCACAACGACCTGAACAAACACGGAAACGTCTACAAGCCGTTCCAAAGATCCAAAACCGAGGAGCAGGCGATCATAAACCGGTTCAAGAAGGAGGACGACCCCAAGATCCTCATCGTCTGCGACAAGCTCCTCGCAGGATTCGACGCGCCAGTCGAGCAGGTGATGTACCTTCATAAACCCTTAAGAGAACACAACCTCCTCCAGGCGATGGGCCGGGTCAACCGCAAAAACTCCCACAAAGAGTACGGCCTCGTCGTCGACTACTGGGGCGTCGCAGACGAACTCCAAAAAGCCCTCAAGATGTACAGCGAAGACGGGATCGAGGGCCTCGTCCACACCGACTACCGAAAAGAGATCCTGCCAAGACTCCAGGCAGCCCACAACGCCGCCATGAACTTCTTCCGAGAAGTCCCGCCCCAAAAGAACCATGAATCTTATAACGAGGCCTGCCTCCAGTATCTCGAACCCGAAGACCGGCGGGTCGCCCTCGACCAGCGGTTCAAGCTCTTCGCCCGCTACATGGACATGCTCCTTCCCGATCCTCGGGCGCTAAAGTACCTCCGGGACCTGAAATGGCTCGGCTACATCCGGGCTCGGGCCAGGAACCGATATAGAGACGGCCACCTCAGCCTCAAAGATTGCAGCGATAAGGTCCGAAAGCTGATCGAAGAGTACATCGAGGTTGCAGGAATATCTCAAGTCCTGGAACCGACATCAATCCACTCAGAAGAGTTCGACGAAGAGCTCGACAGGCTGATCTCGCCAGAGGCGAAGGCGAGCGAGATCGAGCACGCCATAAAACATGAGATCAATATCAAACTGGGCGAAAACCCGGTCTTCTACGAGTCACTCCAGGAGCGGCTCGAACGGATCATCGAAGACTACAGACAAAGAAGAATCGATGAGGCAGAACGGCTGAAATTGCTCCAGGAAATCCTTGAAGAGGCGAGATCCCCTGAAAGACACGCAGAAAGAGTGGGCGTTGATCCAGAAGTTGCACCCTTCTACGACCTGATCCTCAAGAAGGCAGAAGACCGAGATGAGGGCCGAGATAAAGACCAAAGTCAAGACGGAAACGGTGACAGGCTCAAACCGGCAGCGCAAAGGATCCATTCCGCCCTCAAAGAACGCGCCGTCGTAGACTGGCAACAGAAAGAGGACACAAAACGGGAGATGAGACGAAAGGTCAAACGCATCCTTCGAGAGGTCGGCTGCCCCTCAAGCGAGATTCAGGATACGACCGCCAGGATCATGGACCTTGCCGCCCGGAGGTTTACTGGATGACAGTCTCCGAAAGCATCCGATTCGGGACGACCACCATTAACTACGAAGTCACCCGCAGCGAGCGACGAAAAAACGCGGCCATCGCCGTCCATCCAGATAAACGGGTGGAAGTCGTGGTCCCAACAAATCTGAACCAGGAAGATATCCAAGATCTTGTGAGAAACAAAGCTCGCTGGGTGGTGGAAAAGCTTGAATGGTTCGGTCAAATCGACCAGCTGGAAACCAGCAAAGAATACGCGAACGGCGAGACGTTCCTATACCTAGGTCGACAGTACCGATTAAAAATTCTGTATGGCGGTGACGACAAACCCACTGCAAAACTTAAAGGCAAATACTTCGAAGTCACCATTTCAAAAACCAAATCTGAAGACACAAATCGAGAACTTGTAAAAGATGCCCTCTGGCAGTGGTACCACGATCATGCCGAAAAGAAGATCGGCGAAGTGATCCAAGATTACGTCAGAAAGCTGCACATCGACCCCTCGCCTTCATTTAAGGTGAAATACCAGAAAAAGCGTTGGGGAAGCTGCCCAAAAAACGACTTTTTGCACATCAATGTGCGGATCATAATGGCACCCATGAGTCAGATCGAGTACGTGGTCGCCCATGAACTCTGCCACCTGAAATACAAGAACCATTCGTCTGAGTTCTGGCAGCTCCTCCGCCTCGTCATGCCCGACTACGAGGTGAGAAAGGAGGCCCTCAAAAACGATGGTTGGAAGTATGCTCTATAATCTGGGCCGCACGCGAACTTGACGATTTAGTTTCTGTGGCTCAATCTCTTCGCACCTGCTTATCTCCGTCACGCGACCCCGGGGCCGCTAGGCTCCGGGCGCATCCTTGTTTTTCGCCCAGAAACACGTTCAGAAACAGAGCGAGAAATAAACAGAAACCTTCATCACTCACCTGAAATGCGTAAACTGCGGCGTTCTTGTGGTGGGAGCCTCCCCCTCGGGGATCGCGGCCGCAGCATCGACCGTTAAAAGCGGGGCCGAGGCGATCCTGCTGGACAAAATTTTATCAGGTTGCCACATCCCTGATACAACATGGGGCGATAAGATGGATGAGGTAAAGATTCTCGGAATTGGGGGAAGTCCCAGGAAAGGTGGAAATACGGACATCCTCCTCGACAACTTTTTGGAAGGGGCAAAATCAGCAGGAGCTGAAACGAAAAAAGTCCTGTTGAGGGAATATTCGATCGAGCCGTGCATCGGCTGCGAAGCCTGCAGGAAAGCCCGGGCCTGTACGCGGTTCCACGACGGGATGGATCTGCTCTATCCTGAAATAGAGGAAACTTTGGGCCTTGTCCTCGGCACGCCCACCTACAACTACAACGTAACCGCCCCGATGAAAGCTTTCATCGATCGGCTCTACCCTTACTACAATTTCGCTGACGTGCGCCCGGGAGCTTACTCGAGCAGACTCGGAAACCAGGGGCGAAAGGCCCTCGTTTTCACAGTCTGCGAGCAGGTGAAAATTGAAGAGATGGGCTTTGCGCTCGAAGCCCTCGAAATGCCCCTTGAAGCCCTGGGATATGATGTGCTGGAGAAGTTCCTCGCTACCGGCTACTTCGAAAAGGGCGCGGTTTCAAAGGATGGAGATCTTCTAAAGAAAGCATTTGAAGCAGGGAGAAAACTGGCTAGGGCTCTTCGGTGAATGAGCCAAATCGGCGCCGTGGTGAGCACCTTGAAATCTCGGTTCCCTCCAGGACCGTAGTGTCCTCTTGATTGCTCCTTTTCGTTTGCAGCAGAAGCCTTCATCACTCACCATCACTCACCTGAAAGCGTGAACTGTGACGTTCTGGTGGTGGGAGCCTCCCCCTCAGGGATCGCCGCCGCCACATCTTCTGCGAAGAGTGCCCCCTCGCAGGCACTGTCTGTTGGGTCGAGACCGACCTCAGCGAGATCGAGGCGAAGATCGTGATCGACGCCTCCGGGGTCGACGGGCTTATTGCGAGAAAAGAGGGGCTATCACCCCCTGAAACGGACGTTCTCCGACGCCAACTCGATGGCCCGAAGCGCGCTTCGTTCCTTGTCTTTTATCTCCATCATCACGTCGAAATCAAACTGTCGTGTCGCTTCGAGAAACTCCTGAAAATCCAGTGGATCTATGGACTCTGCATGTTTGCCTGGTCGCTTGCCCATATCCTGAGTGCTGTAATCGACGATAGGGGTGCCATCACGCTCTTTCCATGTCGGGATGAACCCTTCGAAGGCCTCTTTTAAAGATTCGCCATTGTTCTTGAGCCGGTGATGTAACAGGTCGAAGACGACCGGAACGCCAGTCTGGTCGCTTACCCAGAGACAATCTTCGAGGGAATAGCTCTTCTCGTCGTTCTCGATGACAAGGCGCCTCTTTATGAGGTCGTCGAGCTTGCAAAACCGCTCTGCAAACCGCTCCCTGCTCAGCTCACGATCTTTGTAGACACCGCCGACGTGGATCTGGACCTTGGCCGAAAGGTCGAGGCCCATGAGGTCCAGGACTTCGCAGTGGTAGAAAAGCTCTCCGACGCTCCTTTCGAAGACGCCCATATCCCGCGAGTTCAGGACTGTGTACTGGCCAGGATGCGTGGAGACTCTCATCCCTTGAGATTTGACAAAGTCGCCTACGTCTTTGAACTTCTCTTCGAAATGGCTCTGCCACGGAAAACGGCAGACGGGATGAGATGCGAACGGGACGAGGTCTGAGGTTATCCTGAAGAACAGTACGTTGTTTTCGGCGTTGAACTCTAATATCTTGGAAAGGCAGTCGAGGTTGTTTTTGACAGTCTCTTTCAGCCTTTCGTCCGAGTAGGACTTGAGCCGGAAGGTCCGATTGCTTCGGCACTCTAAAGTCCTGTTGATGCAAGGGTAGCCGATTCTCATCGCTCAGACTTGTGCCCGAAAAAACAAGTAATTTTTGTTGGTTCTTGGCGGAAGTTCTTGCGGGCAGGCACTCATCTAATCTCGCAACATGTGCCTTCGTTTCCTCAAGTAATCAGACTGCCATGTCTGAAAGTGTTTCATGATTCTCCATGCCATGCACATAGGTGTTTGGGTCACATGTTAGCGACTGAAGTTGTGGCCCAAGACACTCACGTAGTTCTCGTCCTGGCCCCAAAGTTCCTCGCCTTCGTCACCAAAAAATCACCGCCAACCTCGCCCATAATCTCCTCAGCGACAGACTCGATATGTCTAGTTCCAGAATCGGTGATGGCGTAAACCGAAGGGCCAAAAGAGCTCAGGCCCGCGCCAGCCGCGCCAGCTTCCTTCATCCCTTCCATCAGGTCTCGTATCATAGGGTGCTGGAGCTTGACCTCTACGTTCTTGAATCCTAGCTCCTGGACCCTGTTCACCGCCTTTCCGAAGTTGTCCAGATCCTCCTCGATGATTGAAGGCATCATCCTCATCATGATCTGGTGGCACAGCTCTTGGACGTCTCTCAAAGGCACTGGACAATACTCTCCGAATATGTCGAGCTCCCTTCCGCCGTGGGCCCCTTTGGGAAGGTCGGGGATTGCCAACAATACCTTCCACGATTCTGGGAAGGAATGTTGCATTATAACCGGCGGAGCTCCAACACCTTCGGATGCCGAGGACGGCCTGAAGTCGATCTTATCTCTGCCGGGCCCGAAGGTGTGGCCTGCATCGACGATGAACCCACCATTCTCGAAGGCCGCAACCCCAACTCCGCTGGTCCCGCCCCGGCTTACGGCAGAAGCTATCTCGCGAACCGTTGCAGGATGGTCATAGAGCCTGCAAAGGGCTTTTCCGACGGCAACGGCAAGCTGGGTTCCCCCGCCAAGGCCCACATGGAGCTTGTAACAGCTCCTGATCTCCAGGTTCGCACCGCCTAGCCCGAACCGGTCCATCACGGCACTGGCAGCGACCTTTGCCCTCTCGGCATTTTCTCCGCTCACCTTGAGCTCTTCGCCCTTCGCCGCTTCTACGACGATATTTGGCTCTTCAAGGGTGAGGCCGACCCCCCCATCAACCCTGCCACATTGGCCCGAAAGGTCCGTGAGGGTCATGTGTATCCTCGAAGGGGTCTCCACGATGACCTTTTGCCGGTCCTGGAAGCTGTTGTAGGGAAAGGTCTCGGTGATGGACATCAAAGGCGCCCCTCCCCTGATTATCCTGTAGTCTCTCGATAGCAACAGCTCTTTGGAGAAAACATCAAAGACGCGGTTCAGCCCACTAGTTTCCCTCAAGACACTGACTCTGGTGATGTCCCGCCGAGACTCTATCTCGTGTTTCTTGAGTATGACGCCTATGGGAATATCCGCTCGCATCATGTCCTTTTCAAAACGAGGTTCTAGCCGTTTCAGTGGTGTGTGCGATACGGCATGTATGAGGGTCTCTCCTGTGGCCGAGTTCTTGAGTTTGACCACTCTATGGTTGACTTCATCGCCCACCTCAATTTCCAGTTCGCGAGCTACAGAATCATCTGCAGACATCACTTCCTGTGTGATCGTCTCGATCTCCACCGAAGACCCCATGATGACCTCAAGAAGGCTTGTCACAGAACCATCGGTTCCAAGAAGCATCTTCTGCACTGGGCTTAGCCTGCCCACCACCTTTTCAAGATGCGGGATCTCTTTTTCTATTCTGAACGGCGACGATCTGGACATGTAAAAAAGGTGTACCGGTTGGCATAAAGTTTTTCCCCTCTGCGAACCTGCCCTATTCTCCACTGGGCTCTGTGGAGGATGCATAAAATGAACACTTCTAGAATTTCAGGAATGTACAAGATCCCGCCAGAAGATCGTCTCGATCTGGTGGCCGAGAACGTCGAGCTGAGCGATGATGATAAGGCCGCGATCATCCAGTCGGGGCTGGGCTTGGCCCAGGCTGACAAGATGGTAGAAAACGTGATCGGGCTATACCAGATCCCCTTGGGCGTTGCCACCAACTTTGTCATAGACGGAAAAGAGGTCCTGATCCCTATGGTCACCGAAGAGCCTTCGGTGATAGCAGCAGCCAGCAACGGTGCCAGGATGGCCCGCGGAAGCGGTGGTTTTACCACCTCTTGCACTGAGCCTGTCATGAGAGCCCTCATCCAGCTCACAGGGATCGAGGATCCCTATGGAACGAGGCTCACGATTCTTGAGCATGCAGAGGAGATCAAAGAGCTCGCCAACAGCATGGACCCTATGCTGATCCGTTTTGGCGGAGGCGTCGTGGACATCGAGGTCAATGTGGTATCTACGAGAAAAGGACCCATGGTTGTCACTCACCTCCTCGTGGACTGCAGAGACGCCATGGGCGCTAACGCTATCAATACCATGGCCGAGGCAGTAGCACCCCTGATCGAGAAGATTACTGGTGGCAGAGTTTACCTCCGCATCATATCAAACCTGGCCGATAGGAGAGTTGCCAGGGCTAAGGCGATATTCAAGGCGGAAGACATCGGAGGCGAAGAGGTAGTAGACGCCATAGTCCTGACCGGCGCCTTGGCAGAGAGCGATCCTTACCGGGCCGCAACCCACAACAAAGGCATAATGAACGGCGTAACTGCGCTCACCATGGCCACCGGAAATGACACAAGAGCCGTGGAATCTGGAGCTCACTCCTACGCTGCAAGAGACGGAACCTATCGGGCCCTTTCGCGATACGAAAAGAACAAGGACGGCGACCTTGTGGGAAGCATCGAGATTCCAACTCCTGTTGGGACTGTGGGCGGAGCTACCGGGGTTCATCCCGTGGCCCGGGCCAACATGAAGATTCTTGGGGTCAAGTCTGCAAGCGATCTTGGAAAGATAATGGCTTCCATAGGGCTCGCCCAGAACTTCGCCGCGCTCAGGGCTCTTGCCACCGAAGGGATACAAAGAGGACACATGTCTCTTCACGCCAAGAATGTGGCAGTCCAGGCAGGAGCAAAAGGCGACCAGATAGACGTCATCGCCACCAAGATGGCCGCCGAAAAGAACATCAACGTAGAGCGGGCCGAGGAGCTGCTCCGCGAGATAAAATGAGCCAAAAGGTCGGCGTGCTGGGGCCGGAGGGAACTTTTTCTGAACGGGCAGCCAGGAAACGTTATCCCGAGGCCGAGCTCCGTTACTACGGTGACTTCGAGGATGTTCTGGCTGCCGTGGAACAAGGCGAAGTAGAGGTCGGCGTTGTCCCCCTGGAAAACAGCCTGGAAGGCACAGTGGGCCAGACCCTGGATGCTCTGCTAAGGTACGACGTGAAGATAGCAGGCGAGGTGAACGTCTTGGTGAGACACTGCCTCATAGGCAGGGGAAAGCCCCAAGACGTCAAGATAGTCTTATCTCATCCTCAGGCTCTGGCTCAATGCAGGCGTTATCTCAAAAGGCGCTACCCTCACGTCGAAATCAGGACGACAGGGTCCACCAGCCACGCGGTCAGGCTTGCCCAGGAGTTTCCGGAAATGGCGGCCATCGCCGGAGAGAAGGCCGCAGCGAGCTGCGGATTGACCATAATGGACCGAGACATCCAGGACTCCGAAGAGAACGTCACGCGTTTTGCGGTGGTGGGGCAAAAGATACCGCCACCAACGGGCACCGACAAGACCTCTCTTGCCATATACCTGGAACGAACCGAGTTTGGAGCTCTCTGGGAGATCCTGGGCGAGTTTGCGATGAGAGGGATCAACCTCACCAAGATAGAGTCGAGGCCCAGCAGACGTGGCTTGGGCGACTACTACTTCTTCATCGATCTGGAAGGTCACATCTCTGAAGAGAACGTTGGCGAGGCCATCTCCAGAATCAAAAAGAAGTCGGTCTCTACCAAAGTTCTGGGATCTTATCCTCGGGCAACTTCCCCTCGGGCGATGGGGTGGGGTGAATCGGAGTATCGTGTTTAACGATACATTTCGAACAAATATCTAACTCGTAAAAGTTTGAGATTCGGTCTAATCATATCGTCGAGCACTGATCTTGCGAGGACCTGTTAGTTTCATCTAATTGGTTCTTGACTATATCTCGACTGTAACTGAACTTTGCGACAACGGGACGGCGACGGTAGATGAGGAATATCCCAAACCGAAACAAACAGGCCGGGACAAACCGGATCGCAGTGGATGCCTTTGAGTTGGGAGTATATCATGGATGACGACACAATCCGAAAATCTCTGAAGAAAACTGCCAGATCTTTCTCGCAGACTATGCCTATCCTCTTGGGCGTGCTTCTCCTGATCTCCGCGATCTTGGTCTTGTTCCCACCTTCGCTTTATGAGAAGGTATTCACAGGAAACAAGATCGCGGACCCATTGATCGGAGCCGTGCTCGGAAGCTTTGCTGCCGGAAACCCCATAACCAGCTACGTAATAGGTGGCGAGTTGATGGATCAAGGGGTTGGACTGCTTGCGGTGACCGCTTTCATCGTGACCTGGGTGAGTGTAGGGTTGATACAATTTCCTGCAGAAAGCCTGATTTTGGGGAGAAGGTTTGCCCTTGTGAGAAATGGGATATCCTTCATTTCTGCGGTCTTCATTGCCATCTTGGTCACTTTCACCTTGGAGTTGATGTGATTGGCCGGAAACGTGGCCTCTAAATTCCTTACCCGAAACGGCTTTTTGACTGTCATGATGGTCCTCTACGGATCCTTAGCCCTCTACAATTTCGACCTGTTCATAAGTTGTATCGAAAGGTTCGGTGATCTCCTGATCAAGATATTTCCTGTCCTCTGTCTTGTCTTCGTCATTATGTTTCTCTTGGACCTGTTTCTCCGGCCAGGAACTGCGAAGAAGATGTTGGGGAAGGAATCGGGGCTCAAAGGCTGGATCTTCGCCATGGTAGGGGGCATTCTCTCTGCAGGTCCGATTTACATGTGGTATCCTCTTCTAGAAGATCTGAAGGCAAAGGGCATGAGAGACTCGCTTATGGCGGCCTTCCTCTACGCTCGTTCCATCAAGATACCTCTGCTGCCGATAATGGTCTACTATTTTGGCTGGGCTTTCACGGTGACGCTTTGCTTTTATCTCGTCATCTTCTCCGTCCTTTCAGGACTGGCTGTGGAGCGGCTGAACCAGGTAGGACGAGGTCCTTGAGCACATGATCCATCTTTGAGTTTTGTGTTGTCTCGATTACAGTGTTTAAAGATACCTTTCGGACAAGTGTCGAACTCTCCTGAGTTCGATATTTTGGCCTATTTGTATCGTTAAGCACTATCCTGGCGAGAACCAATTAGTTTCATCTAATTGGTTCTCGACTATAAATTCAGATAAATTTAGACTTCGAGGGCAGGGGGCCTATAGGTTTATCTAATAGGAATGTCGTCTACTCGACCACACCGTCAAATTTTACTACTCAGAGCAAACGTGGGACGTGATGACGTTGAAAAAAGTAAAATTGGCAATTGCTGGCCTCGGCAACTGCGCAAGTTCACTCATCCAGGGGATTGAATATTATAAACATCAAGATGATGGAGATTGCATAGGTCTGATGCATTATGATATCGGCGGCTATAAACCCGGTGACATTGAGGTTGTAGCGGCTTTCGATATCGATGAGAGGAAGGTGGGAACGGACGTCAGCGAGGCAATCTTTGCACCGCCCAATTGTACCATCGTATTCTATCAGGACGTTCCCTACATGGGCGTGGAAGTGAAGAAGGGCCCCGTCTTGGACGGTGTTGCTTCTCATATGTCCAACTACGACAATGACAAGACTTTCGTGGTATCAGACGATGAGCCTTGTGATGTCGTAAAGGTGCTGGAAGATAGCGGTGCTGACATCTTGATCAACTACATGCCTGTTGGATCAGAAGAGGCCAGCAAGTTCTATGCCCAGGCCGCAATAGATGCCGGTGTGGGATATGTCAACTGCATGCCGGTCTTCATAGCTTCTGATCCCGAGTGGGCCAACAAGTTTGAGGAAGCTGGTGTTCCGATAGTGGGCGACGATGTCAAATCTCAGATTGGAGCGACTATCGTTCATAGAACCTTGGCCAAGCTCTTCAGCGATCGAGGAGTGACCGTCGACCGGACCTATCAGCTCAACACAGGTGGAAACACAGACTTTCTGAACATGCTCAGCCAGGAACGTCTGAAGACCAAGAGGATCTCTAAGACCGAGGCGGTCCAGTCGGTTCTCGAAAATCCCCTGATGCCGGACGACATCCACATAGGCCCTTCCGACTACGTTGCCTGGCAGAAGGACAACAAGATCTGCTTCCTGAGGATGGAGGGTCGGGTCTTCGGGGACGTCCCCATCAACTTGGAGCTGAGACTATCCGTGGAGGACTCACCCAACAGCGGCGGGTGCACCATCGATGCCATAAGGGTTTGCAAGCTGGCCTTGGATAGAAAGATTGCAGGCCCCTTGATCGAGATATCGGCCTACACCATGAAGCACCCACCCATACAGCATCCCGATTTCGTGGCCAAGCAGATGGTGGAGAACTTCATAAAGGGTGAGGTCTACGACGTCTCTTCCGATATTTCTCTAAGCCTTAGTGTCGCCACTGCGGCAGAGAACAAAGACTGAAATCTTCGGACGTTGAGGGCGGATGAGTGCCTATCCCCATCCCACATTTTCTGTGGGGCCAGTCTTGTGGGTTGGAGGGCAAAAGAACGGGCTCGATATTGATGCATTTCGGTGGATCAAGATGTACATGCATCGGAGAGTATCAAGCAGGTATCCCGCTGACCATCCTCGACCTAAGCGGCCCTTTTTATCACCTGGAGGATATCAATCTAAGCTGCTAAGCTATGATGTTCCCGTCGATGTTTGTCGGGACTTTGCGCCCCATCAAGGTGGGGTACCGTTGAGAATATGTCCACAGTTCTGCAAACTCAAAATGTCAAAGGCGCGTTGGTGCAGATCGGAACTTCCGTATGTGATATTATGAGTGTGCCGCGGGAACTTCTGCGTTCGGATTATTCATACTGGCCTCTAAGGTCGAAATTATCTTTTGCAAACATCATCAGGTCACCTGTGCGACCCCTTTGGGATGCAAAAAGTCCCTAATCATGCAGGGATTGCGACGGGGCTTGGGTTGGAATTGTCGTTTTCAGATGTTGAATTCCCTTCGTCTCCATCGGAACCTGAACTTCCCATTTCCATTTCCGTTCCTGATCCCTGATCAATCTCCTCTGAGCCCTCGTCATCTGATGGATAGGGAATGATCAAGAGATGCGGGCCAGATCCTGTCTCTTTCGAGAGGAAATCAACCTGGTAATTCAGATTGTCGTTGACCGCCACCAACATGAATGCGATCTCTTCTGATGTGGCATCTTTGAGGTGCTTGGAAACCTCGAAGGCAAAGGTCTCATCGCCGTTGTCGAAACGAACGCCGGTCTTGCTGTAGTCTATTTTGGTTTCATCTTCGACCATTCCCAAAGTTTCGTTCAGGATGGTGACAAAGTGCAAAAAGTCCGACTCCTCGGTCCAGTTTGTATCCGCTGGAAAGATGGTTATTGCGCCAGGCCCCTCACCAGGCCCTTTCTGGATGGAATCTGCCTTGAGAACCAAAATTGCCACGTCGTCCTCAGAGACGCTGAAGTCGGAAACGTTGAACTTGATCAGTGGCGCGACAGGCCAGGTCTCGTTGACCAGGTCCATCTCGCATTTCAGAACTTCGCCATTGTATACTTGGCAATTCACAAAATCGATGTAGACGTCCCCGACGGCTGACAAAACGGTCGGCTCTGAGATTCCCATACCCACCAGACAGAAATATGCCATCACGGCCAGGAAGATGAGTTCGCGTTTCATAATTTGTTCCCTCGAATTGGATTATAGTGTTTGGCGATACCTTTCGGACAAGTATCGAACTCTCATGAGCTCAATATTTTGGCTAGTTCGAAACCGTCGAGCACAATTCTCGCGGGAACCAATTAGCATTATCTAATTGACTCCTGATTGTAGTTCTCGACCACAACTTCACATTTTATACAACCTGGGATATATTCCATTACACTTAACCATTTCGTCCAGTCCGGGTAGACTTTGGGGAATTTCCTAAAAATAGGTTTTTCATCTGGCTTCGAATGAAGAAAAAGATCGACTGCCCCCCCGCAAATATTGGAACATACCAGAAAGGCAGGTCGAAACTTCAGTGGTCCTAGCAGGTGAGAAATGGCTCAATGCAAAATCGGTGAATGTCGTATTGTTAGACGCTTGACAAGGGATTTGAAGATCGAAAACTAGACGTTGTGGCTCTGGCAGGAAGGTACGGGCCCAGCTGAGCGTTCTACATCCTCTGCTTGTGGGCACTTCCAGTCCTCCTTTCGTTCCCCATTTCTCTTGCCCCTCTCTTCAAGATAAAGGTGTCGCGATTGTGCCAAGATCTGGCCATGTACAGCAGGTCATCCTGTATTATGGGATCGCTCACCCCCAGTTGGATCATGAGGGTGTTGAGTTCCTGACGGCCATAACTGCTACTGTATAAAAAAGCAGCTGTGATTTCCATTAGATCTTTGTAGGATCGTTTTGCCCCCTCTTGAAGGATCTCTGCCGTGAAGGACAAAATCGAGGGGTTGATGCTGTCACAGTGGATCTTGATGCCGATCTCTTTGCCCACTTGACGTTCCAATTTTCTTACCTTCTGCTCACAGAATTCAGCTTCCTGCATGACTTGCGCCCCCGAAGATACCCAATAATTGAGCATTTCAGGTTGTGCGATCCGATTCACCGTCCTCTTGCCCTGAGCTTCCCTGCCCCCACTCGAAAGTTCACCCCCTGATAATCGTCATGTCACGTATCAACAGAGGCGGATCACATGCCAAAGATCGTGGATGCCATGTTATTTATGCTTTTCCAATATATATTTAACACAATTTATGATAATTATAATCATTTATAATGATGAATCTGGTGTCATTTGACTCAATCCCGCAGTGAAATTGATAACAAAAAAATCATGGTCGAGAACGGATTAGTGTTATTCAATTGGTTCTCGACCGCAAATGGGGCGAACCTGTCACAGGCACAAAGCGGTCACAATCTTTGACATCCAATCGTTGTGCGACTTCAATCTTTTTCGGCCATCTTCTTCTTGATGCTTTCTCTCGTCTTTATCCTGATCCTCTGGGCAAGTTCTGCCAGCTTCTCTTTTGAAAGGGGCTTTGGAGTTACACTCTCTTCGTTATCCAAAATCGCTGATGCAAGTTTTCTGAAGCTCTCTGCGATGGCAGAGTCCGGAGCATACTCTATCACGGTTTTGCCGTAAAGCTCGCTCTCGGTTATTAGGGGATCACTGGGGATTGAGCCTATCACTTTTGATCCAACTGTCCGGGCGAACTCTTTGACGAGGTTTTGGTCGTCGATAGCCCCTCGCACGTTGTAGACTATCCCTCCAAGATGAGAGCCTTTTCTTCCTGCGTGTCGTTCGATCCCCCTGCAGATGTTGTTTGCAGCATATATAGCGAGGTAATCGGCAGAGCTGACGATGAAGACGTCATCGGCAAGCCCTTGTCTCAGAGGCATCCCAAATCCGCCACATACCACGTCTCCAAGAACGTCATATATTATCACGTCGAAGCCTTCTTCATAGACTCCCAACCTTTTCAAGAGGTCCACCGCGACTATGATGCCCCTACCTGCACATCCCACGGCAGGCTCGGGCCCGCCTGCCTCGATGCAAAGGGTTCCCTTGTAGCCTCGATAAACGATGTCTTCGGCTTCGATGTTTTCCGTCCTCTGAGCTTCTGTCCCTCCCACCTTTGCGCTGCCTTTTTCCCTCAAAACGTCCAGAACCGTGGGAATATCCACGTCGCCTCGTAGGTTCCGGGTGCAGTCCGCCTTCGGGTCGCAGCCCATGTACATGACCTTCAAGCCTTTCTCGGCACAGGCAGCCGCAAAGTTCGAGGCAACCGTCGATTTTCCTATTCCACCTTTGCCGTAAAACGCGATCTGTCGTGGTTTCTTCATCTCTCTGACTCCTGCAGATTTATGGTTGTAGTTGGTCGATAATCTTCTCGATTGTGTAGCATGCAACATATCGTTCGGGCATGGGGGCGGAATCTGCAAACTTATCCGTCTCGATCATCGGATCTGCTCTATGCCCTTTCCCTCTTTTAACTTGCGGGAGCGGAGAGGACAGTGCGGGAAGTCCTTGCTCTTTATGGCGGGGCAGTTTGCTCGTATGGGCTGTGGTGCGGTGTATACATACGTTTAAATAGCTAAATGCCCCTATGTTCGGGTAACGAGGAATTCAAATGGCTACTGGCACAGTCAAGTTCTATAACAGAACCAAGCATTTTGGTTTTATAGCTGGCGATGATGGGACCGATTACTTCGTGCATGCGAGTGGATTGAAGCCCGGTGTCGCTATCGATGAAGGAGATAAGGTCAGCTTCGATGTGATGGCTGGCGACAGAGGTCCTAAGGCCGAAAACGTAGAGAAAACTACGTAAAAATCCGTTCATTGAGCAAAGCACCCTGAAAACAATCGGCCGGGGATGTTCCGGTCTTTTTTTGTTTTTAATTTGTTTGTTTTTCTGTTGGCCACAGTGAATGTTGCCGTTCTTGTGTTGCATGTGGAGAATCTAAAAAATAATCGCAATTTGAATCAAATGAAAACGTTATCATAGGCGTTATTTTAGATCTCATAGAGCCGATTATCCATAACTTATTGAGGATATTCCAACTTTCCTCTCTCTGATCTGCAGCTACTCGTGTTACCATGAAAAAATCTAACTCATCAAAGATCGCGGACGGTCTGTCTTTGAAAGAGGAACGGGTCCTTGCTGCCATCAAACTTCTGGACCGTGGATACTCCGTTCCTTTCATCGCTCGCTATAGAAAAGAGGCGACTGAAAGCTTGGATGAAGTCGCCATAACCGAGATTCGGGACCGCTTAGCCCGTCTCAGGGAATTGGATCGGAGGCGTGAGTCGATCCTCAAATCCTTGGAGGTTCGAGGTTTGCTCACCGACACAATCCAAAAGAAAATTGAGGGTGTTGTAACTCTAGCCGCCCTGGAGGATATCTATCTTCCTTATAGGCCCAAACGCCGAACTAGGGCGACCATGGCCAAAGATCGCGGCCTCGAACCTCTGGCCGGGAGGATATTCGATCAAAACGATCTTGATCCAACAATAGAGGCCGCCTCTTTCGTCAACCCTGAACGTGCCGTCAGCTCGATCGAGGACGCTCTTACCGGGGCGCGCGACATAATGGCGGAATGGATCTGCGAAGATGTCGAAGCGCGAGCCAGGATGCGTGCTCTGTTCCTGTCCAAAGGCGTCCTGAAGTCAAATTCTATTAAAGGCAAGGAAGGTGAGGCCCTCAAGTACAGGGACTATTTCGATTGGTCTGAACCCTTGGAGAAAGCACCCTCTCACAGGATTATGGCCATGATGCGGGCCGAAAAAGAAGGTTTTTTGAGGCTGCATGCAAAGCCGTCCGAACGTGAAGCCCTGTCTATTCTTGAATCGCTTTTCATCAGAGGCGCGGGCCCCGATTCTGCCCAGGTCAGGATGGCTTGCCAGGACGGCTACAAAAGGCTCTTTGCCCCATCAATGGAGCGAGAAAGCCTCAGTTGGGTCCAATCAAGAGCTGAAGAGACTGCCATCGTGGTCTTTGCCGAAAACCTGCGCCAACTCCTTATCGAGCCGCCCTTGGGGCCAAGAAGGGTACTGGCCATCGATCCAGGTTTCAGGACCGGCTGCAAACTGGCGGTTCTCGACCCACAAGGTGACCTTCTTCATATCGATTTGATCTATCCGCATCCGCCCCAAAAACAGGTCCACGAGGCTGAAGATGCGGTCAAGGACCTTTGCGATCGCTTCGATATCGAGTTCATAGCAGTTGGAAACGGCACTGCGGGCAGGGAGACCGAAAAGTTCCTCAGAGACATCAATTTTTCGAGAGATATCCCAATCTTGATGGTCGATGAGTCCGGCGCTTCGATCTACTCTGCCTCAAATATCGCTCGTCAAGAATTTCCCGACCTTGACGTGACTGCTCGAGGTACGATTTCCATTGGCAGAAGGTTGATGGACCCTCTCGCAGAGCTGGTCAAGATCGATCCAAAATCCATTGGCGTTGGTCAGTACCAGCACGACGTCGACGAGGCTGCGTTGAAGAACAAGCTCGAAGATGTGGTCACAAGTTGCGTTAATTCTGTGGGGGTAAACCTGAACACCGCAAGCAAAGAGCTCCTCACTTACGTCTCGGGTCTGGGGCCGAAACGTGCAGAATCCATAGTCCAATACAGGGCGGAACACGGCCCCTTTGCGTCCCGAGAAGATCTGAAACGGGTTCCTCGCCTGGGCCCCAAGTCCTTCGAGCAGGCGGCAGGTTTCTTGCGGATAGTAGATGGCGAAAACCCTCTGGACCGATCTGCGGTCCACCCGGAAAGTTACGGAATCGTGCAATCTATGGCTCGTGACCTTGGCGTTTCAATCCGGGATCTTATGGGTGACAAAGACCTTCAAAAGGAGATCAATCCTCGAAGGTACGTCACAAATAATGTGGGAATGCCCACTCTTGAGGACATCCTCTCCGAATTGGCGCAACCGGGCAGGGACCCTCGCCAGGAGTTCGAGATATTCAAGTTTGCTTCAGGGGTAAAGACCATGGAAGACCTCAGCCCCGGGATGAAACTTCCTGGAATCGTGACTAATGTCACCGCCTTTGGAGCCTTTGTGGACGTGGGTGTGCATCAGGACGGCTTAGTCCACATAAGCCAGCTAGCAGATCGGTTCGTTCGAGATCCTGCCGAGGTGGTGAAGGTCCATCAGAAGGTGGAAGTTTCCGTCCTGGATGTGGATATTGATCGAAAGAGGATCTCGCTCTCGATAAAGAAGCAACCTGAAGCGTTGGACGACCATAAATATAATCAATAATCGATTAGATGTGGCTATAGTCGAAAACCAATTAGATGAGACCAATTGGTTCTTGCAAAAACTGTGTTTAACGGCACAGTTAGGTTAAATTTTAAACAAATTTGACCAAGATCTATCGTTACAACACTGTAAGTGCGAAAACGGCAGGGTGGCATGAAAGATGGAACATGAGATTTCGGCAGATGCTGTCTTTGAGGCGATTCGAGCAAAAATGGAGGCGGAACCCTACGCCCAGAAGCTGGGGATCGAGCTCGTGGAACTCGAACGGGGCCGATCTTTGACGAAGATGGCCTTCACAGGGGAGATCGAGAACGTATTCGGGATGGCACATGGTGGCGCCATTTTTTCTTTGATAGACGAGGCCTTTGGAGCCGCCGCTAACTCCTACGGGACAGTTGCCCTGGCCTTGAACGTCGATGTAACTTATGTCTGCTCACCTTTGCCAGGTGATACACTGTACGCAGAGGCAGAAGAGATGAGCAGGACCAACAGGATATCCACTTACAACATCAAAGTGATAAACGAGAGTGACGATCTGATCGCCGTCTGCAAGGCCATGGCATACAGAAAGAGAGATTCGTTGCCCTTCCTTTGATGTCTTTCTCCGTAGGATGGATGAAAAATCGACATGTTTCGCCCCCCCTCTCGTGAGATATCAGCGATCTTCACGATCTTGGCGGGTCTGGATCCTGCTATAAGCGCTAGGTTCCTTATCGATTTGTAACCTTCTTTTCTTCGCAGAATACGTTGGGAGTTTCAGAAACTTCATGGTAAGTTCGGGAGATCCCTTCGGGGTACTTCACGGTGAACTTGGGCACACTTGAGCCGAGGGGTCTGGGGTCAAAAAGGCAGTATCCTCCCTTCTTTTCGGCAGCTCCATGGGCCACCAGTACTGCCCTGCTAGAGCCTGCTTTTTTCATGGAAACGTTATCAAAATCCTTGAAGATATCGATCAGATCCTGCTCGATGTGCTTGCTGCCGAGGGTGAGGACGTAGAGCTTGGCCAATCGATCCAGTTTGAATTGCACCTCGAACACGGCATCACCGTTCTCTAACATCATGGTCACTTCATGAACCTGGATGTAGTCTCTGCTGTCATGTGCCGAGCCAATCCCTGCTAAAAAGAACAGAGCGATCACAACGAGGACAGCCACCAATCTCATTTATCTCCACCTTTCGATTCTAACCTTGATTTGTGCCCACCAGTACAGGGAGAACAATTATGAGTATTATGAGAATTACGAATATCACGAAAAACAATAGCTGCCGCCTCTGTGCAGACTTATACTTGGATTCGCATATCTCGTCACAGAAGGTCTCATCTTCACCAACGGTCTTGCCGCAGACGATACAGTGCTTATGAGGTGTTACTTTGTTCAAACCCACCACCAACGTCAGAACAATCGATTGGAGAGTAGATAAGATTTTTGCATGGGATCGAGTTGGCTGAGGACGGTTTGGCGGATCCTTTGATGGAAAGACGTATTACCCATTAGAGGAAGGCATTGGGGGGGTGGACTTCATGTTGAGACCGACGGTTGCGATCTTGATAATTCTGTTTGTAGGGTTTTATTCAGGGGCCGAAGCCCGAATGTACATCGTTGACGACGACGGTTTTGCCCAATATAACACCATTGGCGAGGCAGTCGATGCCTCAAATAGTGGCGACATGATATACGTGAAAGCGGGCATCTATCGTGAACACCTTGTCGTGGACAAGACTTTGACGATCATGCCTCCTGTCGGCGAAGAGGACCCGACCGTTTTGGAGGGCGATGGGAGCGAGATCGGAATAGATGTCCAGGCAGAAGGCTGCAGGATCGAAGGGCTGACGATAAAGAACTTCAGAGGACCTGGAATACGTGTAGAATCTGATGGGAACGAGATACGGGGAAACGTCTTTGAAGACAACGTTCACGGGATATTCCTGAACCAGTCGTCTCAAAACACGGTCGGAGACAACTTGGAACGTGGTGGTTACTGCGGAATTGTCTTTCTAGACTCCAGCGATAATGCGATAACCGGGAATCTCGCCGAGGGCTGCGGCCTTGCTGGAACGCTGCTCAACAATTCTCAAAATAACGTCATAAAGGACTCCAAGGCAGTTGAGTGCGATCGTGGAATCTACCTCATCACAGAGAGCAATAACAACCTGGTAAGGGGTTGCACGGTCCTCGACTGTGGTTCGGGAATCGTGATGGAACGGTTAGCACGAGAAAACGGGGTTGAAGGTTGCAGGGTGGAAAACGCCACCATTACCGGCATCGGTATGGTTTCTTGTGTTGGAAATTCCGTTCATGATAACCAAATTTTGAACTCGGAGAACGGAATCACTTTGTTCTCCTCTGATGGCAACGTTATTCAAGGAAACATTCTTGAAAACGTAAGTTCTGGGCTTATGTTTTACCTCTCACCATCTAACACGCTTGCCTCTAACAGGATCGCTGGGGCCAAAAACGGAATCACGATCAAGGACTCGCCCCACAACGTGGTTGAAAAGAACATCCTAGGTGATGTTACCTGGGCCTTCTACGTGGACGGCAATTCCGAAGAAAGTTTTGACTGCCAGGTCTCAGAATCTAATCTGGTTGACGGAAAGCCCATCCTCTACTATTACCGACGTTCCGATTTAGACGTCACAGATCAGGAATGTGCCCACCTGGCCCTCGCGTACTGCCGAAACGGTCTCGTTAAAAACAGCACAGTTTCTAACGACGCCCTCTTTGTCTACAGCTCCATGGGCAACCTCATCCAGGAAAGCAACGTCTCTGGATGTTACGGCATGCGCATTTACAATTCAAGCAACAACCAGATCCTTGGGAACAGGGCTTGCAATAACAAGTTCAACGGGATCCTCCTGGTCGAGTCCGCGAGCAATACGATTGCGAACAACTTCCTTTGCGAAAACAAGTTGGGCGGTCTTTCCTTCGACCGCGGGTCTGACGAGAACGAGATCATCGGCAATACCTTTTCGAACAACCAGATCGGGATCGGTCTCAACGGGTCGAACGAGAATGCGATCTATCACAACAACTTTATCGACAACGCAGAACAAGCGAGCGACGACGGTGAAAATCTATGGGACTGGGGCCCGCTCAAAGGCGGCAACTACTGGAGTGACCACGAATGTGAAGGCAACCCCTGCCAGAACAGTCCAAGAGCGATTGGAAATATCGCTACAGATTACTACCCCTTCCAGGACAAGGACGGGTGGGTCTAAAGGCCGAAACCTACTTGAACGAGTCGGATGATAGGTGACGTTCATGTCCAAGAAAAAATCTGAAGGCAGTGGTCTCATGTCCTCAGCAGGTCTGATGAGGTACTTCGAGGCCGATGATACTGCGATAAAGCTGGATCCAAAAACGGTCGTCGCCTTAGGCGCGGCGTCGGGCACAGCCATACTGGTGATGAGCGTCTACTTCGGGCTGTGGCCCTGAAAAGTGCCACAGCCGTTTTGTTCAACTCTTTCCTTTTGGCCTCCTTTTTTCTGGCTTTCAGGCTTCACCCAGGCTCTTGAGCAGTTTGTCGACGACCTCTTTGAAGGTCTCGGCAGCCAAGGTATCCTTTTCCATGAAGGTAATCCCACTATCGCCAAGAGGTGTCACCTCTGGGTCGATGGGGATCGCACCCAGGAACGGAACCTGGAGTTCCTCTGCGGCCACTTTTCCTCCTCCTGCCTTGAATATGTTCACGACCTCGCCACAGTGGGGACACCGAAGTCCGCTCATGTTCTCGACGATTCCAAGAAGCGGGACTTTCATCGACTTGACCATGTTCACGGCCTTCCTCGAGTCGAGAAGTGCCACTTCTTGAGGCGTGGTTACGATCACCGCTCCGCTCAGGTCTGGTAAGAACTGGACCACGCTGAGCGGTTCGTCGCTGGTTCCGGGGGGAAGATCAATTATCAGGAAGTCCAGGTCGCCCCAGTTCACGTCCGACATGAACTGTCTTATGGCCGCCATTTTCATTGGACCTCTCCAGACCACGGCCGAGTCTGTGCTCGCGAGGGCAAAAGCCATCGAGATTGCTTTCACTCCTTTGGCATTGATGGGCTCGATTCCGTCGGCACCCACCGAAAGTTGGGAGCTTTCTACACCCAGGAGCTTGGCAACGCTAGGGCCAGTGATGTCTGCGTCCAAGACACCTACTTTGTAGCCCTTGAGCTGGAGCGCCCGGGCCAAGTTGACGGTAACAGTGCTTTTGCCAACGCCCCCTTTCCCGCTGGCTATGATGATCTTATGCCTTACCGTTCTCATCCTTTTAGCGACCATCTCCACCTGATCGGCCATCTCCTTTCTGGGGTCTTTGCAGGTGCTCTTTTCAGCACACGATTCGCATACACCATCACATTTTTCCATAATAAACACCAGCGTGAATATCTCATCTCGGATTTTGGATATTGTTTTGTGCGCATCTTAAGGTTCTGATGCCCTGAAGTAAAGCTTGCTCTCGAGCCTCTCTCGTTCGATCTTTCCCTCTCGTTCCAGGATCTCCAGATACTTCAGGACTTCGTTTTGGTGAAGATTCAAAAGCGTGCTCATCTCTTTCAGGGTGCAGGGCCTTCGAGATAGGAGGTCCATGACTTGGACTTCCTTTGTTTCTGCCAAATCTCTGCTCCATTCAGCGATGATTTCCGCATCCTTGAATGCCGTTTGAATCTTTTCCATCTCCTCAAAGCTCAGTGGCTTGACAGGATCTGCTGGCGGCCTTACCACCGTGTTTAGCTGGATTTTGTCCGGCCCTATCATTTCGGCCGCCTGAGCGATTTTTTCTGCCTCGAAATCGTTCAGGCCCTTCACAAACATTACTTCCAGCCAGATCTCTCCTGCGAACTCCTCTCTCAGGGCGGTCAATCCCTCGATGATCGCTTCTATCTTCAGGTCTGGATGGGGTCTGTTGATCTTTTGGAAGGTTCCTTGAGTTGCGGCATCAAGCGAGGGTATGACCAGGTCTGCTTCTGCCACTTCGTCCCTGACTTCTTGTTTGGTGAAGAGGGTTCCGTTGGTCAGAACTGCGACCGGCTTATCAACGATCTTCTTCGCCCCTTTGATGATTTCGTCCAGGCCCAAATGAAGGGTTGGTTCGCCCGAGCCTGCCAGGGTGAAGTAATCGAAACTCTCTTTCGACTTTGCATCTATCTCTTTGAGCACATCTTCTGCGGCGATGCGTCGTTCTCTTTTCAATGTGAGATTCGTGGTCCTGCCCAGTTGGCAGTAGGTGCAGTCCAGGGTGCAGGTCTTGTAAGGCAACAGGTCAAGTCCCAAGGACAGACCTAATCTTCGGGAGGGTACCGGACCGAACAGGTATTTCATTCAGACTTCCTGAGGGATCAACCCTCGATGAAGGTCTCCCCACTAAGACCTACTAATAGGTTGCGTCAGAACAGTTTTTGGGGTAATTCGTGGCAACGGATCTGTGTTAAAGTCCTCATCTGTGCTTGCAAAGAGGGTCATCAGATGGCATTATCATCATACGGTGTCGTCCTCTTTTTTGGTGGATATCTTGTCTTTTTTGGGCATGGTGAAATGGAAGGTGGACCCCTCTTCAGGGTCAGATTCCGCCCATATCTTTCCCCCGATGGCTTCAACGATCTTCTTGACGATGGCCAATCCTATTCCTGTTCCCTCTCCTGTTCTGCTGAGCCTGTAGAAGGGCTCGAAGATTCTGTCGTGGTAAGTCATGTCGAATCCGGTGCCGTTGTCTTGTACTGAGAACTCGTATCTGTCGCCCTGATCCGCGCCCTTCACCAAGATTGTTGGGGCATTTTCAGTGTACTTCAAGCTGTTGCTCAGCAGGTTGGTGAAAATCTGCTTTATCCGGCTCTTTTCGCCAATGATCGTTGGGAAATCTCCTTCTATCTGGAACTTTACTTCGCGATCGTCTGCCAAAGATTGGACCTCTTCGTAAGCCTCTTTGACAAGCCTTTCCACTTTGATCTCTTCGGGTGGTCCGACTATCCTGCCTATGCGGGAATAGTCCAGAAGGTCAAGGATCAGTCGGTCCATGTTGGCTGCAATCTTCACGACTCGTTCCAGGTATCCTTTGCCGGTCTCGTCTAACTGGTCTGCAAAGTCCTCCAAGAGCACCTCGGAAAATCCCTGAATGCCTCGAAGTGGGGCTCGAAGATCGTGGGATATGGTGTAGGCGAAGCTCTGCAGTTCCTGGTTCAAGGATTCCAGTTTTCGTTCATAATTGACCGTCTTGGAGATGTCCCTCACAATTGCGACGAAGGCCACGAACTCGTTTTCTCTTCCCGCAACGGGTGCAAAGCTTACAGCAGCCGGAAATGTGGCCCCGCCCTTTTTTATACAAGTGATCACGCCCCGCCACCCGTTCCTTTCAGCTCCTGCATTGCTGATCTCTTCGGCCTCCAGGACGAAGTCTGAATAGATTCTGCCTCTTATCTCGTTTAAGCTGAAGCCGTACATGTCAAGGAGAGCAGGGTTTGCGAAGAGCAGTTGACCAATCTTGTCGAATATTGCAATCCCATCGTTCGAAGACTCTATGGCGTCCATGAAGAGGAGTACCTGTTCCTCCAGCCATTGGTTGTATGACATGTCCTGGCCAAAGCCGATAATTCGTTCCAGCTCGCCAGATGGGGTGCGGATCGTGTTCCAGCTCCAAAGGAGGCCGCGCTCATAGCCAACGTTGTTCAGGATCGGCATTTCAATCTGTTCAGAAGAGTTTTCCTCAACCATTGTTGCTATCTGTTTCTGGAAGTTTTCCCTCTTCGGCTCTGGAACTAAGATGTCGAAGAAGTTCAATCCCAAAACGTCCTCGCTGGAGTAACCTGTCATGTTCTCGGCGCCTTTGTTGAAGAGCGATATCTTCCAGTTGGTTTCGAGGCTTGTGATGAAAAAGTCAGTTCCTTGAATTATGCTTCTCGATAGCTCCTTTTCGGATCTGATCTCCTCTTCCATCTTCACCTGCTCGGTTACGTCCTGTGCTGTGATTACGATGCCAACCAATCCGCCTGCGCAGTCTTCGAGTTTCAGGCCGTTCCAGGACATGACTCGTTCCTCGCCGGATCTGGTCCTGATTCTCGTCCTCTGGTCGATCACGGTTTTGTCCTTTTCTATCTCCTCGAAGGTTGACAAAGTCACCTCCTTCGTCAAAGAGTCGGGAAAGATGTTCATCCAGAAGTCGCCATCTTCCATCACTTCGTCGGCTCTGTAGCCGGTCATCTCTTCTGCGGCGCGGTTCCAGATGTGGATCTTTTTTTCAGCGTCTATTACAAAGAGCATGGGATTGCTGATCTCTATTAGCTTCTCGCTGATATCTGCCAGTTCTTTCAGGTTTTCTTCCATCTGCTTTCGTTCTGTGATGTCCCTGATGGCGAAGAGAGATGCTGCTTTTCCCTCGTGGGTGATGGGAACCGACGCAACCTCTATGTCTACTATGGATCCGTCCCGCCGGATTATCTTTTCCTCTGAAAAATCCCTGGGCAGCTTATTTTCGTAACTTTTTCGAACTTGCTTGTCTACAACATCTCGATAATCTGGATGGATGTAATCCATCAGGGGCTGCTTGGCCAGTTCTTCAAAGGTGTTTGCACCGTGGAGCTTGATCCCAACAGAATTCATGTAGACGAACTTTCCTTCAGAATGAATGCCTATCGCCTCTGGTGAGAGCTCTACAAGGCCGCGATAGCGCTCTTCGCTCTCCTTGAGCGCTATCTCGGTTCTTTTACGATCGGTTATGTCTCGGATAGATTCGATTGCTCCTTTGACCTGCCCCTCTTCATCGAGGACCGGCGACGCTTTAATCCAGACGTGAGCACCTTCGCCCTCGTGCAAGAACGGCACGAATACTTCAGCATAAATTGTGTCTCCTCTTCTTTGGACGTTATCGTAGGTGGCTTCAAGTTCATAATCTCTTGAAAAGACCAAGTCGGCCAACACCGGCCTCTTGAATCCGTAGATTGGAACTGAGTAAGCGTAATCGCCCATTCCGATGATATCCTCTTTGGACGTGCCGGTCATGTTTTCGATTGCCCGGTTCCAGGCGATCACCTTTTTGTTCTCGTCGATGACAAAAGTAGCATCTGGAAGGTGTTCTATGATGTTTGTCATCTGGTGATGAGCGCGTCGGAGCTTTTGTTCTGCTTTCTTTCGATCGGTTATGTCTCTAATCGATTGGACCACTCCTTTGACCTCGCCTTCGTCGAGAAGTGGCGACGCTTTAATCCAGATTTGGGCACCTTTTCCTCCATAGAGGCTGGGGACAAAGAGCTCAGCGAAGATCATTCCTTCATTTCTTTCGATATGGTCGTATTGAGCTTCCTGGTCTTCGTTCTCTGAAAGGATCAGATCTGCCAACAGGTCTCTTTCGAATCCGTGGATGGATATCGCACAGTCGTGACTGCTTTTTCCGATGGCATCTTTCTTTTGAATTCTGGTCATTTCCTCAATCGCTCGGTTCCATGCGATTACTTTCATGTTCTCGTCAAATACGACGGTCGCATCAGGAAGATGTTCTATGATGTTTGCCATCCGGCGATGAGCACATCGGAGCTTCTGTTCTGCTTCCTTTCGGTCGGTTATGTCGCGGATCGATTGGATCGCTCCTTTGACCTGGCCTCCGTCGAGAAGTGGCGATGCTTTAATCCAGACGTAAGCACCTTTCTCCCCACAGAGGCCAGGCACGAATGTTTCTGCGAAAATAGTATTGTCTCTTTTTTCGACACGGTCGTACTGAGTCTCAATATCTCCACTATCTGAAACGATAAAATTGGACAATATTGGACGTTCAAATCCGTAAACTGACATCGCACAGTCGTGATTGCTCTTTCCAATTGCATCTTCTTTGGAAACTCCAGTCATCACTTCGATTGCTCTGTTCCACGCTACGATCTTCATGTCTTTGTCAAATACGACGGTCGCATCAGGAAAGTGTTCAACGATTTTTTCCATCAGGTCATGGGCGGATCGGAGCTTCTGTTCTGCTTTCTTTCGATCGGTTATGTCGCGGATCGACTGGATTGCCCCTGTGATCTTGCCCTCATCATTGAAGAGTGGCGACGCTTTAATCCAGATGTAGGCACCCTTTCCACCATGGAGAGAGGGCACAAAGGTCTCTGCAAAAAATGTATCTCCCTCTTTTTTTACGTAATCGTAGAGCTTCTCAAGTTCCTGGTTATCTGAAAAGATCAGATCGGCCAACATTGGCCTTTCGTCCCCATAGATGGACAAAGCGCAAGATCTGCTGCTCTTTCCGATGGCGTCTTCCTTGGGAATGCCCGTCATCAGCTCATGTTCTTGGTTCCACGCGACGACCTTCATGTCTTCGTCAAGTACGATGGTTGCGTCGGGAAGGTGCTCAATGATGTTTTCCATCCTGTGGTGGGACCTACGCAACTCTTCTTCCGCTTTTTTGCGTTCTGTGATGTCGCGGATCGACTGGATCACCCCTGCAACATTTCCGTCGTCGTCGAAAATTGGCGACGCTTTAATCCAGACGTAAGCCCCCTTCCCTCCATAAAGCGACTCTATGAATCGTTCTGCAAAAAACGTGTTCTCCTCTTTTTCGATGCAGTCATAATCATGATCGGCGTCAATTTCACCTGAAAAGACAAAATCAGCCAGAGATGGCCGTTCAGCTTTATAAGCGGGCACCGCATAGGAATACTCGCCCTTCCCGATGATCTCCTCTTTTGAGACTCCTGTCATCTCTTCGATCGCCCGGTTCCAGGCGATCACGTTCTTGTTTTTGTCGATGACGAAAGTGGCATCGGGGAGCTGTTCAACGATGTTCATCATCTGGTGATGAGTATGGCGCAGCACCTCTTCTGTATTTTTCCGGTCTGTGATGTCTTGAGCAATACCTGCTATCTTGAGCGGCTGGCCATTCTCATCTCTGGCCACTATCTCTCCGTTGCTAGAGATCCATCTGCAACGTTCGTCATCGGATTTCAGGCGGTATTCTACCTCAAAGTGCAGAATCTTTCCGCAGAGGCAGTCCTGAATAGCTCTGTCTACCTTGGGCACGTCTTTTGGGTGTATCCGTTGCAGCCAGGTTTCTAGGTGAGCCGCCAGCTCTTCGGGCGCAGATCCGTGCATCTCTGCAAACCGGGCGCTTCCGGCCAATTCGCCCGTCATCAAGTCGTAGTCCCAGGTTCCAAGGTTGGCGCCTTTGATGGCGCGGTTTAATCGATCTTCGTTCTTCTTGAGCGTGTCTTCCATCAACTTTCGTTCTGTGATGTCCCTTCCTACTGCCAAGATCTCGGCAACCCTACCTTTCTCATCGAACCTCGCTCGATTGTTCCATTGCTGCCAACGGATTTCTCCATCGGGCAGAATCGACCGATGTTCACGGGTCATGATGGGGTCTTGAGGTGTGAGGTGGGATATTCCTTCACGCACTGTTTTCTGATCTTCCTCTGGAATAAACAGCATGAAATTCTGTCCAACCAGATCCTCTTGCCTCTTGTCGAAATAACGGCAATAAGCGTCGTTGACGAAGGTAATAGTTCCGTCTGGGAGGCTACCTCCAATCAGCTCTGTCTGGTCTTCGACGATGGCTCTGTAGCGCTCTTCGCTTCTTTCGAGCTTCTCTTCCAGCTCCTTTTGATCGGAGATGTTTTTCATAATTCCGGCAATCTTGAGGGGACGCCCCGCCTCGTCCTGGCATATCGTGTTTCCAAGGCTGTGTACCCAAGTCCATTTCCCGTTTTTGGAGTTCAGCCGGTATCGCGTCTCAAATTGAGAGGTCTTTCCATCGAGATGAGCTTGAAGGGCTTCACCTACATGCGGGCGATCTTCTGGATGTATTCGCAACATCCAGCCTTCGGTGTCGGTCTCTTTTGACGCACATCCAATCATCTCCACGCATCGGTCGTTGAGACTTGCTTCGCCAGTTTGCGTGTTCCATTCCCAGATTCCAAGGTCCGCGCCTTCGATGGCTTGGTTTAACCTCTCTTCGCTTCTCTGGAGCGCTTTTTTCATATCTCTTCGTTCGGTGACGTCCTTCATGACTCCTGCCATCTTGATGGGGCGGCCCGCTTCGTCCCAGGACACCACTTTTCCTTTGTCGTGTATCCATCTCCATGTTCCGTTTTCGGATTTCAGACGGTAAGCCATTTCGAGGTGGTGCGTCTTTCTTTCGAGGATGGACTGGATAACTTTCTCTACTTTCTGTAAGTCATCTGGATGCACCAGCCTCTTCCAGGTTGCAAGGTCGCTCTTCGTGTCGCCAGGGAAATGACCCATCATCTTCATATATTTTTGATTGTGGGTTACTTCATCTGTCAACAAGTCCCAATTCCAGATTCCAAGGTCTGCGCCCTCGATTGCGAGGTTCAGCTTTTCTTCTTTTTCTGCCAGTGCTGCTCTCATCTGTTCGCGTTGAGACACGTCATGCAGTATCCAGCAGAAAGTGAAAACGCCTTCCTTAGATTCAGGCATTGCTGCTGCGATGACTTCTGTGTCGATTCGAGTTTCTTTTCGGGATTGAAATACCACTTCCCAGCTCTGGATGCCTTTTTGGGTCTGCAGCTTTGAGAGGTGCGCGCAAAAATCCTGGGGATCTTTCGCAAAGGATTTCAAGGTCTCTCCTATGAGTTCGTCTCGACTCGCCTGGAGCAGTTCTTCTGCGGCGTGGTTCACATCTTTGATTGCGCTCTTCGAATCTGTCTCAAGATAGGCGTCGTGGGCTGGTTTGAAGATGTCTCGGTGATGGTGGCACATCTCCTCCAACTTTTGGTGAAGGGCGGCTAGATCTCGGTTTTGCTCGTTCAGTTCAGCTGCGGCCCTCCGGACTTCTTCGAGGATTGTCGACATCTCCTCGAAATTTTCTGGCCCTTCTGGCATATGTCCACCCGCACTCGGAACGCGCTTTTTTAAATCTGTTGCGCGTTTCTGCAGTGCTGTTGCTTTTTCCTCTTGGGTTTGTTGCTGATATTCTGTGATTCGGGAGGTGAATATCTCAGGAAGCATCTTGGCGTTTTCATCCGTGATGACAATCTCTGTTTCTTTTCTTTCGAATTCTTTGGGGGTGCTGGAGTTCTCTGCTCTGAACTTCAGGAACATGACCAAGATTTTGGGGTTTAAAGCTCTGATTTCTTTGAGCAAACCTTCCAGATCATCATCTGAGATGTCGATGCCGAAGGAGACGAGGTCATAAGGATCTTTTTGCAGCTTTTCCAGTAACTCCCCCCAGTTGGTGGCGAAGTCCAGATCGAAACGGCCATCCTTTTCTAAAGCAATCCTGACCGATCTCAAGCTTTCTGGTTTTTTCTTAACCAGAAGCGCACGATAATTTTCTTCCCGATACATGAGAGCGACACATCCAGATATAGACGGTTGTTGAGGTGTATCACCTTTAAACCTTTTGTTTCAAATACTTCAGGCCGAACTATTTAATGTTCTTGAATTATCTGATGCACTCTTGTGAACTCTATCTTGGATAAGTGGGTGCCCGACCGACAAAGCTTAAGTCGAAGGGGCCGAGAACGGCGAACATGGAGCCTGCTTCAGAACTGATCCGGATGCTGAGCAGCGATAACTTCTTTGATAGGCAGAAAGCCGCCTGGAAGCTGGTAGAGATGGGTGCCGAGGCACTAGAGCCTCTCATGGAGGCTCTATTGAGCGAAAAGAACTCTCAGGCGCGGTTCAAATCGGCCTGGGCACTCGGTGAGATCAAAGATCCGAGTGCTGTGGGGGCGTTGGTCCAAGCTCTCCTGGAAGACGAGGACGAGGCTGTGAGGGAGTGGTCTGCCTTCGCTTTGGAGGCGATTGGAGATACAAAGGCAGTCACTCCCCTTGTACAATCTCTCAAATCCGATGAATCCGAGGCAGTTAGGATCAGGGCGGCTCAGGCCCTGATTGTCTTTGAGGTTGCCGATGTCTTCATGGATCTTCTGGAAGAATCGGACGTTTTGACTCGCCAGATGGCGGTCATTGGCCTTGGCCGGCTCAAATGCGTGGAGGCAACAGAGATGGTTGCATCTCAGATCGAGGACGAAAACGTCGGGCTCAGGAGGCGGGCGGCTTGGGCACTCGGTGAGATGGGGACTTTCGACGCTGGCACGTTTCTGAAACCTGCTCTCGAAGACGAAAGCCATGTGGTCAGGATGACCGCGGCAAAGTCTCTTGCCTCGGTTGGTGGTATCGATGCCTGCAGGATGGCACTAAAACTTATCGAGGACGAGCATCCTCAGGTCAGGCTGACGGCCGTTACCACTTTAGGTGAGCTTGAGCTGAGCGAGGCCTTGAGTCATCTCGTGGAGAAGATGTTTGGCGAAGACGACGAAGAGATCAGGGCCTGGGCTGCCTGGAGCCTGGGCGAGATTGGTGACCCTGCGGCGATCGAAGCACTGAAAGAAGCCTGCAAGAGCTGCCCGCCACAGGTCCAAGAGAAGGCTCGGGACTCTCTGGTTCAGGTATTTGGCTTGAGCGTGGACGAAAGCGAGCCTGCAGAAGGGCTGCAGGGGCGATGAATCCGAGGGAATTTCGCATTTTCTCGGGTAAGTTGTTGAGCTTCTCTATGAATGCATCAGTTGCAAAGTCTGCGGGGACGCATATTATCATCCTCGCAGTGTCAAAATAAGTTGTTGCATCAGAGCAAATATGGCCCAAATAACCCTTCTGACACAAGGATACGCAAGCCGCCTGGAAGGTGGCGCCCTTCGAGCTTCTCCTTCTTCGGTCCTGATCGAGGACTCCGGCATAAAAGTGCTGGTGGACCCCGGAGCGAACGAGACGCAGCTCTTGAATGCTTTTTTGCGCGAGGAGCTGACGCCCGAAGATGTAGACTTGATATTCTTGACTCATTACCATCCCGACCATCTGGTCAACATCCGTTTGTTCCCCGGAAAAGATATCTGCGACTCGGGCATGATCTACCGTGGCGACCAAGAGATCCCACATGGAAAATTCATCCCAGGAACCGATATTGAGGTGGCGCTCACCCCTGGCCACTCGCCAGAACATGCTTCCTTGTTGGCAAACGCGGACGAAGGAAGGTGGCTTATTGCAGGCGATCTTTTCTGGTGGTTTGACGATGCGGAGCAGAAGACGGATTTCGAGTCCTTGGTGAACCTCGAAGATGAGTTCGCCTCCGATCCTGCCACGCTGAAGATGAGCCGAAGGCGCGCGTTGGAAGTGGCCGATATCGTCATTCCTGGTCACGGAAAGCCCTTCGCGTTGAACGCCGATTGGTGAGTTCCAATTTGTGAATCCAAATGAATCCAAATCTTTGGCATTTGAGTATCGGCGAAGAGGTCCTGATCGGCGCGTTTCGGCGGTCACCTTTTAGTACTTTTCAGGAAGGATAATATCTATGCAAGAGGAGATCTTCTGCCCTTTCTGTGACGATTTCACCGAACACGTTACCATCAAGAGGGGCCGGGAACACCTGGTCAGGTGCGAAGCCTGTGGTGCCGTCCACCCCGTAGAGCAAGAGCGAACCCGGCTTGCAAGTTTGAGGGTGATCGTCAGCAGGGAAGGAACCTCTCAGCGCTGCCAGATGGAGATCCCTGCAGACGATCTCTTAAGGGTTGGGGATGAGCTTTTGGTAGACGACGGAGTAAATGAGGTGATCTTATCTGAGATCACCTCCATCGAAACCGAGCGCAGAGTTGAAAAGGCTCAAGCCGACGAGATAAAAACTGTCTGGGTCCGGGCCGTGGACGAGGTGGTTGTGAAGGTCTCAGTCCACGATAAAAGGACAACCTCCTCGCATGTCATTCGCTCCTGGGGAGACGATCCTTTTGAGGTGGGTGAAGTGAGGTTGGCTGACAGAACTCGGTTCCGGATCGAAAAGATCAAGCTTCGCAGCGGCAGGTTTGTCAAAAGGGCCGTAGCAAAAGACATTCTCAGGATGTGGGGGGTCAAACTCTGAACCAGGAAGCTATGCTGAGAATGTTGAAAGGAAGCGTTAGCGAGCGGGTAATTGAAGCCATGGGAAAGACGCCCCGAGAGTTCTTCGTGCCGGAAAACATCCGTCACATGGCTTACCAAGATACGCCGCTTCCCATTGGCTGGAGCCAGACCATATCAGCACCCCACATGGTGGCCATAATGTGCGACGTCTTGGATCTGCAAGAAGGGATGAAGGTGCTTGACGTTGGCGGAGGTTCCGGCTACCATGCCGCCGTCATGGCAAACCTGGTGGGCCCTGAAGGCCACGTCTACTCGGTGGAGCGAATCCCAGAGCTCGTGGTATTTTCCCGTCACAATCTCAGAGAAGCGGGAATCGAGAACGTGACTGTGATCGAGGGCGACGGAAGCCAGGGCCTTTCCGAACATGCGCCCTATGACAGGATCAACGTGGCCGCAACGGCTCCAAAGGTTCCCACTCCTTTGAAAGAGCAGCTCAAAGTGGGCGGAAAATTGGTCGTGCCCATAGGGACCTGTTACCAGGAGTTGATCCTTGTCATCAGGACCGAAGAAGGATTCGAGATGGAAAATCACGGTGGTGTGGTCTTTGTGCCCCTTTTGGGTGAGCACGGGTTTGAGGCAAAACGCGAAACTCTCTGACACAAAGGATTATCTTAGCTGGAAGTGACCATCTGTGGCGATGAAACCTGTCATGCTCATAATCATGGACGGATTTGGAATCAGCGATCAAATCGAAGGAAACTCCATAGCCGCTGCCAAAACTCCCAACATTGACCGTTTAGGCGAAAGTTACCCTCACGCCACCTTGGGCGCAGCCGGTCTCGACGTCGGCCTTCCAGAAGGCCAGATGGGAAATTCTGAGGTGGGCCATCTCAACCTCGGGGCCGGAAGGATCGTCTACCAAGACTACACTAGGATCAACCTGGCTATCGAAGATGGATCTCTCAAGAAAAATCCCGTACTCATCGATGCGATGGAACACGCCAAGAAAGCCGGGACGTCTCTTCATCTCATGGGTCTATTTTCCGACGGTGGGGTTCACAGCCACAACTCTCACCTTTATGCCCTGATGGAGATGGCAAAGGAGGTTGGACTCAGTAATGTCTGGATCCATGCCATTCTTGACGGAAGGGACGTTCCCCCAAAGAGCGCTCTTGTCTACTTCCGGGACCTCGAAGAGAAGATCGGGTCTGTAGGTGTGGGCAAGGTTGCAACGGTTGCGGGAAGGTACTACACCATGGACCGGGATAAGAGGTGGGACCGGACCGAGATGGGTTACCGAGCAATGACCTCGGGCGAAGGTTTCGGGGCCGACACTCCTGAAAAGGCCGTCCAAGAGGGATACAGCCGTGGCGAAAGCGACGAATTTTTAAAACCAACTGTGGTGGACCCGGAAGGTCTCGTCAAAGATGGAGATAGCATCATCTTCTTCAACTTTAGGCCTGACAGGGCCCGCCAGATAACGAGGGCGTTTGTCGACGAAGGTTTTTCACAGTTCGATCGGGAAGGGCTCAACATCTTCTTCGTCTGCATGACCCAGTACGACGAGACAATCGATGTGCCTGTCGCTTTTCCTGTAGAGTATCTTGAAGACACTTTGGGTGAGGTTGTTAGCAAGGCGGGTCTTAGACAGCTCAGGATCGCCGAGACCGAGAAATACGCCCACGTAACTTTCTTTTTCAATGGCGGAAGAGAAGAGCCAAACCCTGGCGAGGATAGGATCTTGATCCCTTCGCCCAAGGTTGCAACTTACGACCTTCAGCCCGAGATGAACGCTCCTGAGGTTGCAGACAAGGTCGTAGAAAGTATCAGAGAAAACGTCTACGACATAATAGTTCTCAATTTCGCAAACCCCGACATGGTGGGCCACACCGGAATCTTCGAGGCGGCAGTAAAAGCGGTGGAGACTGTGGATGAATGTGTGGGGAAGGTTGTCTCTCACGCCTTGAGCAGAGGTGGCGCCGTCCTTCTTACCTCAGATCATGGGAATGCAGAGCAGATGTATGATTCGAGTACTGGTCAGCCTCACACTGCCCACAGCACGAACCGAGTGCCTTTCGTCCTCATAGCTGATGAGAACGAAATCGAGCTCAAGGGCGATGGAATATTAGCTGATGTGGCGCCTACGATGTTGGACCTCTTAGGTCTGGAGAAACCTTTGGCAATGACCGGAAAGTCTCTGATAATCAAGAGCTGATAACATATCGAGCTGAAGATTTGGATGTTTCCAATTGTGACAGATTGGGGTAAGTTCAGGACATATCTGAGGGTTAGCCAAGCTTACAAGATCGCAAGGCGTCTCTTTGTGATGAACGCATTCGATGGGATTCTTACTATAATGGGCGTGGTTATAGGGGTACATATTTCAGGTTTGGCCGATCCTCATGTGGTCATCACTGCGGGCATTGGAGGCAGCGTTGCTTTGGGAATCTCGGGCATAAGTAGCGCTTATCTTGCAGAGCGTGCCGAAAGGAGGAGGGATTTGAAGAAGTTGGAAGTTGCCATGTTGACAGATCTTGGTGATACCCAGTTTGCCAGAGCCTCGGAGTTTGCTACTGTCGTGGTGGCCCTGGTGAACGGTCTTAGCCCTACCCTTGGCGCTTTCATTCTCATCTCACCTTATTTCTTTGTGCCTCGCATCGGGATGGAAGAGGCGTTTTACTCGTCTCTTTCTTTGGGTCTTTTTTGTCTCTTTTTCCTTGGGGCCTTTCTTGCTAAGATCAGTGATGATCGGGTGTTTCTCTCGGGTTTGAAGATGATTCTGGTTGGGCTGATAACTATTGTCGTGGTGGGCTTGCTTTCGTTTCCGGAAACGTTCTGAGATAAAACGACGTGGCTTTCTTCAAATGGGTTGAGGATGTGGGCAGGTCCAGCTGTCTTTTGCAAGTGGTATTTTCTCGGCTTGGGACTAAATATCATCGGCTGCTGGAAGCAATGTCTCTTAAATTTAAGAAAGTGCTGACGGAAAACGTCCGCGCAAATCTCAGGATACTGCAAGACAATCGTGATTTTGTTGAATGGCGATCACCTCTGTAAATGGACCTTTGTCCAGCAGCTAAAAAGGGGTGGGCGGGTGGGAGAAATTCTTGGCGCCTGCCAAGTGCCGCGAATTTTTCGCGATCGACTTTATAAAACGCTGTACTGCAGAGTTGCAATTGTTCTCTCACGGGATTTTGTCATACCTCCCCAAAAAGTCCTGAGCGATCTCAATCAAGCTCGAAAGCTTTTGATCCTCGCCTCTTTCTGCCTTTTAGGAAAAACTCAGGGCTAATCCCCGCCATTTCAATGGCGGGATACAGCCCGTGCCTACCGACATACTAATATGCGTATGGTGTCTAAATGTGTAATCCAAGATGGCAAAAAAAGATCATTGGA